>OLQC01002605.1_pt1 | contig 11655 bp, 10 predicted proteins | sample 1672471 | NCBI WGS metagenome assembly OLQC01 (sample SAMEA3136689, study PRJEB25190) | human gut metagenome | biome: human gut; feature: human-associated habitat; material: faeces | place: Austria | collected 2013
ATCTTCTGATTATATTCAACCTTTGTGTCATTTACCTTGCTTGTTACACTGGATATTCTTGCAGGTGTAACTATAAAGTAAACTAGGGCTGCGCCTAATAAGATACCAACGATTACATACATAATGCTCTGGGCACCTGTTAATGCATCCTTGAAGTTTTCCTTTGGCATTATTGTGTCATTACCACTTAAATATGGTCTGTCCACCATAACACCTCTTAAACTTCTTCTTCTTTCCATTCTCTTATCAGGATCATTTTTCTTTTCATCTTCAATGTATTCATTTATTTCACGTAAATATCTGATACTTAAAGGATTACATTTATCTATTTTCATAGATTTCTTTATCTGCTTCTGAAAGTTCATCATATACAATTCCCTGATCAATAAATTTCACCCTGGATTCCACCGAAAGATAATCAACCAGATATCCATCCTTAACCGCCTGCGCCAGATCATATCCATAAGTGGGATCTCCGTTTGCCAGTTCAAATACTTCATATGTATTTTTGTCAATCTCATCTTTCGGTGTTGCGGTAAGTCCTACAAGCAGTGCATCAAAATATGTAAAAATATCTTTATATTTATTATAAATGGATCTGTGCGCTTCATCACAAATGATCAGATCAAAATGACCACTGGTAAAAACTTTTCCTTCTTTGTCATTTATCGTATCAATACAGTTTATCATGGTCTGATATGTGGAGAAAACACATCGCGACATATAATTATTCTTTTCTTCAACCAGATTTGTACAGGAAAAATCCTGCATCCAGTTTACAAAACTTCTTTTCGCCTGTGTTACCAGTGAATTTCTGTCCGCCAGAAAAAGTATATTCTTTACCCAGCCCGCATCAACCAGTACCTTGCACAAAGCCATTACTGTTCTGGTTTTTCCGGAACCTGTGGCCATAACAAGCAGGGCTTTTCTCCGATTCTTTTCATCAAAGCTCTGGCATACTGCTTTTATCGCGGCTTCCTGATAATAGCGGTCTGCTATCTTTTTATCTACAGAAATATTTTGCAGGCTTGTACGCATACTCAAAAGGTTAAACCATTTCTCCAGATCCCGTTTGGAATAAATAACTGAACATTTTCTTTCTGGATATTGTCCGTCTATGATCCGGGTTTCAAAACCATTGGTAAGGAAAATTACCGGACGCCGTTCATATTTCTTTTCCAGCAAATCTGCGTAAAGTTTCGCCTGCTGCCTGCCCTCAGCAATATCCTTGCAGGTACGTTTTGCTTCTATAATTGCCAGAGGTTTATTCATATTATCATAGAGAACATAATCAATACGTCCAATCCCTGATTTATTCGGCATTCCTGTCACAGTCATTTCATTTAACCAGTCTTTTCCCTGTGTCCATCCTGCATCAATAAGCATGGAATCTATGTAAAGTTTTCTGGTTTCATATTCAGACAGATCCAGAGGTTTCGGAACATATGTCTGCTGCTGTTTCTCGTGGCGTGCGGACAGTTCTTCCCTGAGGAAAGTATTTTCTGCCATCAGTTTTTGTAGATCCAGTTCCTGCTGGGCAGTTTTTTCTTGTTCTTTCAGAAGTGTTTCCTTTACTTTTCTGGCTGTTTCCCTGGATGCCTTTGCTTTCTCAATTCTGCCATCAATAATCGATTTGTCAAATGGATGTTCCTGATACTGTTCTCCATAACAATATGCAACGTAATCTAAAAAAATCGACAGATTTTCAAGACACAGCATCGCTGCATCTCTGCCAGGTTTTTTATTGCTATGTGCCACACTATTTCCACATCTGCGGATATAATCCATCCGTTTCCAAAGATCCGGTCCCACTAACTGTCTGAATTCCTCTGTATTCATCAAAGTATGAAGATTATCCTGGTACGGAATCTGCAAACTGTTTTCCACAGAATACAACCATTTTACAGCAAATTCCATAGCCCGCCGGCTGTTAAGAATACTCGCATCCGGATCTGCTAATATAATTTTCTCTGCAGAGATGGCAACATTCGCAAATGCAGAGAATTTTGATTCATTTTTTAAGTAATCAAAGTTTGTTACCATTGTGAAATCTCCCTCTTTTACTTTCACTTTACATTGACAATAAATTCATTACCAAATTAACCATAATATCTTTTTCTTTTGGATCTGACTCTGCAATCATTAATGTTATTGCTACTAATGCACCATCACTTACCCTTTTTTGATCAGCTTTGTAAAGTATATTATTTCGAGCCAAAAATTCCAAAAATAACGATGCAGCAATTCTCTTACATCCATCAGCATAGGGATGATCTTTTATCATAAAATACAAAAGATTAGCGGCTTTCTCTTCTAAAGAAGGATAAACCTCTCCTCCGAAAACATTTTGGTAAATTGCTGCAAGAATACCTTCAACTTTCCCCGTTTCTTTTTCAACACCAAAGACATCCGAATGAAATGAATCTTCCATTGCATTCACCATATTTCTACAATCCTCGTATGTAATTCTGTATATGGCTTTATTTCCTGCAGGCTTTTTAATCGACTGGTGATCATACTGGTCTAATAACATCAAGGCATTTGTATATAAATCAACAGCTTTTAGCACCTCTGCTTCATCTATTTCCAAAGTACATGCAAGCATTTTGGTTTGAATATTTACTGTTCTCTGTAAGGCTTCTAATCTTTTTTTATTGATTGCATAGCCTTGTAGGATATACTGTTTCAGAACATTATTTGCCCATTTTCTAAATTCTACACCTCTGTTAGATTTGACTCTATAGCCTATAGAAATAATCATATCTAAATTATAATGTTCTACTTGATACACTTTTCCATCTGAAGCAGTTGTCGCAAAATTTGCGACAACTGAATTATCCAGTTCTTCTTTTAATGCATTATTAATATGTTTACCAATTGTCTTTACGTCTCTTCCAAATAATTTAGCTAGCTGATTCCTATTAAGCCATACGGTATTATTTTTGACAGACACAGTTAATTTTATTTCCTTATCAGCAGTTTCAAATAAAATTATTTCATTTTGCATATTTAACCCTCTTCTGAAAATATACCATTGTAAATTTCATCCCCCTCGTAGTAAGTAATTTCTCTCACGTATCTCCGTAAAACATTTCTTTTGCTTTATTTTACTTTCTCGATTGTAACGTGACACATATAATTCCATTTCTATAAAAGCTGATTGATAACTTTTGATTTGTCGACTTGTTCTACAAGTGCATAATATCTATCTTGTACTTCTATCGGTGGTTTAATAATCTCAAAACTAGATACTATCGGAACATTAAGATTTGGCATTGTTTGTCCTACAGCCATATCTTCTATTGTTTTCTTAAATGATGGGAACGATATTGTTTTTTGAATGTAATCTGCAGTAACTTCTCCTTTAGTCCTTATAAGAATGCTTCCAGTTCCACACAAAAAACCTTCTTCTGAAACAACAGCACACCTGCCCATCTCACCTCTTCTTCCCATTACTACATCTCCCGTTTTTAACTGATACGCCGACAATTCTTTATATTTTTCATCCGAAATTGTCAGTTTATTATTTGGAGAAATCCTACCATCGACAATATGAGATGGATTAAGTAGCGGATGTCCGCCTACTATATAATCTTCCTTGTGTAACAACGAACCAAAAGGACCTATTTTTATATCTGCTAAATCAGAAAGTGCAACTTTATCGTACCCATACGGATTAGAAACCGGATCACCAAACATCTCGACAAATCGGGCTTTAATAAGGTCATCCATCTTCCGAAGTTCTCGCTGGCGATCTTCAATCACTTGATTCACTCTATTAAGAATGTCAATAACCTCACATTGTTCAGATAAATCAGGAACAATAATTTTGATTTTTTTCAAATCTGCCACTGCAAAACTCGCTTGATTAACAGACTTTTTTGTTATTCTTCCAATTTGTTCTCTAAACGGCTGAGAATAAAAACAGTATCTCGCATAAGCTGGTATGATAATATCTCTTCTAGCCTTTAGTCCAAGCAAATTCATACCATGAATTATCTTTTCATCACCTTGTTTTTCATAAAGTACTGTTCTTCCCAAATATTGTGTACTATTAATATGCGACATTAACAAATCCCCATCCTGAAGAACATAATTTTCATATTTTTTTATATCGGTAATTCCTGCATATCCCATTCTATCACGGTTAAATCTGTCATTTGCAGTCGTTTCTATACGCGTAATTGGATATCCTCCATCCACTGCTCCCTGCTTTATATTGGCACCGTTTCGAATTTGATAAAAGCATTCATCAATAGTCCGTACACTCATATCATTCTTCCCACACAAATCCGAATTTTGAATAAAATTCAGCTCATATATTTCTGATGAGATGTTTTAACATTGTTTTGATTCACCATCGCATACTGCATCGTTGTATCAATTTGTGAATGTCCTAATATTTTTTGCACCTGTTCTATTGGCATTCCTTTGTCTATTGCTCTGGTTGCCATGGTTCTTCGAAATTTATGGGGATGAATACGTTCCAGATCAATTCTTTTTCCTAATTCCCTTAAACGAATTTCCACTCCGCTTATTTTTAATCTATCATGTGGTGCATCCAGAGTTACAAATAATGCAGAATTATTATCTTTTCGATGAGCAATGTATTCTTTTAAATGCACCTTCGCTTTTGCATCAAAATATACACGCCTCTCTTTGTCTCCCTTTCCGTATACAATGCACTCACGCCCTTCCAAATCAATATCATCAACATTCAGATTTACCAGTTCACCTACTCGTATTCCTGTAGAATATAGCAAATCTATAATTGCCAGATCCCTAATTTCTTTGCAGTTATCCCTGAGTCGTTCAATCCCTTCATCTGTAATAACGCTTTTTACTACCGTTTTAGTTTTAATCTTATGAATCCGTTTCATAGGACTTTTTAAAATATAATCTTCTTCCTCTAACCAGGAGAAAAAGCTGGAAATATTTCTTCGAATGTTATCCACCGTAACATTTGAACATTTATTATTTTTCTGATATTCTGCTAAATATGTCCGTATTTCTTCTGTTGTAATCTTCCTTACAGATGTTTCAATATGGGATAACAAATGTTCTACCGTAACTTTATAATATTGAATGGTTCTTTCTGAACAACCTTCTATCTTCTTTGCATCCAAAAACATTTCAAGAAAATCTGTATTGGATATTTCCATTTTATCAGCTTCATTCTCTGCACATACTTTTAAGATTACTTCCTGAAGTTTTTTCATTTGTGTAATTGACAGATATTCTGACATTTCATTCAGTATTTTCACTATTTTTTCTTCCATGCTGGCATACTCCTTTCAAAATATACCAGCATCCTTCAACCATTTTGTTTATAGCATTTTGTTTTCTCGGTACGATTCAAATATATATGACGGATTTTCGTAATATACACTGCTGTTGTAGTCATCAATCTTTGCACTGATAAAGGAATTGTATACTTTTATTAAAGCTTCTATAATTCCAATACCCTCATCTGCAGCGACCATTTTTATCAGCCGCTTATATACTTTTCCAATGTCCCAATGTGATGGAATGCTGTATTTACAATCACCCACATTGTCAAAATCTCCTTCTTTTATTCCTGCTTCTTCGATAAAATCATCACTGACTCTGTCAATGTTATCACAATGATAGACATCTGCCAGGTCATAAATTTTATCAATCCTCTGCTTTCCAAGCTTATTTACAACATCTGCCCGTGTATTCTTTGTTTTCCTGGCAATGTAATCGATCAGGCTGCATGTGTAAAATAAATCGTTATCTTTTTTGCTTTCACGTCCTTCTCCTGCCATTTATAGCACCTCACAATCTCTATACTTCAGGCATTTCAATGATTCTTTGGAACAAAATGCTATCTGATGAGTTGGATACTTGAACTTTGCCAGAACCCAGAACTGTTCTCTGGTAATCGTACCGTCCATATAATCAGAAACAAAATTATAAATCTGATCGTCTGCCATTGCACCGATTACAATATCATATTCATGGTCTTTCCCACTCCGACATGCAATTATAAAATCCAACCATTCTTCTGTCATATCTTTGAATTCTTTTATTTTCAGATTCGATTTTAAACGCACATCATAGACAGATACAACCTTCGTATCATATCTCCTGGCCCATCTTTGAGCCTGTTCTTTTATAATCGTACAGTAAAAACCGGTTCCAAAATCTTTTGTATTACGACCTTTTCGAATTTCCGGTTTCTCTACAGCCTGATATCCACCATGATACACCGTCATTATCGCCATTCAACTTCTCCCCTTTCTAGCCAAAGTATTGTTGCATCAGACTATCGAATAACTTTTGTGTTTCATCGAGTGCTTTTTGTACTTTAAATTTTGATTTGTCTACTTGTTCACTAAAAGAAACATATTTTAATTGCTGTTCTATAGGTGGCACAATTGTCGGCAATCCTCTCAACTGCCGCATATTTATGCTTGCTATACCTGTCGTTTGTTTTGCTGCTCTCAAGAAATATGTTTTTGCCTGCGGGCTTTGTAAATAAGCTGAAAAATATCGCGGTAATATTCGTGTTTCATCCAATCGTACTCTAAATATATGATTCTGATGAATACAATCTTTCGGTGGTAAAGATATAATAGCTCCTCTTCCTAGTTTATCTGGATCTCCACCCTCAGTCATTAAGACATCGTCTGGCAATAATTTATACCGAATTATTTCATCTTCTGTTGCTAATATTGTTTTAACAGTTGTCCAATCAATATATCCATCTTTTACGTTTGAAACAGCCATATATGGCACTTCTCGCAATTCTCCACATTTTGTTTTTCTTCCTTTAGTTATCCCTGAAACAATGTCCGCAATTTCTTCCAATCTAAATTGATCGTATTCTGTTTTGTTCTCAAACATCTCGACAAATCGGGCTTTAACTAATGTATCAAGTTTTTTTAATTCTTGTTTTCGATTTTCAATAATATTAACTACTTTCAAGAGTATATCTGCTATTTCTTTCTGTTTTTCAGCTGAAGGAAAAGGAATTTTAATATTATCAAAATCTCTCTTTATAATATGCTTCATGGTAGCCCCATGCATTTTAGCTTCCATCTCTTTCAAATTATACTCAACAGCAAATACAAAATATTGCTCATTCACTTCAATCTTATCAAACGCGACTTTAAAGATATGCTGATTTAAGAGGGCTTTTCCTCGGTTCCAAATATATACTCCGAGACTAGCTGACCAAGAAATCAAGACATCTCCATTATTAATTTCAACTTTTTTAGGGTATTCTCCATTATAAAAACTCACATCATAAGAATTCCCTGTAAGATCTTGAATTCTAATAATTGGAAGTCCTTCAGTACCACGATCTTCTGGCTTAAATGCATATCCATTTATATATGTGGCAATATCACCCAACCGTTTTTGTTCCATCATTTATTCCCACCACAAATCCGAATTTTCGAATCTGCCATCCTTTCTTCTATAAACCCAACAACCGTTCCAACTCATCCATTTCTTTTCCAATCTCCAGCTCCAGTTCCCGGATATTGGCCATGATTTCTGATGTTGGCGGATATTCCACCGGAGTGTATTCGATTTCTTTGTATTTATTGATACTGAGATCATAGTCATTTTCCACAATATCTTTTTTGGGTACCATAAATGACTGGTCTGTTCGCTTCCGTTCTGCTTCTTTATCAAGATTTTTGAAACGCTCTATAATATCCGGAATGTCATTCTCTGTGACCGGAGTACGTTTATCGTCCAGACTGAATCCGTCTGCTTTCATATCGTAGAACCATACCTGATCGGTTCCGCCATGTTCTGTTTTTGTAAAAATAAGGATTGCTGTGGAAACTCCCGCATAGGGTTTAAATACACCGGAAGGCATAGATATTACAGCTTCTAGTCTCTGATTCTCAACAATTTCCTTACGGATGGATTTATGTGCCCGTGATGATCCGAAAAGTACACCATCTGGTACAATACAGGCACATCTGCCTCCAATTTTCATAATCCTCAAAAACAAAGCCAGAAATAAAAGTTCTGTTTTCTTTGTCTTGCAAACTTTAAGAAGATCTCCGGAAACGGACTCTGCATCCAGGCTTCCTTTAAAAGGTGGGTTTGCCAGCACAAGGGAATACTGATCTTTATCTGCATTCTGATCAGATAAGCTGTCCCGATACTCAATATAAGGATTTTCTATTCCGTGAGTCATCATATTCATGGCTCCAATACGAAGCATGGTGCGGTCCATATCGTATCCATGGAACATATGATTCATGTAATGATTTTTTTTCTGCTTATCATAAAAAATTTCTTCTTTTCTTTTTTCTTTCAGATATTCTCCTGCTGCAACCAGAAATCCGGAGGTTCCACATGCCGGATCACAGATAATCTCATCACTGGACGGATCCATCATCTCAACCATCATCCGGATAATATGTCTTGGTGTACGGAACTGTCCATTCCGTCCGGACTGAGCTATTTTTGAAAGAAGATATTCATATACATCTCCTCTGACATCTGCTGTCTGGATTTCATTCATAAGTTTGTAAATTTCATCCAGAGAATCCACCACTTTGGATAAAAGGAGTGGTGTCGGAAGCTTAAAGATCGCATCGTCCATATATTTGGAATATGCACTGTTTTTATCATTATGAAGATTTTTTATAAACGGAAATACCCATTCCTGCATGATCATATACATTCTGTCTGCCGGAAAATCATGGAATACGGACCATTTCAGCTGACTTCCGTCAATTGTTCTCTCACCTATTTTTACTTCTCCGGAAAAAATACTCTGAAATGGCAAGCCTAGCATTGCACTTTCTCTTGCACGCATATTATCGGAATCATCCAGATCATGAATAAACATCAGGTATGTAATCTGTTCGATTACTTCCAGGGGATTGACAAGTCCTCCTGCCGCAAATATATCCCATAAACCATCTATTTTGTTTTTTAATTCACCAGTGATCATTTTTTATCTCCCATCTATCGCTCATTATTCCAGGTATATTTCGTATACCTGCCGCCGCCGATTTTTAAGATTTTTTCAGCTGTCAGTAGTTCTGCCAGTGTTCTCTGTATCGTTACCACACTGATATCCGGACATTTTTCTGCGATTTCTTTTTTTGTAATTGTACCCGGAGTATTTTTTATAATCTCTTCTATTCGCTCTGGCTTTGATAAATTCTGCGTTATCAGCAATTTTATTCTTGAAGAAAACTCTCTGTATGCTCCTACGATAACGCCAAGCATATATTTTACAAATGGTATATAATCATTCTTATTCTCATACCAGTTCTCAGAACTTTCCCTTAAACATTCATAGTATAATTCCTTTGAATTTTCTATCACTCTCTCGATACTGATATATTTTCCCACAATATAGCCGGATCTGTACAAAAGTAACAGTGTAAGTAAACGGCTCATTCTTCCATTGCCGTCATTAAACGGATGTATGCATAGGAAATCCAGAATAAACATTGGAATCAAAAGAAGCGGATCTATTTCTCCTGTTGCCATTGCCTCTTCAAATGCTCTGCATAGTTCTTCCATTGCTTCCGGTGTTTCCCATGCCGGTACTGGTTTAAACCGTATTTTTTTTATTCCCTGAGAATCTTCTTCCTCAATGATATTATCTGCAGTTTTATATTTCCCCCCAATATTGTAACTTTCAAATTTATACAAATCTCTGTGAAGCTGTAAAATAATCGCAGACTTTGGTGGGATATGGTCATGGCTTTCATGAATTGTATTCAATACATCTCTGTATCCGGCAATTTCCTGTTCATTTCTTGTCCTTGGCCTTGTTTTGTCTTTTACCAATTCCCGCAATCTGCTGTCTGATGTATAAATACCTTCTATTTTGTTGGAACTTTCCGTACTTTGAATTTTAGCGATTTCAACTAATTGTGTAAGAGTATCTGCTTTGGCCTCAATAAAAAGATTTTGTTCTCCCTTAAATTCATGTATCTGTGTCAGATAAGATACAATTTCAGGAGTCAACAGATTTTTCCACTTTTCCTGATAATCAAACCGTCTCATATATTTTCCATCACCTTCTTTATCACTCTTTTTTCGATTTTATTTACTTCAAGTATATAAATCAATTTTATCATTGTCAACTTTAATTTAATCATTTTCGCAAGAATGATTAAATTGAAAGCAAAATGATAAAATTAAAAAGTCCAACAACAAATGCTTCTGCACGGATCTTCAGCATTTACTGTCGGACTTTTATCCTTTTTATTCCTTTTTGAAATATATCACAATATCATATTGTAGAGCAAAAGATTATTCTGCGTGGTCTTTCAGGTACTCTGCACGCCCCTCTTCGTAGAGGTTATTTCCCTCGCTGTCAATGATGACTACAAGCGGCATGTCTTCCACATAAAGCTTGCGGAGTGCTTCTGCTCCGAGGTCTTCGTAAGCGATAAGCTCTGCTTTTTTGATGCATTTTGCAAGAAGTGCTCCTGCTCCGCCGATGGCTCCGAAATATACGCCGTCATATTTTTTCATTGCATCTACGACTTCCGGAAGGCGGGCACCTTTTCCGATCATTCCTCTGGCGCCTACGGACATCATGGTCGGTGCATAAGCATCCATACGGCCGCTGGTTGTAGGGCCTGCGGAGCCGATGACTTCGCCTGGTTTTGCCGGAGTCGGACCTACATAGTAAATGGTAGCATCTGTAGGGTCAAAAGGAATTTTTTCTCCTTTCGCAAGGGCCTCGCACATTCTCTTGTGACCTGCATCACGAGATGTATAGATAGTTCCTGTCAGTAAAACCTGGTCGCCTGCATGGAGAGTTCTTGCCAGCTCTCTTGTCAGAGGCAGTGTGATCTTTCTTCTTTCCATATTAAAGCACCTCCGTTTTATGACGTGTTACATGGCAGTTGATGTTAACTGCACATGGCATACCTGCGATATGAGTAGGCATAGTCTCAATGTTCAGACCGATAGCTGTGGTCTTTCCGCCAAAGCCCTGAGGTCCGATACCAAGCTGGTTGACTTTTTCAAGCATCTCATCCTCAAGATCTGCATAAAACGGATCCGGATTGTGGGAATCCAGCGGACGCATCAGTGCTTTCTTTGCAAGAAGGGCACATTTATCAAAGGTTCCGCCGATACCAACGCCGACTACCATCGGCGGGCAGGGGTTGGGACCTGCGGTCTCTACCACTTCCAAGATGAAGTCTTTGATTCCCTGAAGGCCAGCGGAGGGTTTGAACATACGGATCATACTCATGTTCTCGCTTCCGAAGCCTTTCGGGCCAACGGTGACTTTCACATTTTCTCCGGGAACAATCTCTGTGTAAATCATGGCCGGTGTGTTATCGCCGGTGTTTCCACGGCGAACCGGGTCTTTTACGACAGATTTGCGAAGGTAGCCGTTTGTATATCCGCGGCGTACGCCCTCGTTGATGGCATCGGTGAGATCTCCTCCAACGAAATGTACATCCTGTCCGATTTCCAGGAAAACACAGGCCATTCCTGTATCCTGGCAGATGGGTACACACTCCTGATCTGCAATGTCAAAGTTTTTAATGATATCGTCCAGAACACCTTTGGCAATCTCGCCGTCCTCGCAGGCACGGCAGGTTGTAATGGCGTCTTTTACGTCTTTGGGAAGATGTTCATTTGCTTCGATACAGAGTTTTTCGATGACATCTGTAAGTCTGC
>OLQC01002608.1_pt1 | contig 11646 bp, 9 predicted proteins | sample 1672471 | NCBI WGS metagenome assembly OLQC01 (sample SAMEA3136689, study PRJEB25190) | human gut metagenome | biome: human gut; feature: human-associated habitat; material: faeces | place: Austria | collected 2013
CCGGTCTGAATGACATTCTGGCTCTGTGGTGTGGTTCATACTTCTCCCACTCATCAAGTGTCGGTGGTCTGGTTCCTACCAGGCTCATATCTCCTGCTAGTATATTGAAGAATTGTGGGAATTCATCCAGGCTTGTTTTCCTGATAAACTGCCCGATTCCGGTTTTCTTCTTTCCGTTTGGCAGCACCTTATTGCCTATGATTCTCGGGTCGAAGTCCATCTTGAACATCATTCCGTCGCCTATCTTGTTTTGTGCCATAAGTTCTTTTTTTCGCTCCTCGGCATCCATATACATGCTGCGGAATTTATACATCTTGAACTTTCTGCCGTTTCTGCCTATTCTCTCCTGCGAGAAGAATATCGGTCCAGGCGAGGCTATGTATATCGCCGGTCCCACAAATATCATGATGATTAGTGTGAACAGGCAGCCCACCAGACCTCCGACTATATCCATGCCCCTCTTTACCAGAAGTGCGCTGGTATTTGCATAGTTCACGCTTGATGTGACTACGGTATAGTCGCCTATCTTTTCTATCTGCTTGTAGCCTCCCTGGGCTGTGCCATTTTTGGTTATTCCTGTATGTACCGCTATTCCCATCTCAAGGAATATATCTGCCATCCGCTCTGGATATTCATCCTCGCTACAAGGCGGGATGAGCACCTCATCCACCCACTCATCACACGCATAGTCCACTATACCATCGTGGTTTGCAACTATAGGTATGCCACATATAGTCATACCCTTCATGTCTGTATCCAGTGAAGCTGCTACTATCTTTGTATAGCCTATACAGCTTTTCTCCACTGTGCACAGTGTATCACGAAGCATGGCATCAGGTGCTATGACAAACAGCGATTTTCTTGATGCTCCAAAGCCCTTTTTCTTAAGGAAGCTCTTGAGCGCTAGTCTTGCTACATATGTTATTGTCACATAGATTGGAAACATGATATAAAATGATAATCGCGAGTATATATCAGCCATCTGTGTGGTGAACAGAAACAGTGCTGTCACCAGAAAAACAAGCATTGCATGCTTACAGGTCGATATAAATTCATCCAGATATCCGCGTTTTAGGACGTTCTTGAATGAATCTGCCATTATCTCCACAAAGAAATCTATCAGAAGAAATGCTACCCCCAGTATACGGTAGTCCTTATCCACATATGGGTTATTAAAGCCGAAGCGTATCACATATGAAATAAAAAATGCTATAACAATGCATGCGATATCTATAAGCATAAAGTCTATATGCTTTGTCCATCCTCTGCCTTTCTTTCTGTACATTCTTTCCAAATTCTCCTTGTGGTATCTTTTATTTTCCTCTATACCTGCTACAGGGGAGACACCTTAGTACCCCCCCGAATTATTTTAACCTGTTTTGTTTTACGTATGTTTTATTAGGTTATTTGTATCTTTTTCTGTATCTAATCAGGGTATTCAATAATATATTTTCACCCATTTTTAATTCTTTGTCAATGAATATTAGGTTTTCTTTATAATTTTTTGACACTATTTCTAAATTTTTCTTCTCCCTCTCTACATGATTATGCACTTTTACACTCTGTCTGCTAAATTTTCTAAACTGAAATATTCTTTTTAACATTCCCCTCTTCATCATAACAATTCTTATTTGTTCCCGCAAAACCATCAATTAAAGCTAATAATATTTGTGGCTCATTTGCAAAGACTGTCATCCAAACAGAATAAAAGCCATCCCCCAAAGCAGTCATAATAATTTGCTTTTTTAAATCTTCTCTATAGCTATCTGGCGCATCTTTCATATGTAGCCATCCGTCCAATGACTCCTTTGCTTTATAATAAGCAGTATTTCTTTCTATAAGCCGCCTATCTTTATCCCCTTTACTCAAATCAGGAACATTACCAAGTTTTACTAGCTCATACGTATTGGTTGCCTTTTCTTTTAACTCACCTGTCGGATCTAATTCCATTAAAAGCTGCTCATTTACCTTTGGATAACCATTTTCATATAAGTAAGCAATTGCTGTATTATTCACATCAGGCCATAAAAAATCATCATCATTTTCAGGAGTTGTGTTAGCTGATTTTCTAGCATTACAATATTTACATCCCAACAGCAAGTTCTTCCAATCCGTTATATCTCCGCCCTTTGATTTTGATACAACATGTTCAACCTCCGGTACATGCTTAATTGGAAATTCACAATATGAACAATAATAACCTATCTTTTCGCCTAAATATGGCAGTGCATCCTGATATTTTTTTATTGTATTATATGGTGATTCACCTTTATCTACTGGTCTCATTTTTCTTCACTTTCCATGCCTGTTCAGTGTATTTTTGATGAACCCACGCCATATAAGCAGGATTATCACTATATTCCGCCTCTAAATCAGCCAATTCTTTGCCAAGCCTTGCTATATCATCTTGAGTCTTGGCCTCTTTCAAGGCTGTATAATATTTTGAGGCTGCTTCGTATATCTTTCGTTTTCTCTCACTATATTGAGGCAATTCTACACCCATAACATCTTCAGCTATATCTTCCAATCCTTCTCCGGAATACTCACTATCTAATGGCTGATCCAAAGTAATAAGCTCTCCCTCATCCAAAGATTGAATAATAAAAGGAGAATGCGTAGCACATATAAACTGTATTCTAGGAAATTGTTCTTTCAGAATTCCTATAATACGTTTCTGCCATGTAGGATGCAAACTCAAATCAATTTCATCTATTATAACAATTCCAGGTGTCATTTTGAGTGCATCACCCTTTAGATAAGGATTCAATATGCACATTCGCGTAGCTATATCAAGTATTATCTTTATTACATTTCTATAACCATCACTCAACAGCTGAAACGGAAGGATTGTTCCATCTGCTGTTTTTAATGCAATAATATCATCCTCATATTTGGTCGAAGATATAATTTCTTCTCCCGGCTTCAATTCATCACAAAATGCATCATTAACAGCCTTTAAAATTGCCTCATATGCAGGAAATAATTTTCCCCCATTTTCTTCTAGTGAAACAGCTTTAAGAGTATCAATATAACGAAATGCAATTTCAAGTCCATGTTGCGAATCCAAACAATGATTATATGCGTCAGTCCTACTAAATACACCTTTTATATTTGTTTTCTTATTTCCATCTTTCAAAAGACGTGCTGTACTCAAATAAAGCACTAATGGAAGAACCACTTTACTATCCGAGTGATTCGCATTAGATATTTTATTTTCCCATTCAATTACAGCTGGCTGCATCGGATTAGAACCACCAAATTTAGTTCTTGCATCTTCTTTTAAAATAACTCGTCTAAATTCAATATTGTTCTCTGTGTTATTTCCGCCCCACTGCGCCTTGCAACTTACTTCACACGGATACTGTGCAATTGATCCTGTCGTCAAAATCATACTATCATCTGAAATCAACGTTTTTCTTCTTGCATCGGTTGACTTTATATTATATACAAACCGCGAAGGTACATAAGTCTTGTAAGCTGCAAGATAAGCTCCCAGCATCACATTGGCAGCCTCCAATACGGAAGTCTTACCAGAACCATTTTTACCAGCAAAAACATTCATTCTTGGATTGAGCACAAATTTTTTTTTATCAAATCTTCTATAATTTCTAAGGCCTAACTCTTGAATTTTGAACTCACACATTTTATCCGCTACCTTTAGTCCTTCCTCATTTTTATTAACTATATCATTTTTTTATTATCACAGCAACCTTTCCGTAACACTACAGAAATTTTTGATGTATAAATGATGTAAACATCATTTTTTATATACTTTTCAGGAAATATCTACTCCTCAAACAGCCTCCGCTTCCTCTCTATCATCTCATCAATCCTTGCGATATACTGCCCTACATCCTTGACATTCTCGCATCTGTCAATGCGGTGTGTGCCATCCGGATTCGGTATGGGCCAGACTCGCTTGGTGCTTGCTCCGGCGCCGCACGCCACGATGGTCTGCTTTTCCTCCATGATCAGTATGTTGTATACGCCGGCCTTGCCCTTTGCCGCATAGCCCACGTTTTCCATGTTGCCTGCCATGCCCTTCTGCCTGTAGAGATAGTATGGCTCAAGCCCCATCTGCTTACAGTAGGCTGCGCAGAGATCCATATGCTCCTGGGTGTTGACCATCTGCATATCGCTGTAGCGGTCCTTGAAGATGGTGAGTATTGCAGCTCGCTTTACTGCGAGTGAATGGATGGTGACGTTGTCAGGTGCCAGCTCCTTCACCAGCTCCATTGTGTGCCTTACATCATCGAGCGTCTCCTCGGGAAGCCCCATGATGAGGTCCATGTTTATGTTGTCAAAGCCCAGCTCACGCGCGAGCTTGAAGCTTTGTATCGTATCGTCTACTGTGTGGTGTCTTCCTATTATATCAAGCGTCTGCTGCTTCATGGTCTGTGGATTTACTGATATACGGCTGATGCCGTTTTTCTTTAGTGCCAGGAGCTTTTCTCTCGTGATGGAGTCCGGTCTGCCTGCCTCCACTGTAAATTCCAGACAGTCCTTTAAATCAAAGCTGCATTTGATTTTTCTGATAAGCCTGTCAAGCTGCGCAGGGCTTAGTGTGGTCGGTGTGCCGCCTCCTATGTAGATGGAGTTTAGCTTCTTGTGGTAGAATTTCTGTGCCGTGTAGTCTATCTCCTTCTCGAGTGCGTCGAGGTAATCGTCCACGCGGTTTTTCCACACACCGAGCGGATATGAGGTAAACGAGCAGTATGCACAGGTGCTCGGGCAGAATGGTATGCCTATGTACAGGCTGTAGCCGTTGTCATAGTCCACCTTGTCAAGCAGTGCCTTCTCACGCTTTGCTATGCCTATTGAGAGGTCGATTTTCTCATCACTTGCGAGATAGGTTTCCTTCAGATAGTCGTAGGTTTCCTTATCGCTCATGCCGTCCTCTATGCATTTCATGGCTATCTTGGTCGGTCTGATGCCTGAGAGTGTGCCCCACGGAAGGCTCTTTCCTGTGCCCTTTTCTATCATGGAATACAGGGCGAGCTTGAGGCGGTTTTTGGTCTCCTTACGGTCTGCGCTGTCTACGGATATTTTTGTGCAGATTCTTTTTCCGGCTCTATTCAGCGTCCACTCCACTGCAATTTCATCGCCCACATAGTCTATCTTAAATACCTGTGAGGCATCCGCAAATTCCTTTACGCCATCGTCTGTCATCTCGTGGTGTGTGCAGGCTAAGTTTTTCCCCTCCACCTCATCAGGTGAGCAACTATAGTACATCTGCACATCTTCCTGAGGGAAGAACTCCTTGAGCAGTGAGTGCACATCATATTCAAAATCCGGTTTATTAAATACTACTACTATCATAAGTAAGGGTTATACATCCTCTCGTTTTCTATGGTTGTTGTGTCGTTATGGCCCGGGTACACCTCTGTATGCTCAGGCAGTGTCATGATTTTTTCCTTCACCGTGCGCACAAGGTCTGACATGCTGCCGCCCTTGAAATCCGTACGTCCGATTGAGCCGCAAAACAGCGAATCTCCTGTAAAGATCACGTCCTCATACGGGAAATAATAGCAGCAGCCGCCCGGTGTATGCCCCGGTGTGTGAAGCACTACTATGTGAAAGCCTGCGATGTCAAGTTCCTGCTTATCCTTCAAAAATACATCTGCATAAAAGGTCTTTGACTGCCCCATCATGTAGCTGACATTGAGCTGCGGGTCATCGAGTGTGGCTTTGTCTGCCTCATGGATATATATCTTGATGCCGTAGCGGTCTGCGAGCGGCTTTGCATCCGTGGCGTGGTCAAAGTGTCCGTGTGTGAGCAGTATTGCTACAGGCTTTGCGCCTGATTCGTCCACTTTTTTGGCGAGCTGTTTAGCACACGCGCCCGGGTCTATTATTATCATTTCCTTTGTCTTTATATTGGTGACAAAGTAGCAGTTGGTCTGCACCGGTCCCACTACGAAGTGGTCTATCTTCATATTTACCATATGAGTGTACTCCTTGTCTGTTATATGTTATGCTTCACGCAAGAACCACCGGGATTTAGCCGGTGGTCCTCTCTACGTCTATTACACTTTCTATCTGTCTGAGCTTCTCCACGAGAACCTTTATCTGGTCCCTGCCTTTGATATTAAAAAATACCTCGATTGTAGCGATACCCTGCTTGCTGGTCTTGGACTGTATACCACTGATATTGATTTCCTTCTCGGTAAATATCTTTGTGATATCTACGAGCAGTCCCGGCCTGTCATGACAGAATATCTTTAAGTCTGCCTGATACTCGGCACCGTTGTCCATGAGGGCTGTATCCTGCCACTCTGCTTCTATGAGCCTGTCCTTTTCTATCTTGGACAGATTGATGATATTCACGCAGTCTGTCCTGTGGATGGAGATGCCTCGGCCTCTTGTGACAAAGCCCACGATTTCATCTCCCGGAACAGGATTGCAGCACTTCGAGAAGTGCACAGCCACGTCATAGAGTCCGTGTACCACAATACCGCTCTTTGACTTGTGCTCGGGCTGTGTGCCTGCTGCCGCCTGCTGCTTTTCTGCGATGCTGCCAAGCACATCTGCATCTGTCACCGGCACCACATGATCCTTCTTGTACTCATCGTACATCCTGTTGACTATCTGGCTCTCCTTGAGTCCGCCGTGGCCGACGGTTGCAAGGCATGAGTTCCAGTCGTGGAAACCGTATTTGCGGCGTATTTTCTCCTGATACTCAGGCTTGTTTATCTCAGCAAAGTTGATGCCCTTTGCCTTGGCATAGGCTGCTATCAGATCCTTGCCGTGCTGTATATTCTCCTCCTTGAGCTCACTTCTGAACCACTGGTTGATCTTGTTCTTGGCCTGTGTGCTCTTTACGACCTTGAGCCAGTCACGGCTTGGTCCCTTGGAGTTCTGCGAGGTGATTATCTCTATCTGGTCACCGTTTTTGATGACATAGTCTATCGGCACCAGCTTGCCGTTTACCTTGGCACCGACCATCTTGTTGCCGACCGCAGAGTGTATGCTGTAGGCAAAGTCTATAGGTGTGGAGCCCTTTGGCAGGTTTTTTACATCGCCGGACGGTGTGAATGCAAATACATTGTCGGAGAATAAATTTAAATCACTCTTTAATAAAGTCATAAACTCCTTATTATCCGACATGTCCTGCTGCCACTCGAGTATCTGGCGCAGCCAGCTGAGCTTCTCCTCCTCTGTGACAGTGGTGGTAGTGGCATTGCCGTTATTTGCTTCCTTGTACTTCCAGTGCGCTGCGATACCGTACTCAGCTGTACGATGCATCTCATAGGTACGTATCTGTATCTCAAACGGCTGTCCGCTCGGGCCTATGAGTGTCGTGTGAAGCGACTGGTACATGTTCTGCTTCGGCATGGCGATATAGTCCTTGAAACGGCCCGGTATAGGCTTATACTTCTCATGTATGATACCAAGCACTGCGTAACAGTCCGGTATGGTATCCACCAGAATTCTGATGGCAAAGAGGTCATATATCTGGTCTATCGTCTTGTCCTGATTGACCATCTTCTTATATATACTGAAGAAATGCTTTGCCCTGCCGTATATCTCAGCCTTGATGCCGGCATCTGTAACATACTTCTTGACATCGTTTACCAGGCCCTGGATGTAGGTGTCGCGCTCTGTCTTTCTGAGGGCTACCTTCTCTACCAGATCGTAGTAGGCATCCGGATAGAGGTACTTCATACAAAGGTCCTCGAGCTCTATCTTTATCTTGCTGATACCAAGTCGCTGTGCGATAGGGCAGTAGATATCCTGTGTCTCTCTGGCGATACGCTGCTGTGCCTCCTTGGACTGGTACTTGAGTGTACGCATATTGTGCAGTCTGTCTGCCAGCTTTATGAGGATGACTCTGATATCCTTCGCCATGGCGAGAAACATCTTGCGCAGATTCTCAGCCTGCATCTCAAGCCTGTCCGCATTCTTGTCCTTCGGATCCTTGGTGCTGTCTGTCAGATGCAGGTGCTTTAACTTCGTGACGCCATCCACCAGATGTGCGACATCGTCTCCAAACTCCGCACGCATCTCATCCATGGTCATGATGGTGTCCTCCAGCACATCATGGAGCAGTCCTGCTGCAATTGTTTCCTTATCCAGCTCGAGCTCGGCGAGTATTATGGCAACACAAAGCGGATGTATGATATAAGGCTCTCCTGACTTACGCGCCTGCCCCTTATGGGCATCATAAGCTACCCTGTAGGCTTTGTCCACAAGGCTCGTGTCATCCGACGGATGGTACTTTTTGATTTCCTTTTTCAGCTCATCGTAAAGCTCCTCTGGGCTCGTAAAATCCTTTGTTCCCCTTATACCGCTGGTATCTGAGCGAAATTTGTCCGCTATTTTTTCTAATTCTTCTGTTGAGTAATCTGCCAATAGTCTCACCTCGATTGTAGTGTATCTTTAGTAGCCATTATATTTTATTTCTTTAAAAATTGCAATCTTATGTTGTTAGCCGATAACCATCTTTACTCCGCCATACATGCCGGCTGAGTTGCCGAGTGTGGCAAGCTTGATCTCTGTCTCACGGCTTGCATGGAAAGCATACTCTTTATAGTACTTTGCTGCTGTATCGATGATGATGCTGCCTGCCTTTGAAAGGCCACCGCCGACAACAAATACCTCAGGGTCCATAACGCATGCTACTGCTGCCATTGCCTTGCCGAGAAGCTTCATAGACTGCTCTACTGCCGCAATGCCCGCTGCATCTCCTGCCTTTGCCGCATCGCATACATCCTTGGCTGTGAAGCCTGCATTTAAATCAAGCTTTGTTGCCACATCCCTGTGTGCTGCAATGTATCTCTCTGCTACTCTTACAAGTCCGTTTGCTGATGCATACTGCTCTAAGCAACCCTTCTTGCCGCAGCCACAGCACTCTGACTCATCATCTACCATAGGCATATGTCCTATCTCTCCGCCTGCTCCGTTTATTCCGGCTACGATTCTGCCCTCGCGGATGATTCCTCCGCCTACGCCTGTGCCGAGTGTGATCATGACTACATCCTGATGGCCCTTTCCACCGCCCTGCCACATCTCACCGAGCGCAGCTACGTTGGCATCGTTTCCGGCCTTTACCTTGATGCCGCCGCACAGTACTGAGAGTGACTGTGCCACGTTGAACACACCCCAGCCGAGGTTGACACATCTTAATACTGTTCCGTCATCCTTTATAGGTCCCGGCACTCCCATGCCTACGCCCTCGATGTCACCCATCTCGATGCCATGCTTCTCGTTATTCTCCTTGATGGATGCTGCAATATCAGGCAGGATGAGCTCGCCTGAATTCTCTGTGCGTGTAGGAATCTCCCATGTATCGACAAGCTTTCCTGTGGTCTCGAAAAAGCCTATCTTTACAGTTGTTCCACCTATATCTACTCCGTATGCATATTTCTTCATTTTTTCGTCCTCCAAATCGTTAAACTATGTTTATATTTTATTGCCTAATTGCATATTTTTCAATGTTTTTCATTGTTTTTTATATTTTTTCTATATATAGAAGCGTTTATATCATCATCCATATGCCCGCTATTTGTAAATCCAAGCTTTTTAGCAAGGCGCACCGATGCCGTATTTTTCTCATCTATCCGGCAGTAAAGCTCTTCAAAGTCTGTGTTTTCGCGCGCGTAGTCTATGATGAATCGGCACACCTCCGTGGCATAGCCTTGGTTCCATAATTCCGGCGCTATCATATAGCCCAGTTCATCATGCTCAAGCCCTGCCCTGCCTATCAGCTTCCCTGTTTCCCTGGAAAATACAAGCCACATGCCATACTCGTAAAAGCCATACATGTTCTCTATATATGCTTTCTGGTATTCAAGCTCTGTCTCGTAGTCGTAAAGTGGCTCCACAAAGTCTGTCATGCTGGGCTTGTCATAGAGCTCATAGAGCGCAGGAAGGTCCGACAGGGACAGTTCACGTATCAGACACCTGTCTGTCTCACCGATGTCCCACGGAATGTGATTATACCGCCTGCGCACCCGCTCCAGATACTCAATATCAAGCTCTGCAAGGCTCTCGACTGCATAGTGCGTGCCGCACTGCGGTTCTCCTACTGATGCTATGCCGAGTGAGTCGGCTATTTGCTTCTGCTGCCTGTTTGATACTATCCAGATGTAGTCTGTGGGAGCTTTCGGTATTCTTAGATTTCCCGTATTAGCTTTCGCGGTGTTATCTGCAGATTCTTGGATTGTCGTTTTTTGGAAGTCATTAATTGATTCATCAGCCGGTAGCGCAACATACAGTTTTTCCCGCAGTTCATCAGGTAGTTTTTCTTGTAATTTTTCCTGTAATTCATATTGCTGCTCGTCTAGCAGTTTCTTCTGCAACTCATCCAGCAACTTTCCCGGTAGTGCACCATACAGTTTTTCTTGCAGCTCTTCTGACATAGATGCCTTGCCTGCCACACTTCTCCACTGCAGCTTGAATATCTCGCCATGATAGTAAAAAGAGGCAAGTTTTGCGCTTGCCTCATCGATAATTATTATCATTAAACTGTCTCCGGCTCCGGATAGTCCACTCCGAAGGTCTCAACTGTTACTGTTTTCATGACCTGAGCCTCAAGTGGTTTGTCCATGTAGTCTGTGCGCACCTCAGCGATCTTGTTTACCACATCCATGCCCTCGATTACCTTGCCGAATGCCGCATACTCACCGTCGAGATGTGGTGCATCCTGATGCATGATGAAGAACTGGCTGCCTGCTGAGTCAGGTATCATGGTACGTGCCATTGAAAGTACACCGGCTGTGTGCTTTAAGTCATTTTTGAAACCGTTGTGTGTGAACTCACCCTTGATTTCATAGCCAGGGCCGCCTGTGCCGTTTCCGTCAGGATCTCCGCCCTGGAGCATAAAGCCCTTGATTACACGGTGGAAGCATACTCCGTCATAGAAGTTGTGATTGATTAAGCTGATAAAGTTGTTTACTGTGTTTGGTGCGATTTCCGGATAAAGCTCAGCTTTGATCACATCGCCGTTGTCCATTGTAATTGTAATAACTGGATTTTGAGCCATAATTGTATACTTCCTTTCTAAAATGCGGTATAATGATAAAATGCTAGGGTAAAAGATCAAAATGTCGTTCTTGCTTGCAAGATAAGACATTTGAGCTTGTAACCCGCTAAAACATGAGGAAGCAGCGATTTACAACGTAAATCCGCGAATTCCGAATGTTTTATAGAATTGTGGGAGTTACATTGTAACGGAGCAATTCGTGGGCATTTTGTAGGATATACCTTCAACAGATATATCCTAGAAAGTATATCATGCAAATTTGCAGGAGACAAGGAGATTTTCAGAGGGGACGCTATCTATGAAAACAGTCGTATTTCATTTACAGGCGAAAACATGTGAAAAAGACATTTCAAAGTTAAAAGAAGAAATATTATCTTATAATATAAGAATCGAAGAAAAAGAACTTTCCGAGGTAAAAGAAGAAAAAGACGGTATTCTGGCGATTACGGATCAGTTTTCGGATGTTGCATATGCGAAGGAACACAACATCGCAGTTATTTTCTATGAGACACCGGGAACGAACCGCAGTGTGTCCGGTGTGGACATGGTCGTGCAGGGATTTGAAGAGCTGAATGTAGAGTATCTGCAGCTTATTTATATGCGACATCACGGATTGCCGTGGATCATTGCAAAGACGGATCGGATCTGCATCCGCGAGAGCG
>OLQC01002614.1_pt1 | contig 11631 bp, 16 predicted proteins | sample 1672471 | NCBI WGS metagenome assembly OLQC01 (sample SAMEA3136689, study PRJEB25190) | human gut metagenome | biome: human gut; feature: human-associated habitat; material: faeces | place: Austria | collected 2013
AATACATTATACCAAAAAATCGCTCAGACCACACACGGTCTGGGCGATTTTTCTGTTAGGGGAGTTTTTTTACAGCCCCCTAAAAAAGAAAGGATGATTTTTAAACTTTTTAATAGAAACTTCCCTTATAACCCTCGGCAAGGACGGTATTGCTCCAGGAACCATCCTGGTTTCCAAAAACAGGCTGCACTCTGTAATATTCATCATTTTTAGCTTCAATACAGAGCATTCCATTACCGCCAACAGTGTAGTTATAATAATTGTTTGTGGTGTAGTATACAACTCTGTTCTTTGTAAAATCACCGCTTCCATTATATTCGATACGATAGCCTGTAGCACCTTCTACACGATCCCAAGATAATTTCATCGAATGTTTTGTCTTGCTGGCATAGTTATCAATCTTTAATTTAAGTGGATCATGTTTCTTTGTTCCAAATGGGCTTGTGGTATCTTCATACCCTTTGGTGTAAATTGTGCTGCACCATGTGCCTTCTTTACCATCAAAGACAGGTTTTACTCTCACATACATATCACCTGTGATAATGGCTTTGTCATAAGTCTTTTTATTACTAGCACTGTCAGTGCCTTCCGCATAATAGATAGGGCTGTATCCTGAAACATAACCTTCTACATTTTTTTCTTCAACGATGTTCTTAAAGAGCATATCAGAACTTACCTGGATTTTGTAGCCAGTAGCATTTTCTACTTTTTTCCAAGTGATATCTAATGATCTGCTACCTGTACCAACTCTATAAGAGCTGATCTTTGCTTCTACGCTCTGTTTAACAGTAGAGTTGTTCCACTTATCAAACTCGTCTTTCCATTTAGACCAGTCTGTGTTTCCACCCCAGAAAGAACCACTTCCCCATGAGCCCCAGGAAGAACCACTTCCCCATGAGCCCCAGGAACTAGCTGCTTTGTTTGAAGTGCCAAATGTGCTTGCGTTTACATTTACGGCTCCCATGCTGCATAAAGAGGATGCAGCCATAACGGAAGCTAAAGCCCCTACAATAATCTTCTGCTTTTTCATGATTATTTTCCTTTCTCTGCCGCTTTTCGGCAGTGTATCATAGGATACCGGGTAATACGTTAGGGATGCTCGGCTATGTTACGGTATCCGACATGATAAGATGAATTTTTTTGTCCGAGCTTTATATAATATGATTGTGTTATCCGATTTCGATTTCGCAGGATTTTCATGAGAAAAACACAGAATAGAAACAAAAGTTACTTTAAGAAAAGAATCCGATTCTTTTTGACTGCGAAGAATATTACACATATATATATGCGTTTCTATCATCGCAAGTATATCTGCGAATGTTAATCGCACCTATAGGTGCGATTAAGAAACCGCAAAAAAAGACCATCTCTGTATAGAGATGATCCTTCTTTGTTTAACAAGCGGCTGTAAACGGTACGACATTTCCATGAGAATCTATGATAAGATCATTTTCCGCATTTTTTCCACGGATATTTTTACCAAAAATCTTCTGTAAATAATAAACAGTTCAATATTTCCTTACAATTTCCCTTCCAACGCTTCTTTTCTTATGTTTTTCTAATCCAAAATCAGCATTTGCTGTATGGATGTATTCCTGCATTGCTTTTACAGCGGCAGCTTCGTCTAAAAAAGTAAGTTCGAGATTTACCGTAAAACATGCTCCCATATTAGTTCTCCTTATTATTTTTGTATCTTCCTTTTTATTAGTTCTTATCTATATTTCTTATAAACGGCTAATAGGGACTTATTTTACAGTCCCTTTTTTGTATGAAGTCTCCACACCTATGCGGTGCAGTCGCTCCTATGGGCGTGTTACTCTGCTATTACTGATAGACAACTTTGGAATTCGATTCTTTTTTATGCGTCTCATATAACTTCTGTTTTGTCATTTATGTGAACTTTTCAAGAATTTTTCTTAAACATTTTCCTTTAAAACAAATCGGAGATTGCAAAAATAATTTTGCTCTGCAATACCTGCATTTACTCTCAAATCTTCATCAAAATCAAAAATACATATTATTAGCGGTTAATGCAAGAACTTCTTATCTAGGGCAGGTAATTGAGATTGAGTGAGAGGTATTTGATTTTTATATGGTAGTCAAAGTTTGATAGGTATGCAATTCTATCAGGTTTTAACAACTAAATTTTTTCTTATAATTAACCTGGTGTCAGTAGTGTATAAAAAGAAACGGTATCTCTTACTAACAAGAAGCAATCACCGCCGGGTTTTTACTCGGTAATTAAAACAAAGATGATTTCTGAACGAGTAGATTAATATAATATCCATGTGCTGTATAACTCCTGTATAAAGTCCATCTAAAAGTATATATTTTATATGATCTAATCAGAGAAGAAAAAGCACAGGTATATCAGAGAGAAAAAGGCACTCTTATAAGAGTGAAATAATAGCACACATATACTTGTGATAAAAAAATGTCTTATATAAGAGAAAAAAAGAACAGATATAGGAGCGAAAAAAACGCACTGTTATATCTGCGAAAAAATACAGCTAATACTATGAGTTGTGCGAAAAAAATGCACAGATATAAGAGCGAAAAAATGAATGCATCAATGAAAGGAGTAGGAAATATGATAAAAGAAGACGATTTTATCAAACTGTAGGTAGTGAGATGAATTGTATAGTTAGCCTAGCATCAGTAGTGGGCAGAGAGAAAACGGTATCCCCTACTGACAAGAAGTAAGCACCGCCGGATTTTGCTCGGCAATCAGCCTTCGAGAGGATACCGGCGGGGGATTAAAACAAGTGCTATGGTATTTCTGAACATATTAATAAGGAGATGAACTTCTAAATTTGAACAGCATAAGGGGTGTTATATGGTGAAAAATAAAAGATTAGAAAAGGAGCAGATAACTACAGCTTCTATTAAAAAGCTTATAAGCGTATTGCAATCAGGAACGATAAACTATGAACAGTATCAGCAGGAACTACAAATGCAGCTTGATAAAATGAGTGAAGCAAACAAGGCTTATCTGTCTCAATATGTTACTCATCGAAAAGTTGTCTTGGAGCTATTAAGATTCGTGTTGCAATCAGAGAATTTCGGAAAATACAATAAGGAAGAGTATCTGCACAATCTGATCTATTCTAATTTATGGTTAATTGATGAAAGGTTGGCTTATGCCGATTATATTGCAGTGGAAAATCCGTTTAATGGTGCCATAAAAAAGAGAGGTCCGAATATCGTAATGCCAGACCACCCAGTTGCAGTATCTGATGAGCCAAATACTGGAAGGGCGTATAAGACAATCACAATCCTTGAGCTGGATAGTTTAATGCGAGATGATTATACAAAAACAGAAAATCCAATAACACAGATATTAAATTATGTTGGTTGTTTGCGTACAAATAAGATGAAAGACAAAAATGGATACCTAATCCTCACAAACGAAAACACACAGTTTTATCTGTATGCTGTCTGCAATCTGACTCCAAAATTGCGAGAACTGGCATTTGACATGGATATGATGGATACACCGGATAAGAAAGGGATGTATAAATATCATAAAAATCGGAATGCTCATATTAAAATACTGTCCTATGATAAAATGTTAAACGATGCAGAAAATAGAAACAATCATAAATACTAGGATATTACCGAATATCATATAGAGAAAAGAGAGGAATATGTACAATGTATTAGATGTAGCAATATATGTGATTAATTATGCTTATGATGCTGGTTGTGGGGAATCAATGAGTAATTTAAAATTGCAAAAAATTCTTTACTATATTCAAGCCGCTTTTCTGGTAGAAAAGAATAGGGAGTGTTTTAAGGCGGTTATTATTGCAGGGGAGTTTGGTCCGGTAATACCAGAGATTTATCAAAAATATAAAATTTACGGGAGAGGAGGAATACCTAAACAGGAAAACAGAAAAGTATTGCAACTTGATTGTGAAAAAATGCGTATAATCAAAAAAGAAGTTACTGAGATATCAAGAGGTGATAAAAGGCTTATTGAGAAAGTTGTAGATACATATGCTGAAATAACAGAACCCATTGTACTCGCAAAGAAGACTTGTGAAGAAGATCCATGGAAAAATACTTCCTTAAATAAAGAGATAAAAAATTCGCTGATAAGGAAGTCTTATTTGGTCGTTAAAAAAAATGGAAGAAATTGATTTTGGAGAACCGGTAGGGGAAGAATATTGGTAATTCATTGTGTGATCAAATATGTGTATTTTCATGCAAGAAAAAATAAAGATAAAAGGAGCGACATCCATGACAGAAGTACAGCAAAAATTTAAAGAAAAAATAAAGAAAGATTTAAATTACGAAGTTGATTTTGCCACATATCACATCACACGAGGACGTGGCTGGTCTAAAGCGGATGGAGCGTGTTCGGCTACCATTGATGCAATATATACGGATAGCAAAGGAATCAGCGGAACTGTAGAATTATTTCTCCAATATCCTTTAAAGATATATAACAGGAAAAAATATCGGCTCACTGAATGGAGTGATATTTACAACCAAACATTTATAGATATTGAAGAAATTAGTAAGAGGTAGTAATTATACATGTTGTATTATTTATTTTAATTTTGGGTATATCAACATATTTAGTATCAAAAAAACTTGTGTTAAGTAAGAAAATTGTACCGATTAAACAATCGGAGTGCAGCACGATATAAAAGAAGATGTAATGATTATGTTGTATACGATAAAAGTAATACTAGGAATCTTGCTCTTGATTGATTTATTTTTAATTGTCAGAGTAGAAATACACAAGCTTTTCCATATTATTCCAATATATCCAAAACATCATGAAGCAAGAAAATGGGTTGCTACAATCTTATCCACAATTTTAATTCTGAGTGCATATTTTTAACAAGAATGGGAGGCAGTGTTTCTATGTTACTTGATATTTTCCCTGGACGAAATTATTCTGGGATAAAATTATGGTTTAAAACAAAGCGATTTTTTCACTATTTTAATGATATGTATTTTCATGCAAGAAAAATAAAAGGAGAAAGAGTATGTGTACATTTTATTCGAAAAAATGCGGCATCGGTTGCGTCTTATCAACCAAGGAGTTCAAAAATTTTATAAAAAGATATTATGAGAGACATCCTGATTTATCTGAGAATGAAATAAAAACTTTGAATTTATCTATAACTGAGAGTACTTTTGGAGAACGCTCTTTTAAAAGAAGCGATGGACATGGATTTTTTACGTTTAAAGAAATTGATCCCGAATATAATGATGAAATAAAATTATTTCCATTGAAACAGAAGAATAAATGTAATCAAAGCTACATTGATTTACAGAAGAAAAAGCATTATGCAATTTTATGGGATATGCATCCTAATCTTAATATATCAGAATTACTCAATGTATCATTTGATAAAAATGATATAAAACAAATTCAAGAGGATTTTAAAGGGGCGTTGAGAGATTATCTTCCTGAAAAATTTCGATGGAATAAACATATCGGAATATATTCCTATGCTTGGGCTTGGGATATGGTACTCGACCAAGAAGACTGTTGACATCCTCCCACGGATAAATCCGTGGGATTCCTTAGATTATAACAACATCACCACTCCGTATAGGAGTGGATATAGTATGATTTTTCAGGATCTTGCCACCATAGGGGTTCCGCATCTAGGATGGTACTTCCTGGCAGCTGGGCAGATGCCGGTGCCCATTTCTCTATCTTAAAATCCAAAACATTGTTTCATGGATGACCCGGATGCTTTCATCCGAGTTATTTCTTTTTCTTGCATTACGATAAAATCAGCAAATTTCTTATTACACTTCCTTCTATTAGCGTGGCTTAGATCATTCGTTGTGTTACTGATCAAAAAAGCACTGTACAGGTCTCTCTGTACCGTATGCCCTCCAATAATCTTTGTTCTCTGGTTCAATGGGGTTTTCTTATTTTTATTCTCAACGTGGTCATACTGGCTCGCACAAAATGTCCGGGTGTTTATCTCACGGTAACTCCCGTTATACAGCTGTACTTTTTGCTGCAAGATATGCAGGAACATAGCAGGGGCACGGGAGCCAAGTGAACGTCCGAATCGTTTCTTCCTCTTGTATTTATATATCTTGCGAGTAGAGCCATCTTTTTTCTTCACCTCTGACAGATGTTCCTGCCGGGCTGTGTGTTTTGAGCGCTTCTGAAGTCCTGCGTAATTCATCTTTTCTACAAGAAAGTGCCGGGAGTCTGCCAGAAGTGTATTGCACAGTATCTCATGGGATTGCTTGATATATGCCGATTTCTTCCGATACAGACTCTTTAAGCGGTCACGGTTCTTCCGGTAGGTATGGGAAAATCTCCATGGGTCATGGTTTTGCTTATTGATTGTTCCGTCTGGCTTGTATTTCTTTGGGTTCATTGCCCGCTTAGAGCGGTCCATCGACTGCTGCAGGCGATAGATTGCCTTCTCATACTGTTTTGTCTCCGGAGCAAGTTCTGTGAGGATGACTTTAGTCTCTGAGACACCGGCTATCGTGGAGGTTCCTGGGTCTATCCCCATCGTAGAATCCCCGGTCTGTTTAAGTTTCTTCGGTGCATCCCCTTTTAATACAAGGATCACATAATACCTCCAGCCAGTGGAAAACATCTTCCGGTGGATCTGGCAGTAGGAGATAGCCGATGATAAACTGGCTTCTATGTATTGCCTGTCCTTCTCCCTTTTAGGAAGTTTACAGAACATCGACAGACCAAGCCAGTCTACAGTCAATGTATCTTTGTCAAACTTAGCTCCATTGGTATTTGTCTTCCCGCTGATTGTAGTGAAATCCCGGTTCTTCTTAAAATGAAGCTGTTTCCCGTTACCAAACAGGACTTTTTCTACGCCTCTCCAGACATTCGATGCCTCCTTCTGCACCTGCTGAGAGGATAAAAGCTTCTTATACCGTTTCCCACATACTTTGATATAAGACTGAAGCCCAGCTTCGGTCAGTCCCATCCTCTGTCTGAAAGAAGACATTTTCTGCAACAGAGCATCTTTTCTGGAATCCGATTCTTTTGTTGGTTTCTTTATCTTGGATAAAGCACGGTACTCCGTAAGTATCCCCTGATACTCCTTGTTATGTTCCAGCTGACATAACAGCTTCTTCGCATGTTTCACAAGGACATTATGGATATGGGAAAGGGCATAGAATCTTCGTGTGATCTCCTTTCTGTCATATGCAGTTGTCTTTAATCGGAGTTGTAAAGTATGCATCGTTCCTCCTAATGCTTCTTCTATATATCGCTGTTTATTAGTAATACAGTTGTTTTGGTACGTCTATATCTTTTATTTATAGATTTATTATATCATATTTTAGAAGATGTTTTGATATAAAACCTCTTCTAAAATACATATTAAAAGCGATTCATCCCACCGCTAAAGCAGTGGGCTTTCTCTTACGATCTCTGTAAACAATAAGATGGGATTTAAATGGAAGCGTTTTATCATTGCCCGTCAATTTGCTCATTCTGTGTTGCATTACAAAATAGGGTCTGTATATCTCCATAAAGAAAATAAAAAAGTAGAAAAGGGAACAGAGGAAAAGGAGGCAAGCTATTTTGCAGCAGCCCTTTTAATGCCAAGAGTATCCTTCTTCTCAAAATATAAAAAATGTAAACAATCGGGATTGTTCGGAAATGCTTTACTTTTTCGGTTAGGTGCCATTTATAAAGTGCCATTAGAAATTGTTGCTTTTCGGATTGAAGCAATAGAAGAAATGGAAAAGGACAATGTATGACATACAGAATATTTTCAGTAAAAATGCAACAAAAGAGTATCCACGGAGCTTTAGCTGCGGCATACTTGAAGTACCACAGGGAGGGAGTTAGCTTTCAATGAAAAAGAAAAATAGAAATATATTTTTTGATACACTTAACATAATTTTGCTTATTATAGCAGTGCTAAACTGTTTCGATGATATTTTCTGGCATATAGTTGATTCTAAATATCATCAAATCTGTACAACTATTTTGTTGATATATTTGTTTGGTGTAATGATTTATCGGAAGTTTAGGAAGAACTAAAACACATTCGGAGGAGGTAAAGCATAAATGTTGCCGGAAAAGCGTGGGATACAATATATAGTAATGGGAACGGCAATCATAAGACAATTCCTAAACAGATAGTTAAAAATATAGGCTGATACAGAAATGAGACTGAGAAAGTCATTGGGATTAAAATTATAGAAAATGTAATAAATGTGATAAAAGATAAAATAAAAGGAGGATTTGATGATTGTTGGAGAGTTAGTATTTTGCATTGCAATAGGAATTTTTACCGTTTTCATTGTTTCTATTATTAGTATTTTGTTAGTGATTGCTGAATTAGTTTTGATGATGTTTCCTGATTTGCGTGTTCCATGGACTATTACTGATAATTTTCTATGGGAAATTGAAGAAGATATATGTCAGAATGAAATAAAAAAAAAGGAGGATTAATGAAGCTTATACTCTTGTAGAAGCTGGTGGACATGTATACTTTTATTAGAAAATAGATTGAAGACTTTTTTCTTACATGCTATACTTTTATTAAGGAGAAAACCATATAGATTGTGGTTGAAAAACACTTATACACATTGTTGTATAGGTGTTTTTTGTTGTCTAAGTAAAGCCGGAGTCTCCGGCTTTTTCTTATAAATATATGGATTCTTCTTTGAATGATAAAATATTTTTAAACATATTTAAAAAGAGGGAGATTTAGAGGATGGAAAAATGTTAAAGAAAAAGAAGAACATCACACTTATCCTGTTAGAGATTACATCATTGTGTATAGCAACAAAAAAGATTACGGGGTATCTAACCTGAAGCTACAAAAGTTACTGTATTTTGTACAAGCATTTTTCTTGATAAATGACTGTCCTCCATGTTTTGACGAAAAAATAGAAGCATGGGATTTCGGACCCGTTGTACCGGAAATATACAGAGAATATAAGAGGTATGGTGGCATGGATATCCCAACAATAGATTACTATGTGAAATTTGATAAAAAGAATATCTGGAATACAGAGCGTATTTACTATGAAGATATTATTAGTGATGATGACAAAGAAATGATACAGGCAGTCGTTGATAAATTTGCATATTGTTCAGCTACATTTCTAGTGAACCTGACACATAACCAAGATCCGTGGATAAACGCATACGTAAATGGGCAGCGTAATGAGATTACAAAAGAAGATATAAAGAGATATTTTGATGACTAATATACCAAAAAAGGGCTTTTTATAAATAGATGCAACACACAAGTTATAAAGAAGAAAAGGAGATAGAGTATGTTTGAGTTGTTTAACGGTGTTTCAGATGGTGAATTGAAAGGCATATACAAAGATATTTTAAAAAGCGAAAAAGATGGATTACGTCCCAAATCTTTAGATTCTTATGCAAAAAAGTTACAAAAAATCTGCAAATTTGAAGTGTTTTCGCAATCAATCGATTTTACGAAGGAGTTATTTTATAAAGAAATCGCAAAGAGGTATTTCGCAGAATAATGAAGTCTCCACGTCTATATATTATGCTTTTAGACTTATACTCAAAAGGTATGAGTCTTTTTTGTTTGTTCCAAATACTTCTGTCGGAATTTGATTCCGTTTATCATCTAAAATTTAAACCATGCCATATATCCATATTAAACACGTACAATATTTCAAAACAAGGAGGGAAAATATCATGAAAATGGAAACAACAAAAAGATGGGGATTAATGCTTACGAATATGTGTTATCTTCCTTATTTCTTTTTCTCACCAAGCGAAGCTGCTGATTTCTTAAATGTGCATCCTGAGTATAAAGAACGAAAAATACGAGTCGTTCCTGTACAGGAGATCCATATGGTTGAAGACAAACAGACATTTTATGAGGAGTTGCAGCAAATACGCAATCGGGTATTGACAGGTAACTGTTAGAAAGGAAAGGAAAATGGCTACATTTAACGGAAGATTACGACAATTAATGAAAGAAAAAGGCTTCACACAGCATAAACTGGCAGAAGCGGTTGATGTATCTGAGCCAAGTGTTTACTCTTACTATCATGGATTCACTACACCAAGATTGGATGTTCTTGTTGCAATCGCAAAAGTCTTTGATGTTACAACGGACTATCTATTAGGTTTAGAAGATTTTAACGCAAAAAAAAGATTCTTAAATGGTATTGCGGTTACAAAAACCGGTTGGGATGCAGACGATGAAATTTGCTGCCCAATATGTGGGTGTAGTGTAGCTCGAAATGATGATTTCCATGAGATGCGACCAAAACATTGCCCGGACTGTGGTACCAAGTTGGTATACTAAAAGGAGGATTAATTGATGTCTATTTTATTATTCATCTTATTTGGCAGTATCACATTAAGTTTTTGGAGTGTGTGTATTGCCTCCGGCAGAGCTGATAAAAAGTTAGAATATTTACATTTACAAAAGGAAAAAGGAGAACACTATGTCCGATAGATTAACTACAGAATATGCAGACCTTGTGAATATTTATAACAAAGAACAAAATTTTATACGACAAAACGACTCAATCTTACCAGTTATTCATATAGCCTGGTTGTATAACAAAAATGTTGAGATTATTGATGCTCCAGCAAGCGAATATAAGCTGCCCGAAGTCATCAATACACATTTTGATGAGCTGTTTTCTTCTTATCAAACTTCTGAGGTATATGATAATATGAATATACGTGTTGATGATTGGAAGCTTAACAGTGAGAAAAATCTATTTCAGATTTTTTCAGGCAGAACAACTTATTATAAGTCATTAGTTACAAACCGCGCTATGGATTATGTGTTAAGTAATGGAGCAAGTGTCCGTAAAATGTTAGAAGGCGGACCAGTAATTCATTCTTTGAAAGGCTCTTCTCTTTCTAATCACTTAGGATTCAATGGATTTATTGAAACTTCTGATGAAAAGTTTATGTTTGTTTTTCGAAAAAAAGGCGTATCTATTGGTGAGGGCACTTACTCTAATAGTGTCGCAGCAAGCCTTAAAACAAAATACGCTTTAAATCCTTCCTCGCAATTCACAATGGCTGGACTTGAGAATGGGATTATCCGGGAAATTGAAGATGAATTAGGAATTCCTCCGGAAACACTTTTAAGAGATAAAAATAATATTCTCTCGGGTCCTATCAAATTAATCGCAGCTTACAGAGACTTACTTGAAGGTGGAAAGCCGCAATTATTATTTTATGCAATGACTTCAATGGACTCCAAGCAGGTAACAGAGGTTTTTAATGCAAAAAACAATCATCTGCTCAATAATGAAAGTGATAGCGTAGCTGGAAAAGAACAGGTAATGTCTACAGATGGAAATCATCTTTTCTGGGTTTCAAGAGACGAATTAATATCTGGCTTGCTTTCTTCTGGTGGTATAATCCATCATGAACTACCAATGCTTCCGTCTGCTTCAGCATGTGTTTCTATGTTGCAGCAATTTTTAAAGATAACTATGATCTTACCAGAAGAAATTGTAGATATTTTAGAAAATAACGGATTTTCTTGCAATGGAAAAATCTCCAAACAAAGCGGAGAATATTATGTAGAAATTTCTCAGGGCACTCCTCTTGGGGAGGATTGGTCTGAAATCATCTGGTTTGACGGTTCTAAAGAAGGATTTGTCGAAGCAGTTAGAAAACGGCTGTCCTAGCAGTATCGAAGA
>OLQC01002615.1_pt1 | contig 11629 bp, 8 predicted proteins | sample 1672471 | NCBI WGS metagenome assembly OLQC01 (sample SAMEA3136689, study PRJEB25190) | human gut metagenome | biome: human gut; feature: human-associated habitat; material: faeces | place: Austria | collected 2013
GGCGGTGGTCTGCGAAGCCTCATCCCAGTGGCGGGTCTCCTGCAGAATCTCGCCGCCTTCGGAAAGAATCTGCGCCTGACGGCGAATCTCGTACTGCACGGTCTTCTCGATGCCACGGAACGTATTCACGTTCTTGGTCTCGGAACGGGTGCCGAACGGATCGCTCGGGTCGCGGCGCAGCGACACGTTCACATCGGCACGCATGTTGCCCTGCTCCATACGCGCGTGGGAGATGTTCAGCGCACGCACGATGTCACGGATGGCACGCATGTAGGCACCGGCGATCTCCGGGGCACGCTCGCCCACGCCTTCGATCGGCTTGGTCACGATCTCAATCAGCGGCACGCCGGCACGGTTGTAGTCGACCAGGGAGTGGTCGGCGCCCTCGATACGGCCGTCCGCGCCACCAACGTGGGTGTTCTTGCCGGCGTCGTCCTCGATATGCGCACGCTCGATCGGCACACGGAAGATGGTGCCGTCGTCAAGCTCGACATCAAGATAGCCGTTGCCGTTGGTCGGCTTGTCGTACTGCGAGATCTGGTAGTCGCGCGGCATGTCCGGGTAGAAGTAGTTCTTACGGGCGAACTGGCTCCACTCGGCAATCTCGCAATGCAGGGCGAGACCCAGCTTGATCGCATAGTCGACGGCGGTCTTGTTGACCACCGGCAGGGAGCCTGGCAGACCCAGGGAGACCGGGGTCAGCTGGCTGTTCGGCTCGCCGCCGAAGGAGACCTCGGCAGGGCAGAACAGCTTCGTCTTGGTGGACAGTTCCACGTGGGTTTCCAGACCGAGCACCGGGTCAAACTGCTTGACGGCCTCGGAGTACTTCATCAGTTTTTCAGCCATGATGATTCCTTAAATCCTTTCCGATCCGTCGATCACTTGGCCTGGCCGTCGAGCCAGGAAGCGTTCAGCGACTTCCAGATCGGGCCGTTCCATTCGTCTTCCAGCGCAGCTTCAAGGGCTGCGGCCGGCTTGTACATCACTTCGTCACGCTGCTGCGGCGCGATGAACTGGAAACCGACAGGCAGTCCGTCGTCGCTCAGGCCGGCCGGGATGCTCATGGCCGGCACGCCGGCGAGGTTGGCCGGAATAGTGGTGATATCGATGGCGTACATGGCCATCGGATCCTCAGTCTTCTCACCGAACTTGAAGGCGGTGACCGGGCTGGTCGGGCCAACGAGCACGTCGACCTTCTCAAACGCCTTCTTGAAGTCGTCGATGATGAGGGTACGGACCTTCTGCGCGGAACCGTACCAGGCATCGTAATAACCGGCGGACAGCGCATAGGTGCCGAGGATGATACGACGCTTGACCTCGTCGCCGAAGCCGGCCTCGCGGGTGTAAGCCATCATGTTGGCTGCAGTCTGCGGCACGTTGTCCGGCGGCATCACGCGCAGGCCGTAGCGCATGCCATCATAACGGGCCAGGTTGGAGCTGACCTCGGACGGCATGATGATGTAGTACGCGCCCAGGGAGTACGGCAGGTGCGGCAGAGACACCTCGGTGACTTCAGCACCCATCTCCTCAAGCTTCTTCACGCCCTCGTTGAAACGAGCTTCGACGCCCGGCTGGAATCCGTCGCCGCCAAGCTCCTTGATCAGACCGACCTTGAGACCCTTCAGATCGCGCTTCATGCCTTCACGGGCGGCGGCGACCATCGGACGCGGGCCCTCCGGAATGGAAGTAGAGTCACGCTTATCATGGCCGCCGATGATCTCCTGCAGCAGTGCGGAGTCGAGCACGGTGCGGGAGCACGGGCCGATCTGATCGAGCGAGGAAGCCATGGCGATGGCGCCGAAACGGGAAACACCACCATAGGTGGGCTTGACGCCGACAGTACCGGTCAGCGCGCCCGGCTGGCGGATGGAGCCACCTGTATCAGTGCCGAGGGCCAGCGGAGCTTCGAATGCCGCCACAGCGGAAGCGGAGCCGCCGCCGGAGCCGCCGGGGACGCGGTCGGTATCCCACGGATTATGCGTGGTCTTGTATGCGGAATGCTCGGTGGAGGAACCCTGCGCGAACTCATCCAGGTTGGTCTTGCCAAGAATCGGCATGCCGGCAGCCTTGAGCTTTTCGATAACGGTTGCGTCGTACGGGGGGATCCAACCTTCGAGGATCTTGGAGGCTGCGGTGGTTTCGATGCCCTTGGTGACGATCATGTCCTTGATCGCGATCGGCACGCCTGCCAGCTCCGGCAACGCGGCCTTCTCCTCGGCGCTCTTGGCATCGAAGGCATCGGCCTGTTCGCGGGCCTCGTCGGCGGAGACCTTCAGGAAGGCCTGCACGCTCGGCTCGGCGGCTTCGATGACGTCAAGATGCGCGTCGACCAGTTCACGGCTGGAAACCTCGCCCTTCTTGATGGCCGCGCCCATTTCGGCAGCGGAAAGCTTGACCAGATCTGCTACGTTCGTCATGCTCACTCCTCGCTTCCCAGAATGCGCGGGGCAACAAACATGCCCGCCTCGGTCTTCGGGCCGCCGGCAAGAGCCTCGGCCTGGGTCAACGGCGTCTCAGGAACGTCGGGGCGCAGGTACGCTTCCAGCGGAATCGGGTTGGCGGTCGGTTCAACATCGTCGGTGGCGACTTCCTGAACCATATCGATGGAGTCGGCAATGACGTTCAGCTCGCCCTGCAGGCGGGTAATTTCTTCATCGCTCAGTGCGATTCGGGCCAAATCGCCCAAATGCACGATTTCTTCTTTGGTGAAAGTAGGCATGGCTTTAACAGTATCGCGTCTGTGTGACGAGCACGCGCCCTATTTCATGCCAATTCCAGGCCCCTCACATCGTTTTGGAATCTCGGCCGCCCGCGAGCTCGGCCACCACTCGGCCGCAGTTCCGCAAAGCCATCATGCATACTGCCCGGTGCTGTTATGTCAGTTCGGCCAGCGACCGATTTCCCCACCGGCTGGATGAATACGGACGCCCAAAACCCGCCTACCGGCCATTCCTCCCACCGACTGGATAAAAACACCCTCTCACATGCCCCTCAGACGCCCAAAACATCCAGCCAATGGGGGAAAGCAACCATTGAAGCACCACTCAGACGCCAAAAACATCCAGCCAGTGGAATAATCAGGACGCTTGCAAGCCAACCAGCAGTCATTCCCGCCCACGCCCGGAAACAAAGGCGCCATCCATCCGCACTGAAAAGCCCGTCACCTCTCAGCGCCCGGAAAACCGATTCCTGTTTTGGCGAACACGAACCTGGTAGGCATCTCTTTCAACGCCTAGGAAACCATTCAGCAGAAGCCCCTCCGCCCTCCCCAATTACGCCAAACCACCCGCCGACACGCGCAGGAACCACGAGTTATCCACAACCGGCAATCAGACTTTCCGAGGGCAGCCTCCGCAAGATAGCGTCAAATCATGAAAGCCTATCCTCAAGTCGACCGACTGCTTGACCAGTCCGAAAAAATGCAATGCTGCGCCCACAGCACCAATTCGCTCATCCAAAAAGGCCTCTATCGAAGGTATCTTGCGGGCGATCTGGCCAAACCATACCCCGGCCTGTATTCTCGTCACGAATATTGGAATCGTCTAAACGGCGCCGAACAATCACTGCATATGGCACGCACGCTCAAGGGAATGCACCCAGACTGGGTATTTGCCGGGCTCACCGCAGCAGCCGCATACGGCTTCGAACACCAGTGGTTCCTTCATCATGAAATAACCATCACGCTTTCCACTCATGGCTCATATCGGCCACATGACAAGCTTCATGTCATCTACAGCCCATACCCAAAGCACGATGCAACAATAGCAAGCGGAATCCCGGTCACCAATAAGGCCCGCACGCTTGTCGATTGCGGCAATACGCAGGAATTCCGAGGCGCACTACCAGTTTTCGATTCCGCAGCCGCAGGCGGGCTCGATGAGGCGGCCCTGATGAAGGAGTGCTCGCTCATCACTCAAGATTGCTCGAAAATCATCAAGCTGCTGCGCTACACCAATGCTGCAAGCGATAACGGCGGCGAGTCCTTTGCGCGCGGAACGATGATTGAGGCTGGTTTTGCGGAACCGCGGTTACAGGTCGTTATTGTGGATCCCGCAACCGGACAGCAATACAGGGTCGATTTTCTTTGGCGTACCGACGACGGCAGAAGCATCGTTTGCGAGTTCGACGGTACGGCCAAGTACGTCGATCCGGAAATGACCAGCAATAGAAGCATCCAGGAGACCGTTCAATTGGAGCGAAATCGTGAGCAAGGTCTTCGTCGCGCCGGAGTCACGGATATCATCCGGCTCACGTTCAATGATGTACTGCAGATAAAACCAATGGTGGCAAAACTGCGGAGGTCGGGCGTACCGATGGCCTCGTGAATAACCTCATCCGTCCGTTTCTTCTACTGGCTGGAGGATTTTGCTTCGCGCATGGCTTCAAAACGGTCAAAACATCCAGCCGCTGGATGAATACGGACGGTTAGAGGCCTTCCATCGGCCATTTCTCCCACCGACTGGATAAAAGCACCCTCTCACATGCCCCTCAGACGCCCAAAACATCCAGCCAATGGGAAAAGCAACCGTTGAAGCACCACTCAGACGCCAAAATCATCCAGCCAGTGGAAGAATCGGGGCTGCAAAGGAACTGAACCAGGGGAAGAACCAGGCCAAAGGGAAGAACTGGCTCAGGAGAAAACTGGATCGGAAAAACTAAACCGAGGAAGAATAAGAACAGGAAAGAATCAGACCAAACGAAGAACTGGACATATGGTGCGGCACAGCACGGAGGAATCGCCACGAACAAATTACGACCGATGCCTGCCGGAACCAACACCGGTGCCGGCCGGCATCCCCAGAAACCGGCACCGGGCAGGTCAACTCCCCCTAGTCAGGCAGTCAGCCCCGAATTGCTGCATGCTGGGCGATCCAAGCATGCATGGAAACGGCGGCCGCGGCACCGGCGTTAATGGAGCGGACCGAGCCGAATTGGGAGATGTAGACCACATCGTCAGCCAGTTCGAGCGCTTTTTCGGACAGGCCGGGGCCTTCCGCGCCGAAGAGCATGAGGCAGCGCTTGGGGAAACGGTAGGTTTCCATAGGCACGGCACCGGGGATAATATCCATGGCGATCACGCGGGAGGCTTCAAGCTCGCGAATACGTGCCTCGGCCGCATCAACCTGGGCGGTAGCCGCGGCGACGACAGATGTATCGCCATGTACGGCGGCCTCATGCGCGTGGAACGCTGCGGCTCCGGCCTCGGCGCGGGCGGCGGCGATCTCACCGGCGATGCGGTTATGCCAGCATTCCACCAGCTGCGCGATCGACGGATGATTCTCGACATGCTGGTACAGCTCGGTCATCAACGCGCCTTTGCGGTTCCACTTATGCGGGCCGACGATATGCACGCGCCTGGCCTGGAACGCGTTCGCCGTGCGCACCATGGAGCCGATATTGAAATCGTGCGTCCAGTTCTCCACGGCGACTTCGAAATCGTGGCGTCCGCGCGCGTCCAAGTCGGCTTTGATCGCGGCAACCGTCCAATACCGGTACCGGTCGAGCACGTTACGACGGTCGCCTTCGTCGAGCAGTTGCGGATCATACTGCACGTCGGTCGGGCGAGGTTCACCCGGATGGGCTTCTTCCCACGGGCCTACGCCGACCTCGCGGAATGTGGGTTCGCCGGAGGCCTTCGCGGCCACATCGATAGGGTGCGGCGCGTGCATCAGCGTAGCTCTGCTTCGTCGAACAGTTGCACGAACGGCAGCTCATGACGTTCGTCAGTGACGGGGTTGATCACTTCGATATGCTTTGCATCATCACCGCCAAGACCGCCCACCATGGAAGCCACGGCCACCACGTTCGCGCCCTCATGTTCCACCACGGAGAAATCAAGACTCAGCTCGTTGCCGTTGCGCAACGTGACCAACGACGAGGTCTGCACGTAGGACTTCTCGGACAGCCAAGCGTCGAGCAGCACGACGCGGCGGCCTTTGATCGACGGTCCCTTGATCGACGGGTACACAAAATCCATCACGAAACCGTCGATATCCTCGCCACGGGACGCGGCGGCCTGCACCACCGACATCACCAACGGCACTGCGGCAGCGGTCAGTGCGCCCACCGCGTCGAAATCATCGACGGAATATCCGGCATCCTCCAACGCATCCAGCAGCAGATGACCCACGACCGTGACGCCACGATGGTCGAAGGTGACGGCGGACAGTTCGGAGAACGGCTTGCCAGCCGCACGTTCGCGCAACAGCTCAAGCAGCTGGTCGCGCGGTTCGAGTGATGCGAAACTCGTGGCGGTGGCGTCGGTGTGCGACCCACTCACGCCGGTGGGGCGGAATCCTGAATCAGTCATAGTGCCCAGTGTACGAACCCCTCTTCCCACTGATTCAGCAGGCTTCCCGCATACTCTTTTTCGCATCGCCCTGAACACCATCCTGTGCACCGTCCTGCACGGCGGCTTCGGGCGCGACGATCTCAGTGACATTGGTCTTGTCGGAATCAAGCAAAGGCCCTTCGCCGCTCACGGTGCTGGGATCAAGATTCTGCAATTTGCGGGCGGTGGGTAGCACGCGGCTTTCGAGACTGGAGACGAACGCGTTATATGCGGCAACGGTTCGCGTAAGCTGCGTGCCGAGTTTCGTGGCATGCTCACCGAGTTTGGCGAACCGCTCGTACAGTTCGCGCGACAGATCGAACAGCTTTTTCGCGTCGTCGGTCAGGCTTTGCTGCTGCCAGGCGTAGGCCACGGATTTGAGCACGGCCCACAGGGTGATCGGCGAGGTCAGTGCCACTTTTTGCGCGAACGCGTCGTCCATCAGTGTCGGATCGGTTTCCAGGGCGGCCTGCAGCAACGATTCGTTGGGGATGAATGCGATTACGAAATCCGGCGCATCACTGAACGCATTCCAATACGCTTTGGCTCCCAAGGTTTTCACATGTTCGCGCACCGCCTTGGCGTGGGCGCGTAGCAATTCGGTCTTCCGTGCCAGTTCCTCGGCCGGTGCGGTGTCCGGGATCTCGCACGCGCGCTGATAGTCGGCGTATGGGGCCTTCGCATCAATCGGAATCGTTTTGCCGCCTGGCATATGGATGATCATGTCTGGGCGCTGCACATGGCCATCGGCGTCGGTAACCACTACCTGCGTATCGAAATCGACATGTTCCAACAATCCGGCTGATTCCACGATGTTGCGCAGCTGCGCTTCGCCCCACGCGCCGCGAACCTTGTTGTTGCGCAGTGCGGAAGACAGCGCATTCGTTTCTCGGTCGAGACGTGTCTGCTGTTCGCCCAACCCTTTGAGCTGCTGGCCGAGCGCGCCCATTTCGCGTTTGCGCCCCTCTTCGATCTCGGCAACCTTGTTCTGCAATGCGTCGAGATTCTTCTGTACGGGCGCGAGCGCCTCTATCACGCGGCTTTGCTCCTGCAGGCGTCGGGCTTGTTCCTGACGTTGGGTTTCGGCCTGTGCCGCGGCACGTTCGCGCTCGTGTTCGATGCGGATCTGCTCGGCCTGTTGTGCTTGCGCGAGTTGACTTTTGACGAATACGAGCTGCTGGTTGGCTCCGTCCAGTTGGGCGCGAAGTTGGGCACGGGAGGTTTCCAACTGTGAGATTTCGAGCCGTGCCGCATCGAGCTGTTCGGCGAGGGAATCGATGTCACCGCCATTGGCGACGTTGCTGCCATATGGCTGGCGCGCTTCCTCCTGGCTGCGTGTTCTGCCCACGCTGAATCCGGCGACGCCCCCTACTGCCACGCCGATCAACAACATCAACACCATTGGAATCCATGTCATGCTCATGGTTTTCAGTATGGCAAGCCCACGCTACAGACCGCCATTCGCGTTACGCGTGGCGGAGGATATGCGACAACCCGAGACCTCTCCCTTGAAATTCCAAAGATGATGTCTCGGGTTGTCGTAATCGATGCCGCGCGTGAGCGGAATGCACGCTTATCGAGGCGCTATGCCGACCGCTATAGCTCCTAGGCGCGCGTAAGCGGGAACCGCATCGTGGTTCAGGCGGCGTATTTCGCCGGGTTCTTGTCGAAGGTTTCGGCGCATCCGGGGTTGCAGAAGAAGTAGGTCTTTCCTTCGTATTCGCGGGTGGCCGGGGCGCCTGCCGGGTTCACCGTCATGCCGCACACCGGGTCCTTCGCGCCTTCGGAAGCTTCCGCGTGCCCGCCGCAGCAGGCCTTTTTCGCTTTGTGATCGCTGAACAGTCCCATGATGGTTCCTTTCTGTGTGTTGTTCTTTACTTGGTAGTCATGATGTTCTGCCGGGTCGAACAGGCGGAGCCTGCTGGCGTTCGTCACCACGCACAGCGATGAGAACGCCATGGCCGCGCCGGCGATCATCGGGTTGAGCATCATGCCGGTGAACGGGTAGAGTGCTCCTGCCGCAATCAGAATGCCCACGGTGTTGTAGCCGAACGCAAACCCCAGGTTCTGGTTGATATTGCGCAATGCGGCGTGGGCAAGATCGATTTCGTGCACCAAGCCTTGAAGCGAGCCGCTCATCACCGTGACGTCGGCTGATTGGATGGCCACGTCGGTTCCGGTGCCGATGGCGAAGCCCACATCCGCCCGTACCAAGGCCGGGGCGTCGTTGATGCCGTCGCCCACCATGGCCACCGTGTAGCCTTGCGCCTGGAGTTTGGCGATTTCGTCGGCCTTGTTTTCCGGGCGTACACCGGCTATCACATGATCCACGCCCACCTGCCGGGCGACGGCGTGCGCGGTGGTCTCGTTGTCGCCGGTCAGCATGGTGACGGCGATGCCGTGGGATTGCAGTGCGGCGATGGCCTGCGCCGAATCCGGTTTGACGGTATCGGCCACGGCGACGATGCCCGCAAGTTCACCGTCAACGGCAATGAGCATCGGCGTTTTGCCTTGTGCCGCCAGACCATCCATATCGGCGATGATGGCGTCTAAATCCTCGTTCCCGGTGCTTGGCATGCCAACGTCCAGGCGGTCGATGAGCTCGGTGTTGCCCACGGCCACGGCATGACCGTCGACCGTACAGGTGATGCCGAGACCGGCGTGTACTTGGAAAGCCTCGCGCTGCGACTTGCCGGTGAGCAGGCCGCGCTGTTTCGCGTCGGCAATAATCGCGGCGGCGAGCGGGTGTTCCGAGTCATGTTCGGCCGTGGCTGCGAGCGCCAGCAGATCGTCCGGTTTCTGACGCCAGATTCCCAATGGCAGCACGTCGGTGAGCGAGGGTCTGCCTGCGGTGATGGTGCCGGTTTTGTCGAGCACGACGGCGTTCACGTGCCCGGATTGTTCCAGTGCTTCGGCGGAGCGGATCAGCACGCCCATGTGCGCCGCGCGGCCTGTGGAGACCATTACCGATAGTGGTGTGGCCAGGCCGAGCGCGCATGGGCAGGCGATGAGCAGTACGGATACTGCTGCGACCAGCGCGTGTGTGATGCGTGGTTCCGGTCCGAATGCGAACCATAATGCGCATGACCAGACGGCGATGAGCACTACTGCGGGCACGAATATCGAGCTGATGCGGTCGGCCAGGCGCTGCACTGGCGCCTTCGAGCTTTGTGCGGTTTTCACCAGCGAAACGATCTGCGCGAGCACGGTGTCCTTGCCGACTTTGGTGGCCCGGTAGCGTAGTGTGCCGGCACCGTTGATGGTGGCGCCGGTCACCTCGTCGCCCACCGTTTTGGACACCGGCATGGGTTCGCCGGTGATCATTGATTCGTCGACCGACGAGTCGCCTTCCACGACTATGCCGTCTACGGGTAGCCGTTCCCCCGGCCGTGCCGCGATGATGTCGCCTACGACAACGCTGTCGATGGGAATGTTCCGTTCCTCGCCGTCGCGCACCACGCATGCGGTATTCGGTTGCAGGCCCATGAGCGAACGAATGGCCTCGCCAGTGCCTTTGCGTGCCTTCGCTTCGAGCAGCTGGCCCACCAGCATCAGTGTGATCACCACGCCTACGGCTTCGTAATAGGGTTCGCGCGAGTTTTCCGGTAGTATGCCGGGCGCGAAGGTGACGATCAGCGAATAGAGGAATGCGGCGGCTGTGCCCATGGTGACCAGCGCGTTCATTTCAGGCGAGCGATGCGCGATGGCCGCCCACCCGCTGCGGAAGATCGGCAGGCCGGCGTAGCCGATCACGGGCAGCATGAGCAGCAGTTGCACCCAGGCTGGCATGGGGTACAGCATGAGCATGGATGAGCAGAATACCGGGATGGTGCATACGGCGGCGACCACGAGTCTGCGGATCAGCGTGGTGATTTCGTGCGCGTTGTTGATGTCTTGGATGGCTGTTTCGTCCGCTTCGGGGATGCTGCCGCCCGGCTCACTAGACGGTGCAGGATCGCTGGATGCCTGAGCGGAGACTACTGGCGTTGCGGGTGCTGCGGGGACCGTCGTCTTGGAATCCGCATGATGCTTGCCGGGAAGCACCTTCAATGTGCCGTGCAGCATGTTCATACCGCAGGCGAAGCCGTACTCCCCCGGCTGCAGGGAGTCGAGCGTCAATGTGGTGGTGCGGAAGGCCGGTAGCAGGCGGTCGATGCCGAAATCGGAGAACACCACGTGGGACGAGCATTCGCCGTCCTCTTTGCGGTCGAATACCAGTCGAAGCGGTATGCCGGCTTCGGCTTCGATGATCGATGGACTGTACCCGCCTTTCACTTCGATCACCGCTTCCTGCATATCGCCGTCGATGCGCGCACGATACGCTTTGCGCGGCGCGAAGAAGAACCAGATGATGCCCGCGGTGACCGCTATGGCTGCAATAAGCGCAATCGCCATATGCATATGGGTTCCCTCTCCTTGATTCCTTGATGTTCCTGCAAAACAATCACACCATATCCCAGCGCCGAACGCGCGATAATCCCATATTGCGCTCAGCGCAACCAACCTATGGTGAGACCGGTATGAAGCATGAAAAAGCCCGCTGCGCAATACCGCAGCGGGCCGAACGATCACGCGTGAACGCGGATCAGGCAAACAGCACGTTAAACAGGAACGCGCCGAGAATCGCGCCGAAGATCGGAGCGACGACCGGAATCCAGGCTTCGCCCCAGCGGGAGCCGCCCTTGTTCGGAATCGGCAGGATGGCGTGCAGCAGTCGCGGCATGAGATCGCGAGCCGGGTTCAGGCCAGGGCCGGTCGGGCCGCCCATGGAGGTCACCAGACCCCATACGATGAAGCCGACCACGATGGACGCGGCGGCGAGGTCGGCCTTGCCCCACGGCAGAGACAGGCAGCACAGCGCACCGAGCACCAGCATGAAGGTGCCGAAGAACTCGTTGAGGAAGTAGTTCAGGCGATCGTTATGCGCGTCGGTGGTGCAGAAGGTGCCGAGGATGGCTTCGGCGTCCTCAGTGTCCTTGTAGTGCGGGTAGTAGGTGATGTATACGATCAACTGGCCGGCGAGCGCGCCGAGCAGCTGGGCGATGATGTACGGCAGTACTTCGTTCCACGGGAACATGCCGTTGACGGCCTGGGCGATGGTCATGGCCGGGTTGATGTGGGCGCCGGAGATGCCACCGAACATCAGCACCGGGAACATCACGCCGAAACCGTAGCCCATGGCGATATTCAGCCAGCCGGCGTGGTAGCCCTTGGTGTTCTTCAGTTCCGCGTTGGCGACCGAACCGTTGCCGAAGACCATCAGCACGGCGGTGCCGACGAATTCCGCGGCAAGCTTGG
>OLQC01002622.1_pt1 | contig 11603 bp, 7 predicted proteins | sample 1672471 | NCBI WGS metagenome assembly OLQC01 (sample SAMEA3136689, study PRJEB25190) | human gut metagenome | biome: human gut; feature: human-associated habitat; material: faeces | place: Austria | collected 2013
AGCCCGTAAAGCCTTGAGGCATGGCACCAGACGAAGCAGGAGGGGCCGCCGGCGGTTGAGACTGTCCAGTTGCAGGATAGGATGACGGCTGGGACTGCCCAGTTGGGTAGTCCTGCTGCGTGCCTTGTCCGGTTCCATCCTGCGCTCCGCCGTTCTGCCCTTTTTTCTGGCCGCTTCCACTGTAGGAATACTGGATGTCATCCAAATTGATAACCGGACTGGAGCGTTTTTCCTTGCTTTCCTTGTCTGTCCAGCGCTCCTCGTCATAGTCACCAAATATTGTGACGACCGATCCTTCTTTGAGTTTCATCTTTTTGATGCGTTCACAGATCTCACCAAAAGCCTTGATCTTCAGGTTGACCCACCGGTGATTGTTCTCCTCACGGCTATCATATTTGCGGTTTCCGACTTGGAAAACAGCAAACTCGCCGCCGTTCTCGCTATTGAAGAAGCGGATCGCCGGTGCGCCGTCATATCCTTTGGACACAACGGCATCTGAAATAAAGATCTTCATCATGGTGTTTTTTCTCCTTTCCGCAGGTCATGCCCTGCATTCAAACGATTTTATTTCAAACCCGTGTTTTACGGGTAGAAAACAAAAAAGTGCCAAAGGAATTTGATGGGTATAATATAGTTCAAATTTCAGATTTACATAGTAAATTATTTGGTGAAAATAATAAAAAATTAATACAAAAAATAAAATCACTAAATCCAGATATAGTAGTGGTTACGGGTGACTTAATAGATGGAGAAAATAATAATTATAATGTAGCATTAGATTTTTTGAAAGAAATAAGTAAACTTTATAGAGTTTACTATATAATAGGAAACCATGAACAAAAATCTCTTATTAAAAAATATAAAGATGAGTATAAAGACTATTTTAATAAATTACATCAAATAGATTTTGTAAATTTAGATAATAATAAAGTTGAAATAGTAAAAGGAGATAGTAATATTAATTTATATGGACTAACTGTTCCATATAGCTGTTATAAATATTTATTTGATAATCAAGAAACCACAAGTATAGATATTGATTTTTTAGAAGAAAAGCTAGGAAAAGTAGATAGAGAGCAATTTAATATATTATTAGCACATACTCCATTTTATTTTGATGAATATGAAAAGTGGGGTGCAGATTTAACTTTATGTGGTCATGTGCATGGTGGTATAGTGAGACTTCCTATTGTAGGAGGATTATTATCACCAGATAGAAAATTCTTTCCAAAATATGATTTAGGGGAGTATATTAAAAATAAATCTACAATGATAGTAAGTAAAGGTCTTGGGGGATCTAAGGTCTTAATTAGAGTCAATTGTAAACCTGAAATTGTAAATATTAAATTAAAAAATATAAATTAAATAGTTAAAATGATAAAGAGTATAAGACAAATTAATTTTGTTTTATACTCTTTTTTTGTCTATATATCGCAAATTTTAAAGTCTTATTTTTTCATTATATGTAATAAAAATTTTTTATAATCATCGTGGAAAAAATTAACAAAAAATCTATTGACATTCTTTTGGGCGCGCCCTATAATCTAGGTATAAATATTGGGCACGCCTAAAAATGGAGGGAGAATTATGGAAAGGATATCAAAATGGATAGCCAAACATAGTAAAATAATTTTACTATTAGCAATAATATTAGTAATTCCAGCAGCATTTGGATATTTAAAAACTGATGTAAATTACGATATACTAAGTTATTTACCAGAAGAAACATCTACAATGCAAGCTGAAAAAATCTTAAAAGATGACTTTGGATGTGGATCTGTAGCGATGCTTATTGTTGAAGACATGCCAGATAAAGATGTAGCCAAGATTAAAGACAAAGTAGCTAAGTTAGATGGTGTTAAAAAAGCACTTTGGGTTGATGATTTTGTAGATTTATCTGTTCCAAAAGAAATATTACCAAAAGATATGACAGATTTGCTTTATAATGGCGATAAATCTACTATGATAATAGTAATGCTTAAAGAAGGAACAGCAACACTAACTACACAAAATACAGTACAACAAATTAGAGATATTGTCGGTGTACAAGGATTTTTAAGTGGTATGAGTGGTATCATAAAGGATACTAAAGACTGTGCCGATGGTGAAATGCCATTATACGTAATAATAGCAGGAATACTTACCTTAATAGTTTTATTACTTACAATGGAATCAACAGTAGTACCATTTGTATTCTTACTAAGTATAAGTTTAGCAATTATATACAACTTCGGTTCTAATATAATTTTAGGAGAAATATCATATATAACTAAAGCGTTAGCAGCCGTTTTACAATTAGGGGTAACAATGGACTATTCGATTTTCTTACTCCACAGATATGATGAAGAGTTAACAAGAACTCCAGATAGAATAGAGGCAATGTCAAATGCTATACAAAACACCTTTGTTTCAATAATAGGTAGTTCAACAACTACAGTGGCTGGATTCTTAGCACTTTGTACTATGGATTTAGCCTTAGGTATGGATATGGGTATTGTAATGGCTAAAGGTGTTATAATCGGTGTTTTATGTACAGTAACAATTTTACCATCATTGATATTAATATTTGACAAACCAATACACAAATATAAACACAAAACAGTATTACCAGCTTTTGAAAAGACTTCAGTATTTGTAGTTAAACATTATAAAAAATTAGCAGTATTATTCATTATAATATTTATTCCAGCATTCATAGGGAATAACAATGCTAAAGTTTACTATAACTTAGATGAATCTTTACCAGATGATTTTGCATCAATAATTGCAACTAACAAAATGAAAGATGATTACAATATGGAAAGTACAGACTTCATATTAATTAGTGATAAATTAGAACCAAATCAAGTCACTTCTATGATTAAAGAACTTGAAAAAGTAGAAGGTGTTAATTCAGTTATAGGACTTGAAAAATATATAGGACCTGCAATAAGTCAAGAAATAATTCCTGATGATATTTTAAGCGAATTAAAAGCGGGTGGATATGAAGAATTAATGTTAAATTCAAAATACAGAGCAGCATCAGATGAATGTAATGCACAATTAACACAAATTGAAAATATAGTTCACAAATATGATCCAAGTGGTCTTGTTGGTGGTGAAGCACCTCTAACAAAAGACTTAATCAGAATAGCAGATTCTGACTTCAAAAAAGTAAGTATAGCATCTATATTAGCTATATTCCTTATAATAACTATAGTATTTAAATCAGTGTCATTACCAGTTATATTAGTTGCAGCAATTCAATGTGCTATATTTGCAAACTTAGGTATACCTTTCTATACAGGGAAAGTTGAACCATTTATAGCATCTATAGTTTTAGGAACAATACAATTAGGAGCAACAGTTGACTATGCAATTCTTCTTACCTCAAGATTTAAAGAAGAATTACAATATACTGACAATAAATTTGATGCTATGCAAGCAGCAATAAAACATAGTGCTGGCTCAATAATGACAAGTGCTTTATCATTCTTCTCAGCAACTATAGGTGTCGGTGTAATTTCACAACTAGAACTTATTGGTTCATTATGTAGTTTGATGTCAAGAGGGGCAATAATAAGTATGTTTATGATCATATTTATATTACCAGGATTATTACTTGTATTCGAACCAGTTATTAGAAAAACAAGTAAAGGATTTGAAAGTGAGAAAAAAGTTAGTAAAGCTATAAATTAAGAATTTAATAATAATAGATAATATAACAGCCATTAACTAATGGGGGAGGATTTGTATGTATAATAAAAATATTAAAAAGAAATCAATAGCTTTAGCAACTGTAGCATTAGTTGCAGCAAATAGCACTTGTGTATTTGCACAAAATGATAAAAAAATTACTAAAGATGAAACTGTATATTCTTTATTAGATGAAAACGGAAATGTAACAAAGAATATAGTTTCAGACTGGATTAAAAGTGATTCATCATTAGGAAATATACAAGATGTAAGTAAATTAACAAATATAAAAAATATAAAAGGGGACGAAAAACCAACTATAAGTGGTGATAGTGTAAATTGGAGTATTAGTGGAGACGATTTGTATTATCAAGGTGAAAGTACTGAAAAATTACCAGTTAACGTAAGTATTAAATATGAATTAAACGGAAAAGAAGTAAATCCAAAAGATATTAAAGGTAAAAGCGGAGACTTTAAAATAACTATAAAATTAAAAAACAATATCAAAAAGAGTGTTAAAATAGACGGCAAAACTAGAATAATATATACTCCATTTTTAGCTGCCGGCGAAGTTTTACTAGATAGAGATAATTTTAAAGATATTGAAACTAGTGCTGGAACAATGTTAGATGAAGGAAGCAACGCATCTATAACATTTGTATCATTACCAGGATTAAGTCAATCTCTAGATTTAAGTGATGATTTAAATAGTTATTTAAACTTAAAAGATGAAATAGTTATAACTGGTAATACAACTAATTTCAAAATACCAACTATAATGTTTGCTGTAACTAGTGATATAACTTCTACATTAGAAGATATAGATGATGATATGGACTTTAGCGAATTAAAAGATTCATTACAAAAACTACAAGATGGTGGAGCAGATTTAGTAGATGGAGCAAAGAAAGTAGCAGATGGTACTGATACTCTTAACTCAAAATATAGCCAATTTGATGATGGTGTGAAAACATTAGATAATGGTATCGGAACATTAAAAAGTGGAGCAGATACATTAGCTAGCAACTTACCAACATTAAATAATGGTGCAGTAAGCTTAGAAAATGGATTAAAACAAATAAATGAAGGACAAAAAAGTTTAAATTCAGGAATATCTACTTATACAAGCAGTGCAAATAAATTAAATTCAGGATATTCACAATTAGCATCAGGAATAACTTCTTTAGATAATGGAATAAGCTCATTAAGTAGTGGAGCAAAACAACTTACAGATAATTTACCAGCATTAGATAGTGGTGCTAGTTCTTTAAATAGCGGTCTTAAAGAATTAAGTTCATCACAAAATAAATTTGCAAGTGGTGTTAAAAACTATGTAAGCAGTGCAAATAGCTTAGATAGCGCATATGACAATATAGATAATGGTATATCTTCTGCATATAAAGGAGCAAGTAGTTTAAATAGTGGATTAAATCAATTAGGTGATGGAGTAGATAGTTTAATAAGTTCTACAAGTAAAGTAGATTCATTAGCAGATTCAGTTTCTCAAGTTTCTTCTAAGTTATCATCTTCAGATTCTAGTGAACTTGAAGCTCAAATAACTGCTTTAGCTCAAAAAGCAGCAGCAGATGGTGATACTGAACTTGCAGCACAAATAAAACAATTAGGAGGCAGTTTAAAAGAACAATCTAGCCAATTAAATAAAGCTGCATCTAGTTTAGATCAAATAAGTTCTGGATTAAAAACTGTAGCATCTAAACAAGAAGATGGACTTAAATCTGTTAAAGGTGGAATAAAATCTGCATCTAATGGAGCATCTGATTTAAAATCTGGATTATCTAATCTTAAAGATGGATCATCACAATTTAATTCTAAATTAGGTCAATTTGCAGGAGCTGGAAGCACACTTAATGATTCTTCTTCAAAATTAGCAGATGCAACACAAAGTGCATATGCAGGAAGTAGTAAATTATCAGCAGGAACAGGAAAATTAGTAAGTGGAGCGAGTACTTTAACAAGTGGTGTTGATAAACTTAAAAATGGATCTTCAACATTAAATAGTAGCTCTACACAAATAAAAGATGGTATATCAACTTTAGCAAATGGAAGTAATGATTTATATGATGGAGCTAAAAAACTAAAAACAGAAGGTCTTGACGAATTAAATGATAAAGGAAATGAATTATTATCAGAAGTTGACAATATAACAGAAGTCAAAGATGAATTAGTAAATGCAGCAGAAGATTACAATAACTATTCAGGAATAAATGATGATGAAATGAATGGTAAAGTAAGATTTGTATTAAAAGTTCAAGATTCATCAGAAGAAAGCAACAAAGAAGATAACACTAAAGAAACTACTAATGATAATACACAAGAAAAACAAGGCTTATGGGATTGGATAAAAAGTTTATTTGGTAAATAAAATTAAAATAGCTTTTTAAATTATTAAATATTATACACTATTGAAATTAGGGGTGAATTATATTTCACCTCTAATTTTATGTTATTGGCTAAAAATTAAACTATTGACTATTTACAGTCTTAATATTATATTATATTTATGTAAATACAATGGAATAATTATCCAAAAAGTAGAAATGTGATATAAATTTAGGATAATTGTCATGTCAGGGGGGAAAAAGTTTGGTAGAAAGCAATCTTACCATAATAGTAATTTTTGTTTTATACTTAGTTATGATGCTTGCAATTGGACTTATGGCATACAAAAAAACTAGTAATACAGAAGATTACTTTTTAGGTGGAAGAAAATTAGGAAGTTGGGTAGTATCTCTTAGTGCTCAAGCATCAGATATGAGTGGTTGGATGTTGATGGGGCTACCAGGGGCTGCATATATTGCAGGATTAGAAGCAGGATGGATTGCATTAGGATTAACAATTGGTACTTATCTTAATTGGAAGTTAGTCGCTAAAAGACTTAGAAATTATACTGAAGCATGTAATGCAATAACAATCCCGCAGTTTTTAGGAAATAGATATAGAGACGACCAAAATATACTTAGAATAGTAAGTTCATTATTTATATTAATATTCTTCTTAGTATATACTGCATCTGCATTTGTTTCTGGGGGAAAATTATTCTCAACAGTATTCGGCATAGATTATACAGTAGCTTTATTAATATGTGCTGTAGTTGTTGTATCTTATACTTTTGCTGGTGGATTTTTCGCAGTATGTTGGACAGATTTAGTTCAAGGTATTTTAATGTTTGTGGCAATTGTAATCGTTCCATGTGCTGCAGTCGTTAGCATGGGAGGGATAGATGCTACAATAGCCAGAATTGAAGCTGTAAATGTAAATATGCTAAATCCATTTATAACAATAGATGGTACACATATTGCAATGATAACAGTTATATCATCTCTTGCTTGGGGACTTGGGTATTTTGGACAACCTCATATATTAGTTAGATTTATGGGTATAGATGATGCAAAAAGTATTAAAAAATCAAGATTAATAGCTATGGTATGGGTAATATTCTCTTTAACAGCAGCTACTTTAGTTGGTTTATTAGGTAGAGTATTTTTAACACAAGATTTAAGCAACTCATCTGGAGAAACTGTTTATATATTAATGGTTATGAAGATATTCCCACTTATTATAGCAGGTGTATTCTTAGCAGCAATACTTGCAGCAGTAATGAGTACAGCAGATTCTCAACTATTAGTTACAGCTTCAGCAATAACAGAAGACTTCTATAAAGCTAAAATTAGACCAAATGCGAGTGATAAAGAATTGATGATGGTAAGCCGTCTTACTGTTATGGGGGTTTCTATAATAGCTATACTTATAGCATTAAATCCAAATAATACAGTTTTAGGTCTTGTTGAAAATGCATGGGCAGGATTTGGTGCTACATTTGGACCAATAATGTTATTCTCATTATTCTATAAAAAGACTTCTAGAAATGGTGCTATAGCAGGTATAGTAACTGGTGGTTTAGTTGCAATAATTTGGAGAAATTTGGGCAATATGTATGGTGGAATATTTAGTCTATACGAAATAGTTCCTGGATTTATATTATCAGCAATAGCAATTTATTTAGTAAGTAAATTTGGACAAGAACCATCACAAGAAATCCAAGATGAATTTGAAAAGGTTAGAGAATTAAATAGAAATTGTTAATAAAAATAAGTTAATATAATATGAAAGCACAATCTAATGAACTATATAATATATAATTAGATTGTGCTTTTTTGATGTATAATTAAGATATAAGAAAGAATTTTATATGTAATCTAGGGGGGATTTGTATGAATTTAGAACTTGATAAAAATTTAAAATATGTTTTTATTAAAGAAAAATACTTTGAAGATGTTCTTAAAACACAAGGAAAACTTACAACTATAGAAAAAAACTTTGGACATAAGTATGACAAAAAAAGAATTAAAGTAGTAAATCCAAAAAGTGGTTTAGTAGATGGAAAATTCTATGTAAGCTATAAATGGTGTGAGAAAATAGATTAAATAAAAAAAGGATGATAAACTCATCCTTTTTTTATGCAAATTATTCAGTTAAACGACTGCCTTCTAATTTAGAAATAAATTTATGGAATAATTTATTAATTGGTGCCTTTAAGAATATATTTATAACAATTGATAATATAAGGAATATTAATAATACGCTTATGTCTCTAGTTAAATTAGGCATATATACTCCTCCAATTGCTTCCCTCATTGCCGAAATACCATAAGTAAATGGCAAGAATGGATATATCATTTGGAAGAACTTTGGAGTTACTTGTATAGGGAATGTACCACCGGAACCAGCTACTTGAAGAACAAGTAAAATTACACCAACGGCTTTTCCTATATTTCCAAATATAGATACCAATGAATATACTATAAAGTTAAATACCGCACTTACAAATAAGGCTATCATCGTAAATAAGAGTGGATTATCCATATGAACCTTAAGTATAAATATATTTCCAAGACTTACAATCAATGCCTGTATAAGTGCTATTGATAAGAATGTAAGTCCTCTACCTAGATAAACTTGGTAAGGTTTATATTCGTCGTCATCTTCACCTTTAACATGAACTTCTGTAGTTAAAAGTGATGTTAAAAGTAATATACCAACCCAAAGGCAAAGTGTAGTATAAAAAGGTGTCATTGAAGCACCGTAATTAGTCATAGGATATATAGTTTTTTGAACTATATCAACAGGAGATTTCAAGAAATCTACATTGGTCATGACATCATTTTTTAAGAAGTTTATAAGATCTTTTGTATCTTCACTGTTGTTTATTTTGCTTATAGCATCTATGAAATCATTTAATATAGCTTTTGCTTCAGGAATTTTTTCATTTGCAAGAGCTATAGTACCTTCTGCATTTTCTGAAAATCCTGAAAGGCTAGCTAATAAGCTTTTGACTTTAGGTATTTCAGCTTGTGCATTTTTTAATAATTCACCTACATTTTCAGAAACACCTATACCTTGATTAAGAATTTTATTTATAGGATTTTTTATAGTTGAATCATAGTTGTTAACTAAGTTTGATGTAATAGAATTAACATCATTTAGTAATGTAAGCATACTGTTTAATTTTGTTAAAGATGGTTGCTCATTTGCTTCAATTTGAGATTTTACTGTATTTAAAATATTTATTGAAGTTTCAAGCTTACTATTTATTGTATTTAATTTGTTTATAGAATCATTTAAATGTTGTCCATTTGTTATTTGATTTATTTTTGTTAAAAGGCCGACAATATTACTTGAAACATTGTGTAAATTATTTAATTTTGACGTTAAATCGTCTATACGTTGTGGTGCATCTTCATAATTTGAATTTATAGCCTCTATCAATGCTGAAGCACTATTTGCAGCTGAAGCAGATACACTATTTAAAATCTGTAAATCTCTTTTTATTATAGGGCCTAAATCACTTAGATTATTTTGTGTGTTTTGTAAAAATGAGCTTGCATCAGAAGACAAATCAGATGCTGTTGTAATAGTTTTTTCTATTAAAGGCATATTCTTATTTAAGCTATTTATTACACCATTCATTTTTTCTATAGATTCAGAGCCATATTTTACAGTGTTATCAATTGTTGCAAACTTATTTTTAACATCTATCAGAGATGTTTCAATTTTTGTCAACTTTGGCAACTCTTCTTGTAATTTTACACCGGTATCGTTTAGTAAAGTAAATGCTATTTCACCAACAGTTTTTATAAATTCACTATTTACTTGACTTTGAATTGATGAAGCGCCTTTATCAGTTATTTTAGGGGCGATTGCATTTATCTTTTCATTTACCGAGTATATAATTTTAGCTTTTGTTGTTTTTTTAGATAAGATTGATGCTAAATCCTCTGAAAAATTGCTTGGGATTTCGATTGTTGCATAATATTTTCCGTTTTCAAGTCCCTTTCTAGCATAATCTGAATTTACAAATTCCCATCCAAGGGCGTCGTTGTCTTTTAATTTTTTTACTACTTGATCACCTACATTTATGTTTTTATCAGACAAAGTTGTACCTTTATCTTTATTTACTACAGCAATTGGAATGTTTCCAGTGTTTCCATATGGATCCCAAGATGCATAAATATTAAACCATGCATAAAGTGAAGGTAAAATACAAAGAGCTAATACGACAATTAAAAGAGCAAAATTAGTAAATATATCTTTGATGTCATCATAAAATACTTTAAAAATTTTTGTCATTGTATCCTCCAAGAATATATTTCTGTTTTGTTAACTTATTTATATTTGAATCTCGACCCCGATAGGGATTATAATAGTTTCACCACAAAACATATTCCCCCTATAGAAAGGAGTCGAGAAAATTGAAACCTACGGTTAAATGCCCTGAATGTTATAACACAAATTTGTATAAGTTTGGTAAGGATAAGAATTCCAATCAAAAGTACTTATGCAAAAAATGTCGTAGACAATTTACCTTACAATCAAGCAAGAAGCATTCGCTTGGATATCCTAAATGTCCTGTATGTGGAAAAGGTATGTACCTTCACCATAAATACAAGTACCATGTTAGCTTTAAATGTAATAACAAAAAGTGTAATCATACTATTAAACAACTTATACCTACAGCTATAGATGATCCATCATCTGAAAAACTAAATGGTAAAACTGTATTTTCTGGACATAGATTCAATTTAAATACCATAATTATAGCTATTAACTTATATTACTCACTTAATGCTACAACAAGAGCTATTTCAACATATTTATCAGATTACATGAGTATTAAAGTATCTCATGTAACAATTTCTAAGTGGATTAAGAAGTTTGATAAATACTTTAAATCCATAAGCGATGAGCTTACTAATGACCTATACTTAGGCGATTCTGATGAATGGCATGCTGATGAAACTGTTGTAAAAATCAATGGCAAAAAGCACTATCTTTGGGTTTGTATAGATTCTGAAACAAGATTTGTTACATCTTGGAATCTAAACCAATCTCGTGAAGCAGAGTGTGCATTTTCTCTATTTAAACGTTCTAAAACCTTCGGTACTCCTAAATCAATTGTTACGGATGGTTTACCTTCGTATAGAGAACCAGTTAAAAATACATTCGAAGGCTCTACACATATTGTTGTTAAAGATTTTAGTGATGACATATCTAATAATTTAATCGAATCTTTTAACAAGACATTTAAATCTTGGTACAAGAAAACCAAAGGATTTAAATCATATGAAAGCGCCAATAGTCTTATCAGTAACTTTATTTTTTATTACAACTTTATAAAAAATCATTCATCACTTAGTAATTTAACACCTGCTCAAGTTTGTGGCATTAACTATACTCATCAAGAAAAAGTTAATTGGTTCATCAAATATTAATTGCATTTGTAGCCTAAAAATTTTATAATTTCGTTAGGCTTGTTTGCCATGCAAATTTTTAAAAATATGAAACTTAATTTAACCTATCGGTTTATTTATCAATTCGAGAATAATCCTCATCATATCTAATTAACAAAA
>OLQC01002633.1_pt1 | contig 11580 bp, 10 predicted proteins | sample 1672471 | NCBI WGS metagenome assembly OLQC01 (sample SAMEA3136689, study PRJEB25190) | human gut metagenome | biome: human gut; feature: human-associated habitat; material: faeces | place: Austria | collected 2013
TTTTGGCGTTTCATCAAACACTGATGGTTTGTTCGTTGCCGTTCGGTACACGAGTTCTTTTTACAGTACACATTATTGGAGGTGCCTTATTTTTTACAAATTTCATTGAAATACTTTTTATATGTATTTATAATATTATCAATATACACATGCTATAGGATTATAAACGAACATAATAAATAAGAGAGAAAAAATAGAGCCACAGAAAAACTGTGGCTCTATTTTACGTCTATGAATAAGTCAGCTGCAAAGATTATCTATATAAAGGATATGGTTAAAATCGAATACATGTCGATGTTGCTTGATGTGGCGCAAAATGACAAGGATTTAGAAATTGCCAACTTAGTGGATTTTCTGATAAAAAAGCAGTGCAAGCCGATTGGCAAGCACCGCTTTAAATCTTTATTCAATTGAAAGAAAGAAAATCAGTTGTTGATGAGCTTATCTTCTTCGTTGTTCCAGCTGTAAAGCTTACGAATTTCCTTGCCGACTGCTTCAGACGGATGCTCGGAAGCGAGCTTTCTGAGAGCCTTAAAGTGAACCTGGCGGCCTGCCGGGCTCATATCAAGCAAGAATTCTTTTGCGAAAGTGCCATCCTGAATATCGGAAAGAATCTTCTTCATTGCCTTCTTTGTATCTTCTGTAACAATCTTGGGACCGGTGATGTAGTCGCCGTATTCTGCTGTGTTGGAGATTGAATATCTCATGCCTGCAAAGCCGGATTGATAGATAAGGTCTACGATGAGCTTCATCTCGTGGATGCATTCAAAATATGCATTTCTCGGATCATAGCCTGCTTCGCAAAGAGTTTCAAAGCCTGCCTGCATAAGAGCGCAAACACCGCCGCAAAGAACAGCCTGCTCGCCGAAAAGGTCGGTTTCTGTTTCTGTTCTGAAGGTTGTTTCAAGAACGCCTGCGCGTGCGCCGCCGAGTGCAAGTGAATATGCAAGTGCAATATCAAGAGCGTGGCCTGTTGCATCCTGCTCAACAGCTACAAGGCAAGGTGTGCCTTTGCCTGCCTGATATTCGCTGCGAACGGTGTGGCCGGGAGCCTTGGGAGCAATCATGGTAACATCAACGAATTTCGGGGGGTTAATGCAGCCGAAATGAATGTTGAAGCCGTGCGCAAACATAAGCATATTGCCTTCTTCAAGGTTTGGCTCGATTTCTGATTTGTAAACATCTGCCTGAAGCTCATCATTGATGAGGAACATGATGATATCTGCTCTTTTTGAAGCCTCTGCCGTTGTGAAAACCTCAAGTCCCTGATCCTCTGCCTTTTTCCAGGACTTGCTGCCCTCGTAAAGACCAACGATAACATGAACTCCGGATTCTTTTAAGTTAAGTGCGTGTGCGTGACCCTGTGAGCCGTAGCCGATGATAGCAACCGTTTTGCCTGCAAGGTAATCAAGATTGCAGTCGGACTCGTGGAAAAGTCTTGCTGTTGACATAATAGTGTCCTCCATTATATTTTATATTTTTGCAAGCCTCGCAGCGCATTTAGTTGTATGACCACATGGCTTGTATCTTTAACAATTCCCATTATAATTTGTCTGTTGTCTAATGTCAATAGGCAATTTCAAAAAAATTAAATATGTTCCATTGCGTGAATTATGTGCAGTCTCATTGCCGTGCGTGCGCCTTCGGCGTTTCTTTTTTTGATAAAGTCCATAATCAAGCGGTCGTCGTTCATATTATCACTGCTTACGCTGCCGTCCTTCATCAAAACGACAACGCCTTTTTTGATTGCATTGAAGATGATCGGCATAAATTGCTGAACGAATGAGTTGTGGGTTGCGTTTGCAATGCTTTCGTGGAATTTTTGTTCTTCAACGGTTCGGTCTTCTCCACTGAGAATTTTCTTTTCAACCTCTTCGCCCCATTTGCAGATTGTGGCGATTTCTTCATCCGTGGCGCGCTGAGCCGCATAATAAGCGCAATCCGGCTCAAACATAAGCCTCATTTCAAACAAATCTCCGAGCCCGGAGGTGATATCGCTCAGGCTGTCTGCGTCCACTACGGCATTGGCGGTTACGAATGTGCCTTTGCCGCGCTGAATTTCGAGCGCGCCGTTTGTGGTGAGTATTCTTATCGCTTCTCTGAGCGTTGAGCGGCTGACGCCGAGCTCGGCGGAAAATTCGTTTTCGTTCGGCAATTTATCTCCGGGCTGAAATTTGCCTTCTTCATCTATCATTTTGGATATGCGCTGAGCAGTGCTGTCTGCCAGCATTTTGGATCTTGCCATAAAGACACCCCTTCCGTATGACTACATAATAACACAACAGACAACTCAAAGTCAAGAATTGTCAGACATCTTACAACATTAAGCCCAAGCATCCTGCTTTTTATTGTTTAAAATACCGAAATTGCGTGATTTGCTTGTAAATAATGTTATAATGTTTTATATTATAATAAACGGTGAAAGCCGATTGGCAAAAAATCGGCGCGCCGGATTTTATAAATAACACAAATGATGATTGGATGATGAAATATGAACAGAGCACAGGAGCTCAGATTTTATATAGAGGCGCTTTGCGTTTATGATTTGAAGAAGGACGATGTTATCGCTTCACTGCTCAAGCTGCTTCAAAGCGTGGGCAATGAATCGGTGCTTGAAAACCAAAGCGAGTTCTTCAGAAAGGTTACAAGAAAAAAATCGTTTAAAGAATACGTTTCAAAGCTTATACTTATAGATGACAATGCTTTTACCAAAGCCGCCGCAAGCGGCAAGATCGAAGAATTGCCGCAGGCGGTTATAAACGGCGTTAAAAGCGATTTGCAAAAGCTGGAGGCGATTTCAAACATAACCTCCGCCGATATTTACGAATCGGTTGAAAGCGAAAGCCTGCGCGGTGTGCTTAAAACACTGCCCCAATGGGAAACGGGTGCGCCGCTTTTGCCGCTCACCGTCGGCTGGGAAAATCAAATGCCTCAGCTTATTGAATATCATAAAAATCACGGCTACGGCATGTATTCGGAATTTAATGCATTCACCTGGCGCAATCACTGCCTTTACCCGCTTTCGGAAACAGATCCGATTTTGCTTTCGGATTTGAAGAATTATGAGCTTCAAAGGCAAAAGGTTGTGGATAACACGGAAAGCTTTGTAAACGGCTATCCCTCAAACAATGTGCTTCTTTACGGTGACAGGGGCACGGGCAAAAGCTCCACCGTGCACGCCGTTTTAAACGAATATGCCGATAAGGGCCTGCGCATGATAGAAATAACAAAAAGCGATATCCCGGATTTAACGATAATCCGCGAGCAGCTTGCCTCGTGCCCGATGAAATTTATTATCTTTATAGATGATCTTTATTTCGATTCGCACGATGATTCGTTCGGCGAGCTTAAGGCGGCGCTGGAGGGCAGCCTCGGCGGCAGAAAGCATAATACTATTATATATGCCACCTCAAACAGGCGCCATCTTATTAAAGAAAGCCTTTCGGACCGCGAAAACGATATAAACAGAAACGATATTATGCAGGAGCAGCTCAGCCTTTCGGACAGATTCGGTTTATCCGTCACCTTTGTTAATCCCGATAAAAAGGATTATCTTGATATCGTTGCCAAAATCGCGGCAGACAGAAATCTTGCCGTGGATGAGGACAGGCTTTTCCTTGTTGCGGAGCAATGGGCTTCACGCAAGGGCGGAAGATCGCCGCGATGCGCGCGCCAGTTTATAGATTTTGTTGAAAGCTGTGAAAAGCGCGGCAAAGCGTGGTAAAAAAAGTGAAAAATTTTATTCAGAAATTATTAACAAACTTTACCGTTTGTTAATGCGCAAATCAAATTATGAACAAAAACGAATGTTAATATTTTCTCAAAAGGAAAGGAGAATCGACTATGAGCAATAAAATACTTGTTGTTGATGACGATCTTAATATCTGCGAGCTTTTAAAGCTTTATCTTGAAAACGAGGGCTACACGGCTTTTGTTGCGAACGACGGGCAGGCAGCCGTGGATACTTTTGCGGCAAAAAATCCCGATTTGGTGCTGCTTGATATTATGCTTCCCAAGATGGACGGCTGGCAGGTTTGCAGGGAAATCAGAAAAACCTCCTCGGTGCCGATTATAATGCTTACGGCAAAGGGTGAAACCTTTGATAAGGTGCTCGGTCTCGAACTCGGAGCAGACGATTATGTTACCAAGCCGTTTGACGCAAAAGAGGTTATGGCAAGAATCAAAGCCGTTCTCAGGCGCTCAAAGGGCGAAAGCGGCACTGCGGCGCAGGAAAAGAAAACTGTTTCCTATGATAAGCTTGAAATAAATATCGAAAACTACGAAATGAAGGTAAACGGCGTTGTTGTTGATACTCCGCCGAAAGAATTGGAGCTTATTTATCACTTCGCTTCAAATCCCAACAGGGTTTACACAAGAGATCAGCTGCTTGATGAGGTTTGGGGATTCGATTATTACGGCGATTCCCGCACGGTTGATGTGCATGTTAAAAGGCTTCGTGAAAAGCTTGAGGGCGTTTCGGATAAATGGTCGCTCAAAACGGTTTGGGGCGTTGGCTATAAATTTGAAACCAAGGAATAACCGCGAATTATGCAGAAGGAATTAAAGGCACCCAAAAAAGCCGATCGCGCAATCGAAAAGCCGATCATTAAGCTTGCCGAATTTTTGCATATCAAGCCCAATATTTTCACAAAATATTTTTTAACCTTTGCAGCCATATTCTTAACGGTGCTTATCGTGCTGGGCACGGCGCTTATGCTTTTCGTCAATCATTATGAGGTTGATGAAAACACGGCGCTGCTTAAAAGCAATGTAAGCTCCATTGCCTCCACGGTTGAGGGAACGCTTATAACGCAGGATATGAACACAACCTATTCCGTTGAAAAGGAATTGCTGTGCGAAACCCTTGCCACCGTTTCAAAATCCATAAATGCGGATGTGTTTGTGTGCGACACGGAGGGAAACATAATCCTTTGCAGAGATAAGGCTGTGGGCACTCCGGGTTACGGCGTTTTTCCGGCATGCAGTGTTCATGATAATATCATCATAAACAGCAATATTCTGTCTACCGTATATCAACAGGGCAGCATAGTTGAAAAAACAAAAATATCGGGCACAAAATGCTTTGTTGTGGGCACTCCGATTTATTCCGAGGGGCGCATAATAGGCACGGTTTTTGCCCTTGCAAACGCCGGCGTGCAGAATTTTTCGATTGCGGTTTTCAGAATATTTTTAATCTGCGCGTTTTTCTGCCTTATTTTTGCATTCATTTTCATATATTATTTAACAAAGAAAATGGTTACGCCGCTTCAGCAAATGAGCCGCGCGGCAAAGCAGTTCGCCGTAGGTGATTTTTCTTACAGAGTTAAGGTTGAGGGCGAGGATGAGCTTGCCGATCTAGGCACGGCGTTCAACGATATGGCGGATGCGCTTGATGTGCTTGAAGGCTCGCGGCGTAGCTTTGTTTCAAATGTGTCGCACGAGCTGAAAACGCCGATGACCTCCATTTCCGGATTTATAGACGGTATTTTGGACGGCACTATTCCCCGCGAAAAGCAGGATTATTATTTAAAAATCGTCAGCGGCGAGGTTAAAAGGCTTTCAAGGCTTGTGGTTTCAATGCTTAATATGAGCAAAATCGAAAGCGGCGACCTTGAAATGAAGCCGTCAAACTACGATATATCCGATCAGATAATTCACATATTGCTCACCTTTGAGCAAAAAATAGAAAATAAGAATATTGAGATTCGCGGACTTGACGAATTCAGGCCAACCTATATTGTGGCGGATCCCGATATGATATATCAATCGATTTATAATTTGGTTGATAACGCCGTTAAATTCACAAACGAGGGCGGCTATATCGATGTGCGCCTTATTGATTCGGCAAATCAAATCACCCTTGTTATCAAAAACAGCGGCACAGGCATTAAGGCAGAGGATCTTTCAAGAGTATTTGAAAGATTTTATAAGGCGGATAAAAGCCGCAGTCTTGATGCAAAGGGCGCAGGGCTTGGGCTTTATCTTGTTAAGCTTATGGTGGAAATGCACGGCGGCAGAGTAAGCGCAAAAAGCGAAAGCGAGGACAGCGCCGAATTTTCAATCACGCTTCCAAAGCAGTTCAGCCCGGTTTATATTAAAAAAGAACATAAAAAACCGTAATTTGCGGCAGAAATATTACGGATTAACGCAGGCGATAATGCCGAAATGCTTTGAATGCAGTTTTTGCGGCATTGCCGTTTGTGTAAGGAGACAGGAATTATGAATAACGATTTTGAAAATAACAACGGCACTGCGCCCGGTGAAAACAGCGCGGGCACAACCCCTCCCACCGAGGAAAACACAACCTATCATTATGCCTATAAGCCGGCAGGCGGCACGGGGCAAAATCCGCAGCCGGGCAGCGGCTTTGATTCGGCGCAGGGCAATGGCGCAAGCGCGGCAAATCAGGGCGCAAATGCAGGCCCTTATGCCAATGCAAATGCGGGCGCTTCAAACCCGCAGGGCGGATATAATTATTCGCAGGGCGGCAGTTATTACACTCCGCCGCAGCAGCAGGCTTGGCAGCCGCAGGGTGAGCCTCCCAAAAAAGAGAAAAAGCACCGCAAAAAAAAGGCAAAGGCCGTTAAGCTTGATGAAAACGGCAATCCGATTCCGCAGAAAAAGAATAAAACCACAATGATAATCTGCATAGTTATTGCGATTTGCGCGGCAATTGCGGTTGTGGGTCTTGTTGCTTCGGCCACCTCAAAATCCTGCTCGGAAACCACCACGGCAGGCTCCTCCGCTCAGGTTAAAACCGAGGAGCAGGAGTCCGTGCCCACAAAGGATAATTCCGGCAACTACACCGTTGCGGGCGTGGCTCAAAACAATATGGATTCCTGCGTAGGCATCACGGTTTATTCGCAGGCAAGCTCTTACAGCAGCTTTTACGGCTACGGTTCGGACGGTAACAGCTCTTCGGACGGTAATCAAACCAAATCAAGCGAGGGCTCGGGCGTGCTTATGCTTGAGGACGGCGGCAAAACTTATGTTATGACTTGTGCTCATGTTATCAGCGGCGGCTCCTCCTTTACCGTAACTCTTAATGACGGCACCGAGTATGACGCCTCCATGGTGGCTTATGACAGCCAAACCGATATAGGAGTGCTTTCAATAAACGCAACCGGCCTTAAAATCGCAACCTTTGCAAATTCGGATTCGGTTGCGGTCGGCGAGCAGGTTGTTGCCATTGGCAACGCCCTTGGTTACGGTCAGTCGGTTACTACCGGTATCGTAAGCGGCATTGAATTTATGAACAGCGTAACAAGCGGCTATGTTTCCGCAATCGATCGCCCCGTTTCTTCAAAAATCGGCTATGATAATAAATGTATCCAAACCGATGCGGCTATCAACCCCGGCAACAGCGGCGGCGCACTCTTTAATATGCAGGGTCAGGTTATCGGCATAAACTCATCAAAAATCGCCTCCACGGAATATGAGGGCATGGGCTTCGCCGTTCCCAGCAACACTGCGGTTTCCACGGCAAACAGCCTTATCAAATCCGGCTATGTTGAGGGCAGAGCAAAGCTCGGCATCACATATAACAATATCTCCAGCTATTCAAATGCTTCGGCAATTTTAAGCGCTCTTTCCGAAAAAGGCTATAAGGATGCAAACGGCACCATGGTTATCGGCGAGGTAAGCTCGGATTCCGATTTGGCAAATAAGGATATTAAGCAATATGATATGATTGTTGCCGTAAACGGAACCACGATGACGGATACGGATGTTATGACCTCCGTTCTTTCGGACAGTAAACCCGGCGACACAATCAAACTCACCATTGCCAGAATCGAAAACAATCAAATCAAAACCTTTGATGTTGAATGCAAGCTTGTGGAATCAAAGGGCAGCAGCAATTGATTTTCGGCGCATTTATATCGCTTAAATAATATATAATAATGTATAGAAAAGGGCACACGAAATTTGCTTCGTGTGCCTTTGCTTATGCTCCCGCTTAAGCAGGCGGGAATCAAACGCAATATGGTTTAAAGCAACCGATTTCCGCGTATGCTGCGTTAAAATACTCGTTAATCCGAAAAGATTAACTGCGTTTTATGCCTTGCCTACACAAAAATCGTTTTGCGAAAAACGGTGCCGTGAGCGAAAAGCTTATGTCGCATTGCCGCTTTATCAGTCGTTCCAAATTTCCTTTGCCATTTTAAAAACCGCCCATGCTTTCGGCCAGCCGCAGTAAAATGCAGCGTGTGTAACGATTTCGGCAATTTCCTCTTTCGTTATGCCGTTTGCCTTTGCCGTCATTAAATGGTATCTGAAAGAATCGTCAATCAGCCCCTGCGCCATAAGCGCGGTCACGGTAACGAGGGATCTGTCCCTAAGTGAAAGCTTATCCTCTCTGCTCCAAACCTCGCCGAACAAAACATCGTCGTTAAGCTCTGCGAATTTGGGCGCAAAATCACCCAGCTGATCGCGTCCCGCCGTTTGTTTAACTGCCATAATTATCTCTCATTTATATCTTTATATTTTCCTCATTATAAGGCGCGAATATGCCGCCTCTGTTTATTATAATTTATCGTATTCTTCGCTTGAAACCGGCTCGCACCATTCGTTTGATGTGTTTTCGCCGGGCACTTCAACCGCAATGTGCGAAAACCAGCTGTCTTTTTTCGCGCCGTGCCAATGCTTAACCTCGGGCGGAATGGCAATAACCGTGCCCTCGCTGAGCGAAACGGCCTTTTTGCCCTCTTCCTGATACCAGCCTTCACCCGCGGTGCAAATCAAAATCTGCCCGCCGCCCTTGCTTGCGTGGTGAATGTGCCAATTGTTGCGGCAGCCGGGTTCAAAAGTAACATTTGCAAAAAACAGATTTGCCTTTTGCGGCTCGGTAAGCGGGTTCAAAAAGCTTTTGCCGATAAAATACTGCGCAAAAGCCGTGTTTGCATTGCCCTTGCCGAATTTGTTTGCGGCGTTAAAATCCGTTTCGTTTGAATATTTCATAAAAATTCATTCCTTTCGATTTTGTTTGATTTTATGGTAACACTTAAAGTTGGGTTTAAGTCAATCATATTTTTGAAATTGTTAAAAAATTATCATTTTCGGTGGGTAATTCACCGTTTTTATTGCAATTTTTTTTCATATGGATTATATTATTTATAGAAATAATCAGGAGGCGTTTTGCCATGGAAAATATGCTTTATTATAAAAAAAGCGCAAAATATTTTGAGGAGGCTTTGCCGCTAGGAAACGGCAGAATGGGCGCAATGGTGTTCGGCGGCACCAAAACGGAAAGAATAGCGCTCAACGAGGATTCATTATGGTCGGGTTATCCGAAGGACAATAATAATAAATCCGCCCACGAATATCTTGAAAAGGTAAGAAGCGCCGTTTTTTCAGGCGATATCGCGCAGGCTCAAAAGCTTTTAAACGAGGATATGCACGGCGATTGGAGCGACGCTTATTTGCCGTTCGGCGATCTGCTTATAAACTATGCTTCAAAAACCTCAAGAGCGGGCTATGAGCGCCGCCTTGATATTTCAAAGGGCGTTGCAACGGTTAAATTCGGCGATATTAAGGAAACCGTTTTCGTCAGCCATCCCGCGCAGCTTATTGTTGTGAATATAAAATCTGAAAATCCTTTTTCCTGCAACATTTCGTTTGCAAGCAAAATCAAGCACAGCCATGTTTCCTGCAAGGGCAGAAGCCTTGTTTTGGAAGGGCGTGCACCCGAAATTTGCTATCCCGTTTATTATAATACTCCAAATCCCGTGCAATACGGCAATAAGGGCATGAAGTTTACGGGAATTGCAAAGGTGCTCGGCGAGGCTAAATTCAGCGACAGCTGCATTTTCGTTAAAAATCAAAAGGAAATAACCGTTCTTGTGTCGCTTGCCACGGCGTTTGCGGATTATAAATCCGCGCCGGATGCAAACAGCTTTGAAAGAGCCGCCGCGCCGCTTGAAACGGATAAGGGCTTCGGCGCGCTTTATGATGAGCATGTGCGCGATTTTGAAAGCCTGTTTGACAGGGTTGAATTTAAGCTTGAGGGCACCGGCAGTGACGCGCCGACGGATAAAAGGCTCAAGCTTTTCCGCAAGGGCAGCGGGGATAACGGCCTTATCGCCCTGCTTTATCAATACGGCAGATATTTAACGATTTCCGGCTCCCGCCCCGGCACGCAGGCCACAACCCTGCAGGGTATTTGGAACGATCAGTTGCGCGCGCCGTGGAGCTCGAACTACACGGTTAATATAAACACCCAAATGAATTATTGGGGCACGGATGCGGCAAATCTTTCGGAATGCTTTGAGCCGCTTGTTGCTCTTGTTGAAAAATTGGTGGATAACGGCCAAAAAACCGCCCGCGATTATTATGATTGCCCCGGCAGCTGTGCTCACCACAACACGGATTTGTGGGGCTGCACTCAGCCCGCGTCAAATCCCACAGGCAAGGAAAATTGCGCGGCTTATTCGTTTTGGCCGATGAGCCTGCCGTGGTTTCTCAATATGCTTTACGACCATTATCTTTATACGAATGATCTTGATTACAGGGCAAGAATCACGCCGCTGTTTGAAAAGGTTTGCGAGTTTTATAAGGCGTTTCTTACGGAAAAAGACGGCGAACTCGTAACCTGCCCGTCAATTTCTCCCGAAAATTCATATAAGCTTGGCGATAAGCGTTTCAGCGTAACGTATATGCCTTCAATGGATCGCGAAATGCTGCATGATTTCTTTAATAATTGCCGCGAGCTCGGCATTGAGGCGCCGCATATTGCGCAGGTTAAGCCTGCAAGCGACGGCAGAATCCCGGAATGGGCGGAGGAATTTGCCGAGGTTGAGCCGGAGCACAGGCATTTAAGCCATCTTTATTGCATTTATCCCTCGTCTTATCCCGCAAGCGAGCAGCTTAAAGCCGCCGCGGATAAATCCCTTGAAGTAAGGGGAACGGGCGGCACGGGCTGGAGCCTTGCTTGGAAGCTTTGCCTGCGCGGCAGAATGCAGCAGCCGGCGGACGCGGCTTTGCTTATCAAAAATCAGCTGCGCTATGTTAATCCCCACTCCCGCTTTGCTTTTAAAAAAGGCGGCGGCACTTATCCAAATCTGTTCTGTGCTCATCCGCCTTTCCAGATAGACGGTAATTACGGCTTCACGGCGGGCATCGGCGAATTGATTGCGGGCGGCAAATTGCCCGAGGATTGGAACGGTGTTGTTAAGGGTGTTAAGCTGCGCGGCGGCAAAACCGTGAATGCAAAAATCCAAAACGGCAAATTGATTCCGATTAAGTAAAAATCAAGCGGCGTTTTTTACATTTTCGCCGATCGGAAATCGCTCAATGCCGCGCAGTGTTTACAAACGGCGGCAAAATTTATCGATTTAAAGTATTGACAAATCTTTTTTTCGGTGATATCATAAATCTAACAATTAAACACCTAAACCGATGAGGCGGAAGTAAAAGCAGGATACGAACTCACAGAGAGCCGCAGTTGCTGGAAAGCGGCAGTAAACGGCTTGCTAAATGGACCGCTGAGGGCACAGGGAAAGGTAGTAACTTAGTATTCTGTGACGTAAGGCATACGTCAGTTGCCGGGAATATGCAGGTATTCCGCAAAGCGCACAGTGCAAA
>OLQC01002634.1_pt1 | contig 11575 bp, 15 predicted proteins | sample 1672471 | NCBI WGS metagenome assembly OLQC01 (sample SAMEA3136689, study PRJEB25190) | human gut metagenome | biome: human gut; feature: human-associated habitat; material: faeces | place: Austria | collected 2013
GCTCGCCCATGTTTTCGGTCCGCAGACTCCATCCACTTTTAATCCTTTATAAGACTGCCATCTCCTTCCTGCGTTATGCTCCATATAAGGGATTTATATTATAAGCACTACTGCTTTTACAATACGAGGAGGTGTATTCATTGACATTAACTATAGAAGAATTGCAAAAAATATGTACACCGGAAAATGTTATAATAACAATACATGCAGCAAAACGCTTAGAACAACCTGGTATTTTTCTAAAAGAAGTACTTAACTGTATTATGACCGGAGAAATTATTGAACAGTATCCTGATGATTACCCTTATCCAAGTTGCCTGACTCTTGGAAACATGACTACAAATAAACCTCTACACGCAGTAATTGGTACAAATGGTCTTCAGCTTTGGATTATTACAGCCTACTACCCTGCACCTGAAAAATGGATGGATGATTTGAAAACACGAAGGGAGGAATAATTAATGAAGTGTTTTTTATGCAAAGGTGATATGATCAACTCTACCACTACCTATATGACAACATATAACAATTGTTACATTATTATAAAAAATGTACCTTGCCAAAAATGCAACCAATGTGGCGAAGAATATATTGATGGCATTACTATGTTAAAGATTGAAAATATTATAGAAAAATTAAAATCTATGCTAACGGAGATTGCTGTTGTTGATTTTGAAAGTGCCGCATAACACTAAAAAACATGCCGGCTGTTTTGTTAAGGATACCAGCCTTTCGGCTCTTACATCTCCACGTTTTGCTTCCTGTTTTAACTTTGTTTCATTTAGGGAAATCACCGCGATTTCCGCACTTGCAAACACTGCATTGAGACTGATCAAAATAATTTGTAATAGAAATGCTCCAAGCATTTTTTCCCTCCATATATACTATTTTTACATAAATGAAAGACACCGTCTGTAGTTGCTTTACAAACGCCGCCTATTCTATGAGTTTTTCTGATATTTGCTGATATGTATCTATGTTAATCTCACCTCTTTCTGTTTGAATGAGTAGAAAATAACATCTTTTTTGTTTTTCATCAAGTCTCTTTGTAATATCTTAACCTTATATTAGCGCAGTTTTCCCTTGATCCTCTGCAATGCATTATCTATGGATTTCGGGGATTTATCCATGATCTGTGCCACCTGATGATAGTCTAACCCCTGTAGTGTCAGGGCTAAGACTTCTTTTTCCATTTTACTGAGACACTTCTCAATTTTTTTCTGAAATGCTTCTACATTCTCCTGATCGATGACCATATCTTCCGGGTTTCCGTTCGTCAAAGACTGCAGTACCTCCGTCAACGGGATCTGACCGTCATTGTCCGGCTCTTCATCCAGCGAAACATAGGAGTTCAAAGGTGCATGTTTTTTCCGCTGTGAAGCCTCCATCGCGGTATACATCTGCCTACTGATACAAATTTCCGCAAAGTGATAAAAGGAGGAATCTTTCTCCTCCTGATAATCCCGTATGGCTTTAAAAAGTCCGATCATGCCCTCCTGTATCAGATCGTCATTGTCCGCTCCGATCAAAAACAGCGCTTTGGCTTTTTTTCTGACTAAATTCTTATATTTGACCATCAGATAGTCTATCACTTTTTTATCCCCGTTGTGCATCCTGCGTAACAGTTCCTCATCGGTTTTCCGATTGTATGAATCCATTCTTTTCCTGCCTCATTTCGTTGATGCCTTCCCTATGACATCCGCTGTCTTACAATTTCAAATGCCAGCACTCCGGCTGCCACAGATGCATTCAGGGAATCGATCTCGCCCTTCATTGGAATTGATGCAATAAAATCGCAATGCTCCTTTACCAGCTTTGAGATGCCTTCCCCTTCATTTCCAATGACTAACCCGATCGGTCCTTTTAGGTCCAGATCATACATGGTTTCGCCACCCATATCTGCACCTACAAACCAGATGCCTTTTTCCTTTAACTCTTCCATCGTCTGCTTTAAATTTGTCACCTTTGCAACCGGTGTATAGTTGAGTGCACCGGCAGAAGTCTTTGCTACGATTGCAGTCAGACCCACGGCACGTCGTTTTGGGATGATGACTCCATGTGCTCCCGCTAAATTAGCCGTACGGATGATCGCACCTAAGTTGTGCGGATCTTCAATCCCGTCTAATAAGATTACAAACGGCGGCTCACCTTTTTCCTCTGCCTTTGCTAAAATTTCCTCTACGGTAGCATATTCATAAGCTGCTGCCATGGCAATGACACCCTGATGCTTTTTTGTCTCGGAGAGCTGGTCTAAACGTTCTCTTTCCACATAGTTGACCACGGTGTCATGCTTTTTTGCCTCTCTTAAGATCGTTCTGACCGGACCATCCATGCAGCCGTCTAAGACAAAGAGCTTGTCTATCGGTTTCCCGGAACGAAATGCCTCTAACACGGCATTTCGTCCCTCTATCTTCAATGCTTCTAATTCTATATGTTCGCTTTTCAAAATGTCTGTTCCTTTCCTTCTTCCTCTTCGCCTAATGCAATTTTTATCAGTTCCACCATACGTTCAAATTCATCTTTTAGATAAAGATAACCCATCAATGCCTCAAATCCGGTTGCCTTCCGGTAATCTGTCATGGTCGCATTTTTTGCCATGGTCGGAGATTTGGCATTTCTTCCCCTGCGGTAAATGTCCGTTTCCTCCTCACTCAGATACGGAAGCAACAGATCTATCATCTCGGACTGTGCCTGTGCGCGGACCAGTTTGCTGGTCTCCTGATGCAGTCTGGAGGCTTTGGTATTGCCTTTTCCTACGATAATGGAACGGATGATCAGATCATAGATCCCATCTCCAATGTAGGCTAAGGTCAGTGGCGAATAGGTGCGGATATCAACCGGTGGCAGATGAAACTGCTCTTTGATATATGCGTCTATGCCCTTTTCCATTTTACTCCTTCTCTGGTATCCTCTAAAATGATTCCCTGTTCTAACAACGTATCTCTGATCTCGTCTGCACGGGCAAAGTTCTTTTCTTTTCTCGCTGCCTGACGTTCTGCGATCAGTGCTTCAATATCGCTGTCTAAAATCTCTTCTTTTTTCTCAATGATGATCCCAAGTACATCACACAAGGTCTCTAATCTCTGATAGAGTGCCTGCAGATATTCTTTGCTATTCTGCTCACTGCTGTTGACATTGATAAATTTTACCAGCTCAAACACTGCTGAAACGGCATCTGCTGTATTTGCATCGTCCTCCATGGCAGTCTCAAATTTTTCCACATATTCTTTACTTGCAGCAAAATTCTCTTTTTCTGCATCTGTCATACTTCCTTCGGCTGCATCCGCTAAATCATGCAGTCTTTCTGCTGCTGTTAAGATTCTGTCCAATCCGTTTTTCGCTGCTGCCATCAGATCTGCACTGAAATTCAGCGGGCTTCTGTAATGTGCGCTCAGCATAAAGAAACGAAGTACCTGTAAATCATATTTTTCCGCAACTTCACGCACGGTAAAAAAGTTGCCTAATGACTTTGACATTTTTTTATTATCAATATTTAAAAATCCGTTGTGCATCCAGTATCTTGCAAAGGTCTTGCCATTGGCTGCTTCTGACTGTGCGATCTCATTTTCATGATGTGGGAAGATCAGATCTTCACCGCCTGCATGGATGTCGATCTCATCTCCTAAATATTTTTTGCTCATCACAGAACATTCGATATGCCAGCCCGGTCTGCCGTCACACCACGGTGACTCCCAATATGGCTCTCCTTCTTTTTTCGGTTTCCAAAGTACGAAATCCAACGGATCTTCTTTATAATCTCCGGTTACTTTGATGTCACGGTGTCCACCCTCTAAATCGTCTATATTTTTATGGGAAAGTTTTCCATATTCCGGAAAACTTCTGGTTCTGTAATATACCGTTCCATCCTCCGCTGCATACGCATGCCCTTTGTCAATTAAGGTCTGGATCATCTCGATCATACCGGAAATCTCTTCGGTTGCAAGCGGATGTGTCGTTGCCGGTTTGACATTTAAGGATTCCATATCCTGTTTACATTCCGCAATATAGCGCTTTGCAACTTCATCGGCACTGACGCCCTCTTCCATTGCTTTTTTGATGATCTTATCGTCCACGTCTGTAAAATTTGACACATAGTTGACATCGTAGCCTTTGTACTCCATATAACGGCGGAAGGTATCAAAAACGATCATTGGTCTTGCATTTCCGATATGGATATAGTTATAAACTGTCGGTCCGCAGACATACATGCGGACTTTTCCTTCCTCTATTGGCTGAAATTCTTCTTTTTGTTTTGATAAAGTATTGTAGATCTTCATACGTTCTCCTGTTTTTTCCTTTCTGTTTTTAAAATTTTCATTTCGTTTTCTAAATCTATGATCTTATTGCAAAGTACGGTATTGGTCTGCTGGAGACATGTAATGTCTTCCATGATCGGGTCCGGAAGATGTACCTGATCCATGTCACTGCGCGGCACTCTTTCATTGTCTCTTTTGACAATCCTGCCCGGCACACCGACAACGGTACAGTTCGGCGGTACTTCTTCAATGACTACACTGCCTGCTCCGATCTTGGAATTTTCTCCGATCTTAAAAGAGCCAATGATCTTTGCTCCGGCACTTACCATTACATTATCTCCTAACGTCGGATGACGTTTTCCGGTCTCTTTTCCGGTTCCTCCTAACGTAACTCCCTGATATAGCGTTACGTTATCGCCGATAATAGTAGTTTCTCCGATAATGACTCCACTTCCGTGGTCGATAAAAAATCCTTTTCCTATGACGGCTCCCGGATGGATCTCAATCCCGGTCTTTCTTGCTGCCTTTTGCGACAATCTTCTTGCCCGAAAATAATGTCCTTTTTCATAGAGCTTGTGTGCTCTTCGATAAGTCAGCATTACCTTAAAACTCGGATACAGCAGAACTTCCCACGGTGACTTGATTGAGGGGTCTCTCTCCTGTATGATCTGAAATTCTTCTTTGACATGGTGTATAAAGCCCATATTTACACTTCCCTTTTTATATATTATAAAATTATAACGTGATTTTTGGATTAATCTTATATAACAAAAATAAAAAAACTCCGTCTCATATTAGAGACGAAGTTATCCGCGGTTCCACTCTAAGTAGAGCAATCCTGCTCTCACTCAAAACACTTAACGTGTGTCATCCGTATCCGACTACCTTTTTTCCTTCGCCGGATCAGCTCCCGAATGCACTTCAAAAATCCAGTTTCCAAGACTGCTTGCAGCCGATGACAGTCTCTCTCTGCGGTCTGTAATTTCCTACTCTCTTCGTTCTTTGCCTTTATAGACTATTTTTATATCCTGTTATAGTTTATGCAAAAATGATCGTTTTGTCAATTACTTTCTATTCCGGACTCCTGCCTGCACTGCATCCTGTGCATCCACTGCATCCGGCTCCGGTATCTGCTACGGCATAGCTTCCGTCATAGATACTGTTTAAAGAGCAGATTGCCTGTGCCGCAATGCCCTCTTCCCTTCCGGTAAAACCAAGCCGTTCTTCTGTCGTTGCTTTGACATTGATCTGTTTTTTTTCTATATGCAGTGTCTTTGCAATATTCTCTTCCATTTCTTCTATATATGGACGCAGCTTTGGTTTTTGTGCTATAACGGTTGCATCAATATTCTCAATGACATATCCTTCCTGTTCGATCAGTTTTCCCACATGCTCTAACAATTTCAAGCTGGAAATCCCTTTATATTTCTCATCTGTATCAGGAAAATGTTTTCCTATGTCTCCAAGTGCTGCCGCTCCTAACAGTGCATCCATGATTGCGTGAAGCAATACATCTGCATCGGAATGTCCCAACAATCCCAGCGTATGTGGTATGTTCACTCCACCCAAAATCAACTCTCGCTCCTCTACCAGTTTATGCACATCATATCCCATTCCTACTCTCATTTTACGATTCCTTCTTGTCTTCTTTCTAACTTATACTTGCTTTTTATTCCTGGACTTTCTTAAAATTCTGCGTCTTTTCTTTCAGCTCATCCGCCTGCTCCTGCAGCTGCTTTGCCCATTGTGCTAAGTCACCGGTCACCTGTGCCTGCTCTTTGGAAACTTTTAATGCCGCTCTGGTATTTTCCACACAGGATGAGGTATTCGCATCTACACTGTCAAACGATGTTCGGATCGCATTCTGGGCATTCGTAAATGCCTGCAATTCTTCAGACATATCCGTATTCATTTCGCCCAGTGTCTTAATTGCACTTTCAATGGCAGAAAATGCCTCCTGCACCTGTGTTGCGATCTCTGCATTTACACGGAAGGACTGTCCATACTCCTGTATCCGTGATACTGTTTTTTCAATCCGCTCCTGTATTTCGGTTACTAAATCGCGGATTTCCTCTGTGGCATCTTTTGTCTGCTCGGAAAGCTGTCGTATCTCATCTGCGACTACTGCAAATCCTTTTCCTGCTTCTCCGGCTCTTGCTGCTTCGATCGATGCATTGAGTGCGAGCAGATTGGTCTGTCCTGAAATTCCTGTGATCGTGGAAATAATATTGGTGATATTTTCTGATTTCTGCTCCAGGACATTAACACTTTCCTGCAGGGTGTTAATATTTTCCATATTTGCCATTGTCGCACTTCCAAGTTTTTCTACTACTTCTATGTTTTCCGTTAATTTGGCATTGGCTAATACAATAGTACTTCCCATATCGGAAAACTGCCCTTCAAAACGACTGATTTCCCGTTCAAAATTACTCAGTACTTCTTCGCTCTGATGCACATTTTCATATTGGACATTCATCGTATCGTTGATATTTTCCATTTCCTGTTTTACACGTTTTGCCCCCTGTACGATCGTGTCCGTGATATTTTGCAACTGCATGGAAGATTCTTCGATGTTCCCGGCCGCTTCTTCTGATGTAGAAAGAAGTCCGCGCAAGTTACCCAGCATTTTATTAAAACCTTTTGCCAGTCTGCCCACCTCATCTTTGGACTCCACCTGAATACTTTCGTTCAGATCATTTGAAGTTACGGTACGCTCTAAATGCCGGATCGGATCTACGATTTTTTTCGTCATGATCGTAATGATCACGATTCCTACCACCAGTGAAATTGCCATTGCAATTACAAAGCCCTGCAACATGGAATTGACATCCTGATACAGCACTTCTTTTTCTAATGCGATCACCACATGCCAGTCACAGCTTTTTACTTTTCCAACAAAAAATCCTCTTGTGACTCCATCGTAATCTTTCAGCCAGATGTTCTGCACCTTTTTTCCATCTGCTTCCAGTTTTTCGGATAATTTTTTATAAGGATTTCCTGCTAAATCATTTAACCTGACCGGTTCATCATCCACATATCCGTATTTTTCATTCGGATGTACCATCAGACCATCATTCTGATCCACCAGCATCGCATAGCTGTTTCCTTCTACTTCGCATTTGTTTACGATCTCTACAACCTGATCGATGAAAATGTCCTCTGCTAAAACTCCGACAACTTTTCCATCCCACTCCACTTTTTTTGAAAGTGTAATGACATATCTGCCGGAATCAGCATCTTTATATGGAGATTCGTAGTGCACTCCGTCCTTTTCTTTTGCCGCAAGATACCAGCCGCGCTTTGTAAAATCCACGCTGCCGTCCGCTTCATATCCGCTTCCCGCCGTCATCCGGTTACCTTCCGACGTAAAATAGATGTCATAGATGATGCCGTCTTCATTCTGGTTCTGCAAGAGTTCCTGCAGATATTGGGCAATGTTTTCCGGCTCCGCCATCTTCTGAGCCTCCATCGTCCCCGCCGTCACCTCTAAATATGTCGCATATCCATTCAGCCATGTCTCTATCTCCTGAGCATTTTTCTCGGCTGACAGTTCTGCCTTTTCCTCTTCTTTCTGGGACATTTTTGATGATGCGATGTTGTAACTGATCGCTGCCGTAATCCCCAGACAAACGATACAGATAATGCAGGTAACCACCCGCAGTTTTCTCTTTAGACTTTTCATGTTTTTCCCCTCATAGCATACTCTTTGTAACTATAAATTCTTACTTCTATTTTAATTATCTGACATCTGTTCGTCAACTGATTTTCACAATTTTTATGCTTTTAAAAAGGGTTATTTTTACTTACTAAAGAAACCTTCTTTTCTGCTGTTTTTTCTGTTATAAATTATCTCTTAAAGGTCATATTCTTGTTTGATTTTTTCTAACAGGGCCCTGCACCCCTCCACACTGTCCTCATAGGTCCGGTCAAAATTCCCGGTGTACCATGGATCTGCAATGTCTCTTGGACTATCCGAAAAATCCAACAGCCTGTACACTTTCTTTTGTGTATCTTTTCCAATAATACGCATTATATTACGGATATTCATAGAATCCATTCCGATCAGATAATCATATGCATCGTAATCTGCTTTTGTCATCTGTTCAGCTCTATGCGGGATCAACGGAATCCCGACCTGGCGAAGTTTTCCGGCTGTTCCGTAATGCGGTGGATTTCCGATCTCTTCGCGGCTTGTGGCTGCGGAATCGATTTTGAAATGGTTTGTTAAATTCTGTTCTTTGACCATGTGGGTGAAAATGCTTTGACACATGGGGCTGCGACAGATGTTGCCGTGGCAGATAAATAAAACTCTAATCATATATCTAAAACCTCTCTAAATGCTTGATTTTACTGTATTTTCGGCACTTACAACAATTCTGCAATATTTCTGTGATAGTGTTTTTGTTCACATTTTCAGCATATTTTGGAATAACTTTGCATAACTTTTCCTTCGTTTGGGCTAAATTCTGGGCTAATTTCATACCTTTTAGCCCACGACCTTTTTCATCTCTACTAAGGCATCCTCAAACTGTAAATGTGTATATGTATTAAGGGTAACTCCTATATCTGAATGTCCCATTATATATTGTAATGTTTTTGGGTTCATGCCAGACTTTGCCATATTAGAGCAGAAGGTGTGTCTGCATACATGAGGTGTGATACAAGGCATTTGCACTTTATAAATACTGTTGTATTTCTCACGGATATGTTGAAAATACTTTTCCCAATGCAATGCCACCATCGGCACATCATTCTTATCTAAGAATAAAAAGCCACTGTAACCATCTATCATAGGTTCAATCTTTGGATGCTTTCTATTCTGAATGATTCTACGAAAACAATCTGCAACATCTTTCTGCATTGGAACATATCTTTCACCTTTTTCTGTCTTAGGTGTCAATATCTCATATTTCATATTGCGTGTTCTTTGTAATTGATGATCTACTTTGATTCTTTCTTTGTCAAATTCAATATCATTGATAGTCAATCCGACAAATTCTGATACACGCAATCCAGTATGAAACAAGATATAAATTCCATCATAGTATTTACAGAAATGCTTATCCGCTTTGATAAACCTTAAAAATTCTCTCTGCTGTTTTCTTGTGATAGCTTCTCTCGTCACACTATCATTTACAACTACTGTTGCAAGCTGGAACTCAAACGGATTTTTATTTATCAAATCATCATCAACTGCCATTTGAAAAGCTGGTCTTACAACACCTCTGATAGAATGGATACTGCTATACCCTCTACCATCATCCTGTAACTTAATCAGCCATGTTTTAGCATCTGACAATTTAATTGTATCAATTCGCTTCGCTCCAAAATCTTCTTTTTTAATCACATTGATAACAAAATTATAATTCGCCTGTGTGTTGTGTTTTACACCTCTTTTTTGACTTATATACTTCTGTACCAATTCTAATACCGTCATATTCCCACCACTCGTTGCAACCGCATTTCTCAATGCCTTCTCAACTTCTTTTTCTTTCTCTCTGAGGGAAATGTCCTTGCGTTTACCCTTTGGGTATGGATCAGATTCAGTCAATCTCCAACTATATACCGACTTCCTCTTTCCAAATGAATCATTATATTTATAACGGTATCTTCCATCTTTATCCTGGCTCTCCCCAGTCGCTAATCTACGACCTTTGTTGTCTTTTCTAATTTCCGACAATCCGTATCTCTCCTTTCATACAGAGAGCCTCGGTATGATACTTTTTAATATACCATAACCAAGGCTCAAAATCTATTAAAAACCTATATAATCAGCACTAAATAGATGTCAATTTCTCATCTACAAACTTTTCAAACAACTGTCGTTTTATGCGTGGTCTTGTACCATTCCACAATATAAAATTGTCGTTTTCGTGTTCATCAACAATCTTTCTGATTTTCTTATCGCTAAATCCAAAATATTCTGCTGCTTCTTGAACAGATAATGTGTACTTCTTCCAAATCGGTATTACACAATTTGTTTTTTCTTCTTGCTCTGTCATTTCTATAAAAATCACACTCCTTTATACTAATATGTGTTATAATAAATAAAATTGTTTAAGGGGGATATTCTCTATGGATAAAATCAATCTAACTCCAGCAGAACTAAGTAATCAGCTGAAAAATATTGATGCACAAAAATTATTGGATTCTGCATCACCTATTCGTTATAATTTTCAGCAAACTCCTATACCTAAAATTGAGAATCCTATGGTAAAAGAGCAACAGAAATCAAATAATAAACTTGATGCTATCCAATATGAAAATATGAAGTTAAATGCTCAGATTGAAACTCAGAATAAACTTATTGATACTTGTAATACAAAGATTGATGAATTACAAACTACCAATAACAACTTAAAAGAAATTAATCAAACTCTGATAGACAATAACAAGCATTATTGGATATATTCAACAATTATAACGATTATAGGTGCTGTTGTTGGATTTTTATTAGGGAAGTATTTTGCATAAGACTAAATCAGCTCCGATGAATCCCAAACGTAAAAGGAAACATCGGAATGCATATTTTTCGAGAGTATCCCAAAGTTTGTGTAAACCTTCAAACTGATGTAAGATAAAATTACTTAGTTTGGAGGTTATTTTTATGGCAAGAAGAAAAGACAGCCCACAAAAAGCAGCAATGAGAGAAATGATGCGTGACTATCTGAAAAATAATGATATCAGCATCCAAGATGGCACCGATGTAAACAGCATCATGCGTGACATGATGTCTCAGACTGTAGACAAAGCGCTCCGGGAAATCATGTTTCTCGGAGCCTTTTTCTATCACTATAAAGATGTTTGGGTTTAAACAACCATATTTCCACTGGATTTATACCATTTGTAATCCCCATTCTTTCTTACATTTTGCAAGCTTTTTTAAATTCATACACGCAAAGGTGAGCGCGACCTTCATTTTCATCCGCGCTTTTCCGTACATTTGTGTATATCGGAATCCATGGTTTTCTTTTGCTGTTCCAAAGATTCTTTCAATTGTCTCTTTACGGTGTGAATATAAATCTTTCATACCAATTGTTTGACGTATATCTTCGCATGTTTCCATGTAGTCTTCCCAAACATGTCTTGTAACAAGTTTTACATGATCTTTGCTAGCTGTGCATTGCGACAGATACTGACATCCCTCACAGATTTTTCCGCAGCTTTTGTACTCCCGATACCCATCTCGATTGGTGGTGCTGTAGTGCAGGAAATGATTACCAGGACAAATGTATGCATCATTGTATTCATCATACACATACTCATGTTTTCTGAAAAATCCATCTTTAGTCATCGGGCGTTTGTATGGAAATACCGGT
>OLQC01002636.1_pt1 | contig 11571 bp, 8 predicted proteins | sample 1672471 | NCBI WGS metagenome assembly OLQC01 (sample SAMEA3136689, study PRJEB25190) | human gut metagenome | biome: human gut; feature: human-associated habitat; material: faeces | place: Austria | collected 2013
AATGAAATTTGAATTAACGTTCAAGGTTGTTTTGTTATTCAGTTATCAAGGTTTTGCTTTCATGCGAAAGCTTTTATATTTTATCACATCGACTTTTGTTTGTCAAGAACTTTTTTCAAGTTTTTTCAGTTTCTTTTTCGAAGCTGTCTTACTTTCTTCTTCTATCTTTTTCAGAAGAAGTTGTTCTTTTATGTCGTGCAACTTTTATATCTTATCACACATGTTTTATCTTGTCAAGAACTTTTTTCATTTATCTGAAGATTTTCTTTCCGATTTCTTTCAAATCAATGTGTTCTCATGTGCAACGTATATTATATTATCATAACAACATAATTACGTCAAGCTTTTTTAATATTTTTTCTTTTTTGCAAAAAGCGCCGGATATTATATCTATTCTATAATGGCGCGAGAATTACTTCATAGCTAACGCTACTCTCATAATTCTGAATCATTCTATATTTTTATTTACATTTTCACACTGTCTTAATTCATCTTTCGTTCCCACAAAATTCTTTACAATTTCTTTTTTCTAGAAAATCCATTTCAAACTCTATAAATCTGATATATTCTTCCAATGTTTTTGGAAGGCCACTACCCTTGAAATCCATCTTCCCACACCAACAATTAACCTTATTGTAGTCTTCTGTAACCAAATCATTTAAAAAAAGAAATAAAAGAATCCCTATTTGTGACCTGGGAGCAATTATTGGATGCGAACACTTAAGCGAACATTCAACACACCGTAACGAAAGTCACAAATAGGGATTTTTTTATTTCTGGGGTTCGTCTGTCAGTCTATCAGACGAAATTATTATTCCTTTTCCGGAATCTCAATTTCGAGACAAAGTTCCTCTAACTGCTTATCATCTACTGTATTTGGCGCATCTGTAAGCAGACAGGAAGCATCCTTCACCTTAGGGAATGCAATAACGTCTCTGATACTATCTTCTTTTGTCATAAGCATTACAAGGCGGTCAAGACCATATGCAAGTCCTGCATGCGGTGGAACACCATATTTAAATGCTTCTAAAAGGAATCCAAACTTTTCCTGTGCCTGTTCTTTAGAAATTCCAAGACATTCAAACATTTTTTCCTGAATATCATTCTGATGAATTCTGACACTGCCGCCGCCGATTTCTGTACCATTTAAAACAATATCATATGCTTTTGCACGTACTTTTCCTGGTTCTGTGTCAATCATATCTAAATCTTCTTCCATTGGCATAGTGAATGGATGGTGCATTGCAGTATAGCGATTTTCTTCCTCTGACCACTCCAGTAACGGGAATTCTGTAATCCACACAAAACGATAATCTGATTTATCAAGAAGATTCAGTTCCTCTGCAAACTTCAGACGAAGTGCACCGAGTACATCACATACTACTTTAAATTTGTCTGCTGCAAATACTAATAAATCACCGGTTTCACCACCCATAGCCTGAATAAGTGACTGAAGCTCTTCTTCAGACATAAATTTAGAGAATGGGCATTTTACTGTTCCATCTGATTTGAGCTGAATATATGCTAATCCTTTTGCACCGTAGTCTTTTGCTGTCTTCTCGATATGTTTCATCTTCTTACTAGAAACATCTCCAAGTCCTTTTGCACAAAGTCCGCGAACCATACCGCCATCTTTGATTGCACCGGAGAACACACCAAATCCACAGTCTTTTACAAGTTCGGATACATCCTGAATCTTCATGTCAAAGCGAAGATCTGGTTTATCAGATCCATAGTAATCCATTGCATCCTGCCATGTCATACGCTGAATTGGAAGCGTCACTTCTACATTCAGACATAATTTGAATAAATATGCAAGCAGTCTTTCATTCACATCAATAACATCATCTACATCTACAAAAGATAATTCCATATCAACCTGTGTAAACTCTGGCTGACGATCCGCACGTAAATCTTCGTCTCGGAAACATCTTGCAAGCTGGAAATAGCGATCATAACCGGAACACATTAACAACTGCTTAAAAAGCTGTGGAGACTGTGGAAGCGCATAAAAACTACCTGGATGCACTCGACTTGGTACAAGATAATCTCTTGCTCCCTCCGGTGTACTTCTTGTAAGCATCGGAGTCTCAATTTCTAAAAATCCCTCATTCGCAAGGAACTGTCTTGTAAGTGTTGCTACCTTGCTTCGCATCATAAGATTCTTCTGAATATTTGGACGTCTTAAATCAAGAAAACGATATTTCAGGCGAAGTTCGTCTTTTACTGTAATATCCGCATCAATTGGGAAAGGTGGAGTTTCTGATTCAGATAAAATACGAATACTTTCTACCTTTACCTCAATATCTCCTGTCGCGAGATTTTCATTTACCGCTCCGCTTCTTTTCTCTACCGTTCCGGTTACAGCAATTACAAATTCTGCTCTTAAAGAACCTGCTTTTTTAAAACCTTCTTCACCAATTGTTTCTTCTTCAAAATACAACTGGATCAATCCACTTCTGTCACGTAAATCAACAAAAATCAGACTACCCAGATTTCTTCTTTTCTGTACCCATCCCATCAGGGTGACAGTTTCCCCGATATTCTCGTTGGAAACTTCTGTACATCTATGGGATCTTTTCAATCCTTTCATGGATTCAGCCATTTTATTTTCCTCCTAAAACAGTAAAATAATATATTAATATATTCCCAGATCCGTCAACATATTTTTCATATTTTCAGACTGGGTTACTTTTTGAAAAGTTAAAAAAACTCTCATATCAAAGTTTTTCACTTCTTCAATCATAATAGATATTGCAGTTTCAATGTCGAACGCACTTCTATAAGGGCGATTGGCAATTAGCGCACCAAACGCATCACATACACGAAGTATGCGGGCTCCTAATGGTATCTCCTCCCCTTTCAGGTTATTGGGATAACCGCTCCCATCTGCATTTTCATGATGATATAATACCGCTGTCAAAATCTCCTTTGTATAACCATGTTCTTTTAAAATGGCATAACCTAAAGAAGGATGCAGTCTTACATATCTAAGTTCATCTATATTCAGTTTTGCCTCTTTTTCCTCATATACATAAGAACGAAGACGCAATTTGCCTATATCATGCAGCATTCCCGCTATCGCAAGATTATGGCACTGTTCTTCTGAAAGTGCCATCTCTCTGGCCACAAATGATGCCAGATTACTGACAACAACCCCATGAAGAATCGCCTCTCCAAAAGAATCCTGCAGCGAAGTCTCTAAATCATGCGTCCCATCATAATCAAATGCCATAGTATTTCCTCTTTTAATTTAGTATGCTGTCTCATTCACATTTCGTCAATGAGTCAGTACACTAGAGATATTTCCTCTTTCGGTCAATCATCTCATCAATTCGGTTAATATAATGATCCAGATTTTTCACATTCTCTGTTCTTTCAATTCTGCCCTGCTCAAATACATATTTGCTGCTAGCTCCTGCCCCACAGGAAATAATATCCTGTTTTTCCTCCATAATCAAGATATTATATAAACATTCTTTGTCTGGAACACAATATCCGATATTCTCAAGGTTACCTGGAATATTTTTCTGGCGATACATATAGTATGCTTCCATTCCCATATTGCTGGCATATTCATCAACAAGTCGAAGCATCTCATTGGTGCTTCCCTTCACCATACCCTGGTATTTTTCCATCTCGATATTCAGATGTGCTGCTCTTTTTATCGCTAAAGAATGTACTGTCAGACTTTCCGGACGAAGTTTAAATATCTCATCTAAAGTTTCATGAACATAGGAAAGGCTTTCTCCGGGAAGTCCTGTAATAATATCCATATTAATATTATCAAATCCACATTCCCTTGCAAGTAAAAATGCTTCTTTGGTCTGTTCTACAGTATGTGCCCTGCCAATCAAATCAAGAGTCTCCTGATGCATCGTCTGTGGATTAATAGAAATCCTTGTAACACCCGCTTCTTTTAAAATACGGAACTTTTCTTTTGTGATACTATCCGGTCTGCCGGACTCTACCGTAAATTCTTCACTTTCTTCTACTGGGAAAAGTTCATGAATCATGTTCATTAACTTTGACAGGCATTCTTCATCTAAAGCAGTCGGTGTTCCACCACCAATATAAATTGTGGTGAGCTTTTTATCTCTATGATGTTTTGCCACAAAGGCAAGTTCCTTATATAAAGCATCTAAATATGCCCTCATCCTGTCTCCAAAACGAGAGACTGGAAATGAAGTAAAGGAACAATACAGGCAGGTTGTCGGACAGAATGGAATTCCAATATACAGGCTATACTCTTTCTCAAATGGTCGTGACTCTAATAATACTTTTTCCCTCTGCGCCACTCTGCGGCAAAGGTTCGCTTTTTGCGGGTCAGCCAGATACGTTTCCCGAAAACGCTGTTCAAGCTTTGCCGAATCTTTTTCTTCCTCCATCCACTTCATAATAATCTTCGTCGGACGGATTCCTGTAAGCATCCCCCATGGCAGACTTCTTCCAGTATACTTTTCAAACAAACGGTATAAAAAGCGGCATACAGCATTACGGCTGCCTTTGTGATCTTCATAGTCACAGACTACTTCCTCCGAAACTGCTCTTTCTTCTGTTCCTTCTATTCCTACTTTACCTTTTAACCAGCCCTGAATACGTTTTTTTGTATAAACAAGCGTGAGGAGAAGGTCATCCTTCTCCCATTCCTGCTCTTCAAATTCTTCTTTTGTAACTTCTACAATCTTTGTCCGCTCATAAAATGCCAATGCGATTGCGCGCACATCATAATCATATTCACGGTCATTCTGTATTAAATAAATCATTTTCCTTCTATCTTTCTACAAATGGATTTGTTTCTCTCTCTTCTCCGATTGTAGTAGATGGGCCATGTCCCGGATATACGATTACTTCATCTGGCAGTCTCATCACTACATGATTAAGAGATTTTAAAAGCGCCTGTGCATCTCCGGTAGGAAAATCACTTCTTCCAACACTTCCTGCAAAAAGAGTATCACCAGAGAAAAGCCAGCCTTCTTCTGCAAAATAGTAACAGCAGCTTCCAAGTGTATGTCCCGGTGTATACAAACACTGGCACTTATGTTTTGAGGTTACCTCAAAAATCTGTTTGTCATCAATCATCATATTGGCATGTGTTGTATAGCCTTCTCCAAACATCGTGCTTAAATTATAATCTTTTACCATAAGAACTTCCTGTTCCGGTTTTGCTGCATATACGCGCAGCTTCCACGGATCATAATGTTCTCTTAATCCTTCTAACGCTCCAATATGATCATGGTGTCCATGCGTAAGAAGAACCCCATCTAAAGAATAACCTTCATCTTCCAAAAACTTAATCAGTTCTTCCGGGCTTCCTGCCGGGTCAATGATAATTGCTTCTTTAATCTCATCATCCATTAGAATATACGTGTTTGTATCAATTGGTCCTAACTGTGCACAAACGATTTTTAACTGTCCCATAAATAAATACCTCCGCTGGTTAACCAGCACTTCTTTCTATATCGATAACACTTTCAATGTTTCGAAGTTTTTTAATAATATGATTTAAATCGTCGATTCCTCCAATTTCGAAAGAAAGTACGATCGTTGCTAACCCCTGTTTACTTGTTCTCGTTGACACAGATTTGATATCTACTTTCAGTTCCATAAATACTTTAGAAATATCCAGTAAAATTCCGGTACGGTTATGTGCATACAGACAGATTTCTGTCATGTAGAGTTCGCCACCTTTTTCTACTGCTTCTTCTTCCCATTCTGCGTCAATGAGTCTTGCTCTGTCGCCCTCCGGCATACTTAAAATATTCACGCAGTCTGTTCTGTGAATAGAAATGCCTCTTCCTCTTGTGACAAAACCAATAATCTCATCTCCTGGAACCGGACTACAGCATTTAGAAAAGCGTACCGAAACATCATGGATTCCTCTTACAGTAATTCCTGACTTGCTTCGTGCTTTCTCGACAGCTTTTGTTTTATTCTTTTCCTCAATTTCATTGAGTGCATCCTGGTCTGTCAGATTTTTCCGATTCTCTTTGTCATATTCCTCGACAAGTTTATTAATAACCTGGCCTTCCTTTAATCCGCCATGTCCGATTGCTGCCAGAATGGAATCCCAGTTTTTCAGTCCATACTTGTGCATACATTTTTTCTGGTATTCTGGCTTCATATACTTAGACATCACAAGCCCCTTAGCCTTACAGTAACGGTCAAGTAATTCCTTACCCTTTGAGATATTCTCCTCTTTAAACTGCGTCTTAAACCACTGATTAATCTTCGTCTTCGCCTGAGAACTCTTTACGATAGACAGCCAGTCACGGCTTGGGCCATTTGAATTCTGGGAAGTAACGATTGTAACGCGGTCACCATTCTGCAGCTTATAATCAATCGGCACCTGACGGCCGTTGACTCTGGCACCAACCATCTTATTGCCGACTGCTGTATGGATCATATAAGCAAAATCAATCGGTGTGGAGCCTGCCGGCAACGTCTTAACATCTCCCTGTGGAGTAAAGCAGTATACCTGCTCTGTAAATAAATCCAGGTCGGTCTTTAACATCGTTAAAAACTCTTTGTTATCCGACATATCCTGCTGCCACTCAAGAATCTGGCGAAGCCAGCTTAACTTCTCTTCTTCTTTATTAATGTTGCCGCCGCCTTCTTTGTACTTCCAGTGCGCCGCGATACCATATTCGGCGGTACGATGCATCTCAAAGGTACGAATCTGAATCTCAAAAGGTGTTCCAGAAGAACCAATCAGCGTTGTATGCAAGGACTGATACATGTTCTGCTTTGGCATCGCGATATAATCCTTAAATCTTCCCGGAATCGGCTTATACATCTCGTGAATGACACCTAACGCAGCATAGCAGTCCTTTACTGTGTCTACCTTGATTCTTACTGCGAAAATATCATAAATCTGGTCGAGTGTCTTATTTTGATTACGCATCTTTTTATAAATGCTGAATAAATGCTTCACTCTTCCGTCAATCTCTGCCCGGATTCCCGCTTCCTCAATATGCTTGCTGACTTCATCAATAATTGACTGAATAAAGTTCTCTCTGCCTTCCTTATTTGTCTGGAGCTTTTCCTCCAAGTCTTTGTAAACTTCCGGCTGCAGATATTTTAAAGACAGGTCATCCAGCTCTGTCTTTATTTTGGAAATACCAAGTCTGTGAGCGATTGGAGCATAAATGTCCATCGTCTCTCTGGCTTTTTCCTTTTGCTTCTCCGGTCTCATATACTGCAGAGTACGCATATTATGCAGACGGTCTGCCAGTTTAATCAGGATAACACGGATATCCTTTGCCATTGCAAGGAACATTTTCCTTAAATTCTCCGCTTGCAGATCCATCTTGTCGTGAGAATAAGATAATTGTCCCAGTTTTGTTACACCATCAACTAACAGAGCAACTTCATCGTTAAATTCTCTGGATAAATCTTCAAGAGTTGCCGTAGTATCTTCTACTACATCATGAAGAATTCCAGCTACGATTGTCTCCTTATCAAGCTCTAACTCTGCAAGAATGATTGCTACGCAGAGTGGATGAATGATATATGGCTCTCCCGACTTTCTCTTCTGGTCCTTGTGTGCATCTCTGGCAAGTTTATATGCCTTTTCCACCATAGAGAGGTCGGTAGATGGATGGTATTCCCGAATGGTATTTATCAACTTCTCATATAAGACTTCCGGATCGGTGAAATCTTCCGGCTTACTGATTTCTTTTTGTGTTCGTTTTAACTTTTGTTTCTGGGCCTCCATTACTTTCTCACCACGCTTCTCATAAGATATAATAAAATAAAAGTAGAATAATTGTACACCAAATCGTCACAAGATGCAATAGAGGCCGCACATTCTTGCGCGACCTCTCCTTTAGATTCTTCTAAATTAATATTCACTTTTTTTAGATTCACAATAAGCACAGCGATATATTCTGTTCTCTCTGTCTGTCAACTTAAACACCTGCTCTAAATCCTGCTCTACCGATGTGATACATCTTGGATTTTTACAACGAACAATATTCACAATTCTTTCTGGCAATTCAAGATGCTTCTTTTCTACGATCTTTCCATCTCTGATATAACATACCGTAATATCTGGATCAATATACCCTAAAACATCCAAATTCAAATCCATATTATCTGCAATCTTAATAATATCTTTCTTTCCCATCTTGCTGCTGGAAGCATTCTTAATGATCGCTACACTGCAGTCTAAATCATCTAACCCAAGATATTTGTAAATCTGCATACTCTTTCCTGCTTTAATATGATCAAGAACAATTCCACTCTGAATACTATCTATCTTCATCTGCGCTTACCCCCAATAACGTCATAATCAATGCCATTCTAACATACTTTCCGTACAATGCCTGTTTAAAATAACATGCACGTGGGTCATCATCTACTTTCGTAGAGATTTCATTCACACGTGGCAGCGGATGCATGATACAAAGATCTTTCTTCGCATCTACTAACTTACGCTCATCTAAAATAAAGCTGTCTTTCAAACGAATGTAATCTGCCTCGTTAAAGAATCTTTCCTTTTGCACTCTGGTCATATAAAGAATATCTAATTCCGGCATAACCTCTTCCATTGTTCTTACGTTTTTATATTTGATGTTTTTCTTTTCAAAAACATCTTTGATAATATAATCTGGAAGACGTAACTCTTCTGGAGAAATCATAATAAAATTAATATTCTCATAACGGGACATCGCTTTAATCAAAGAATGCACTGTACGACCAAACTTTAAGTCTCCACACATACCAATTGTCAGATTATCAAGTTTTCCCTTTTCTCTTCGAATTGTCATAAGGTCTGTCAGAGTCTGTGTTGGATGGTTATGTCCACCATCACCTGCATTAATAATTGGTACAGAAAGTTTTCTTGCTGCCGCGTATGGTGCACCTTCCTTTGGATGACGCATTGCAATGATATCCGCATAACCCGATACAACTCTTACTGTATCAGAAACACTCTCTCCCTTTGAGGCAGAAGAGGAATTGGCAGAAGAAAAACCAAGTACATTACCACCAAGCTCCATCATGGCAGCTTCAAAACTAAGTCGGGTTCTTGTACTTGGTTCAAAAAATAAAGTCGCTAATTTCTTATGCTTACAAACTTCCTGATACTTCTCCTTATGAAGAATAATATCGTCAGCTAAATCTAATAAATGATTAATTTCTTCTACAGATAAATCCATCGGATCTATTAAATGTCTCATAATGACCTCCTTCGTTGTGACCAGCGCCCTTGCCAGTTAATTTTTTTTAATATACCTTTTTATTCTTTTCCTGTCAAGGGAACTCTTTTGAATTTTTATTCCTTTTCATTTTAGAAAACCCCTTCTACAAACTGTATCTTACAAATTGCCGGGGCAGTTTTTCAAATACGCCTTACCATCCAGTTAATATTCAGATTTCTTTCTATTTTCAAAACAATTATCAATATTTTTAAACTAGAGCGTGTTTGAAAAATGCTTTCTGCAAGATGTGCGTTACAATTTGCGGGAGATTTCGCCTGAATGAGGGCGGCGTAGCGGGCTACGTCAACTGAATGAAGGCAAAATATACCGCAAATTGGGGCGTGCAGATTGTAGGAATGATTTTTCAAACACGCTCTAGGAGCAAAATATTGTGATCGTAATGGAATTATAAGTTCTTTTTATTATAAATTTCTTTATTGCAGTTCATATTCCTCATTCATATGCAATTTCATCCACTGAAGCATATCTGTATATACTTCATCTCTTCGCACTTCATCACAAATATTATGACGCATCCCTTCATATAAATGCAACTCCACCCAATGACGAGTGTCTTCTAACTGCCGGTGTACTTCCAATATCCCCTTTCCGCCATTACCAATAGGATCCTCTTTTCCGCCAAGCAACAAAATCGGTATATCTTCATTTACGGAACGATACCATTTCCTGGTGGAGACTAATGCAAGCATTTTTAAAATATCTTCATATGCTGCTACGGTAACAGGAAGATGTTCAGAATAAATCCTGGAATATTCTCGTCTTATTTTTTCATTCGCAGCAATCCAGGAATATGTGTCCTGTTCCTTTAAAAAACGATGATTTAAACGTTTTTCTATATCTTTTTCAAGATATACACTTCTGTGTTCCGCCCCCCAAATCCTCTTCAAAAGGGCCGCTAAAAGAATCTTTCTCCAACAATACTTTTGTTTACCGCTAGTCCCCGACAAAATCACTCCATTAATGCCTTTTTCATAGATACAATCCATTCGCACAATGAGAGATCCCAGTCCGTGTCCATAGATAAAATACGGTGTATCTGGATATTCTCTTTTCATATAGTGTGTCAGCTTTTTTGTATTTTTTACCAGATAAGTCCATCCATTCTTGCTGCCAAAATAGCCATAGTCCTCTTTTTTAGAAGAACGTCCATGCCCGATATGGTCACATCCGCAAACCATAACGCCATGATCTGTAAAAAAACGAATCAAATTCTCATTTCTCTCCACAAAATCTCCAAAATCATGCACAATCTGTAAAATAGCACGAAGATCTGTCTCCGGTTCATAGATATAATAATGTATTCTGTTTATATGATCAGAACTTTGATATGTTCCTGTAAATTTCTGATAAGCCATACAAAAGCCTCCCGTCCTCTCTGTATATGACAGATTCCTTTTCTCAACTACTATACAGGATAAATGTGAAAAAAGAAAGACAATCTGTCTTGCATTTTCGTTAAGATAGATTGCCTTTTCTTTCGTTTTTATTAAGTTTCTTACAATAAACTATATTCCAGAATATGGCTGAAAAATTACTATAGCAACCTATATTTCATAACTTGCAACAAGTATTTTCAAAGACATATGAGAAGAAGAAAAAATCTTCTCCGTAAATTCAAGAATGCCGGGGCATTCTTGAATTTAGCATCAACTAAATCATACAGATTAAAGAATAATCTTAGCAGGACACTTCTCTGCGCACTTTCCACATCCGGTACATTTGCTGTAATCAATTTTTGCGATGTTGTTCTCAACAGTGATCGCATCTGCTTCACAGACACGAGTACACATCTTACAACCGATACATCCTGCGGAGCATACTTCTTTTACTGCTTTACCAAATTCTTTGGAGTTGCATTGTACTTTATGAGGAGCTGCATATGGAACAAGCTCGATTAAAGATTTCGGACAAGTTGCCACACATTTACCGCAGGCAACACATTTTTCTTTATCAACTACAGCAACGCCATTGATAACGTGAATAGCATCAAAGTCACAAACCTTTACACAGCTTCCAAAACCAGTACAGCCAAAGCTGCAGGCTTTTGGTCCACCGCCAGGTACACTCATGGCAGAAACACAGTCTTCATTACCAGCATATTTGTATTTTGATTTTGCCTTATCGCAGGTTCCGGCACATTTTACGAATGCAACCTGTTTTTCGCCTGCTCCAGCTTCTACACCCATGATAGAAGCGATTTTATCTGCTACTGGCTGTCCACCTACAGGACATGCTCCAACTGGAGCTTCTCCAGCAGCGATTGCTTTAGCAAGTGCATCACAACCGGCAAATCCACAACCACCACAGTTGTTTCCCGGAAGGCACTCTCTTACAGCAACTTCTTTTT
>OLQC01002637.1_pt1 | contig 11571 bp, 8 predicted proteins | sample 1672471 | NCBI WGS metagenome assembly OLQC01 (sample SAMEA3136689, study PRJEB25190) | human gut metagenome | biome: human gut; feature: human-associated habitat; material: faeces | place: Austria | collected 2013
TCCGGAATTAACTGAGGAAGAGAAAAGAGAAACTATCCTTGCAAACGAGGATGATTATCTGGAAGGATTATTGGCAGCTGCTGATAATGCAGCAAATGATACAAAGAAGATCGAGATCATCCGTAACGAACGGAAGTATTTCTCCTTCAGCATTCATTCGCTGACTGATGAAATGTTAAAAGATATTCGAAAAAAATACACAAAATATACAAAGAATCGCCGCCAGGGCATCCGGGTTGCGGACGAACTGGATATGCCAAAGTACAGGGCTTCCGTGATCTACAACTCTACTACGGAAGAAGACAAGGCCAAACTGTGGGATAATCCGGCTGTCAAAAAGGGCCTGGAAGCAAAAGGCATCTGTATTATCAATGCTCTCGATGTAATTGACGCTGTTCTCCTTCCGGGAGAAAAAGACCGCATTATGGAGATTATTGATGATGTTAATGGTTTCAATAATGAAGAAGTGAAGGCTGAAACTGCAAAAAACTGATTATGGCCGGTGGAAAGTCAACATTGCTCCACCACATATTTCAACGCCAAGGTTTATTGCCGAGTGAAGTAATGAGTTTGCCCTCTGGAGAGAGGGCTTTTCTTTTTGCTTCAACCAGGCTATGGATCGAGGCGAATACGAAAAAGGGGTGACATGGTAAATGGGAGAAACAATTAGAATTGAAATTCCTGTATCTGTGAACGATAATACAGACCCTGGCCTATCAAATATCACGAATAAGATGAACACCCTGGCCACTGCCGCCCAGAAGGTAAATCGGATCCTGTCATCTGGATTAAAAACCAGAGGGATTGAACAAACAGCAGAGCGAGTAAATCGAACGCTTGGACGTGAGCATTCTATTGAAGTTTCAGCAGATGACAATGCCACTCCGGTTCTTTCAAGAGTCGAAGATGCAGCTGAAAGAGTAGGAGGAATTTCAGCAGATATTGAGATAGGAGCAAACGACAATGCTACTGCCGAAATATCTGGTGCCGAGGATGCAGCAGTAACCCTTGACGGAGCAAATGCTGACGTAGAACTGGGGGCGGATGATAATGCCACCGGGGTGGTAAATAGTGTTGGAGATTCACTGTCTGTTCTAAACGGAAATGAAGCGGTAGTAGAGCTTACTGCGGACGACAATGCTACGATGCAAATTATGGATGTGGAGGATGCACTGGCCGCCTTGAATGGTGAAGTGGCTGTGGCCTCAGTGGAAGCTGACGATACAGCCACGCAGATAATCCGAAGCGCTGAAGATGCAGTGGCCACATTCGATGGAACTTCCGGGACAGCGGAACTGGGTGCAGATGATAATGCAAGTCCGATCATCGATGATGTGATGGATAAAGCATCAGCCTGGGACGGAAGCGTATTTACGGCAACTATGAGTATAGTAGATGCCGCTACTGCCCCAATGGGAACGGTTTTAAATGCTGCAAAGAATCCAATAGCACAGGGCGCAACGTTCCTTGGAGTGAGCGCAGGACTGGCTGATACTGTGAATACATACAAAGGGTTTGAGAGTATGATGTCACAGGTTCAGGCTATATCTGGTGCTACAGGAAAAGAATTTGATGATCTGACCGCAAAAGCACAGGAAATGGGTGCAACTACGAAGTTTACCGCTACTGAAGCAGCTCAGGCATTTAATTACATGGCTATGGCAGGCTGGAAACCAGAGCAAATGACTGCTGGTATATCCGGTATTATGAGTCTGGCAGCAGCTTCCGGCGAAGATCTGGCAAGCACCTCGGATATTGTTACGGATGCTTTGACAGCTTTTGGACTGAAAGCAAGAGATGCCGGGCATTTCTCGGATGTCCTTGCAAAGGCGTCCGCTAGTTCGAATACAAACGTAGGCATGCTGGGTGAATCATTCAAATATGTTGCTCCGGTAGCAGGAGCCATGAAATATAGCGTCGAAGATACTTCTTTGGCATTAGGACTTATGGCTAACAGTTCAATTAAAGGAAGCATGGCCGGTACAGCCTTAAAGACGTCCCTGGCTAACATGGCAGCACCAACTAACAGCATGGCAGAGGCTATGGACAAATATGGTATTAGCCTGACCGACGGCTCAGGAAACATGAAAACACTGAAAGGTGTCATGGATAATTTGCGAAGCAGTTTAGGAGGTCTTTCTGAAACTGAACAGACAGCGGCGGCATCCACCATTTTCGGGAAAGAAGCTATGAGCGGTATGCTTGCTATCATCAATGCTTCAGAACAGGATTATAACGATCTTTCCAACGCTATCGGAAATTCAAAAGATGCAGCGCAGGATATGGCTGACACCATGTTGGACAACCTGGCAGGCTCTATGACTCTTATGCAGTCGGCTGTAGAGGGCGTTCAGAACAGTTTTGGACAGAGACTTACTCCTTATGTCAGAGGATTCGTTGATTCCATTACGGACGCAATGCCGGCTGTGACTGTTGCTCTGAATGATTTTATGGACACTGTGGACAAAAAAGCAGCACACATGAAGACAATTATCGGGACCATGACGGCATCTGATGAGTGGCAGAATGCGGATATGTTCGGAAAGATGGATATTGCATGGGATACTCTTATCGGTCAGCCTTTTGCCGACTGGATTAGCGGAGATGGGAAACATCTGATTTCTTCCGGCCTCGGAACATTATTCTCTAGCGCGTCCGCTATTCTTCCGGGAGGAAAGAAAGCAGGCCTTTCTTCTGTGCTCAGCTCTATGCTGATCGCTAAAGGAGCAACTGGGATTCTTGGAAATGCAAAGAATATTGCGACCACCTTACAGCCTATCGGAAATGCTATTAAAAGCATTGGACTTGCAGCACAGACAGCGCCAAGTGTTGGAGCGTTCATAAGTGATCTGGGAGCAATGGTTCCGACAGCGGCGAAATTCGGACTTGCGGCAGCGGCAGTAACAGCGGCAGTAGTTGGAATTGGTGTTGCAGTAGACAACTATAACCAGAAAGCTTTGAGCAGTAATCTGGAAGAACATTTTGGAAACATCAAACTATCAGCTCAGGAAGTGCAGGACATTGCTTCTGGAATTCTTGATCAGAAGTACCTGGCCAATGTGGAAGTTGCCTTAAATGAGGTAAAGAACGCTGATAAGCTTCGAGAAGATGCCCAGAAGGCGCTGGAATCCAATGACGTTCTGGAGTTTAAGAGCAGAGTTGGTATTAAACTTACGACAGAAGAACAGGAAGATTACACAAGTAATATCGAAACTTTTGTTAAGAGCAAGATTGAAGAACTGGAAAGTCGGACGTTTGCAGCGCATATCCACGTTCAGACGTATCTCGGAGGTACGGAAGAGGGACAGACATTAGCCCAGAACATCGAGAAATGGGCTACAGCGGATTATGTTGAATTGGATGGATTATCTAGCCAGTTATCACAAAAGGTCTCTGAGGCACTGAAAGATGGAATCATTGATGCAGATGAAGAAGGCGCCATCAGTGCTTTGCAGGAAAAAATGAACAGCATAACTGCCCGGTGGAAGGAATCGGAAGCACAGGCAAAATGGGACTGGATAAATCAGGAATACGGGAGCTTGAATGCAGCTGATCTGGAAAGTGGCTCATTCACTGACTTACTGGGAGCAATGAGAGATCAGAGGCAATCGGCAAAGGAAAGCGTACAGGCAGATGTTGAGCAGTGGTATTCAGAGCTTAACTCGATGGAATCAGCCGGAAGAATCACATCTGCTCAGAATAAGCAGTATCACGAAATGACTGGTTGGTATGTAAAAGGACAGGAAGGAAACGAACTGTCTAAGAGCTTGCAGCTTGGCTCAAACACTTTGAATTCTTCATATGCAGAGAAAATTCAGAGCAACAGGCAGAGTCTTGCGGAAAATACGCAGTTTTCTATTGATTCAGCACAGAAACAATTAGAGAGCGGAGACACATCCGCTATGACCAGCGCATTGATGTATGGTTTCAACGAACTTGGTAATGGAAAAACATTAGGAGTTACAACTGACGCTACACAGAATGCTTTGAGTACCATGTATGAGAGCATGAAACCTGATGTAACACAGATGCAGGGCCTAATTGACGATTACCGGGAAGCGGGGAAAGCAGTTCCGCAAAGCCTTATGGATTCATTTAATGATGCTATTGAGGTTGGAGCAGCTGCTGGCGATACGTCTGCAACATGGCAGAACTATGCTAATCAGATCTGGAAGAATGGAAGTGATGAATTAAAAGCATCACTTACGGATCCGAGCAATCCAATGTATGAAACGGTCCGCAGTCAGTTGCCTCCTGAACTTGCAGAAGCGATTGACAGGGCGGCGGCAGAGACTACAACTGATGATGTGACACTTGAAGGACTGAAAGCTTCTGTTGATGGAGACGTTGATATTGACAAAGATGCATGGACTTCAAAGCTGAATGAAGCTCTTGGTGACTTGGGTGAAACACAGGAGGTTACCGCTGATCATGTAAAGATTAAGGTTGATCAAGGCGATTGCCTGTGGGAAATTGGCAACGCTCTTGGAATTGACTGGCAGACCATTGCAGAACAGAACGGTATCGAAAGCCCGTATATTATTCACCCAGACCAGGAACTGACTATTTCCATGGATACGTTGACTGCAGAAGTTGACGGAGACAAGGCTCAGGCTGCTATCGAGCAGGCTATGTCGGCTCTGGATGCAGAAGGAGCAGAAATGTCTGTGACAGCAGAAGGAGTCAAAGTTGATCTGGCAGATGTAGAAGTGGATTCCGATACAGCGGCGGCTCAGATTGAGGCAGCTCTCGGCATGGAATCCGGGACACTTGCGGCAAATGGAATTGAAGTGCAGGCAGGCGCATCTGTTACTATCCCATCAGAACTGGTAACGGTGGATACATCTGGCATGCAGTCCGCAACCGAACAGGCAGCAGATGAAACGGAAACAGAGCCTATTGAGCAGGAAGCATCTGCAAATGTAAATGTCACAAATACAACGACCGATACATCCGGAATGCAGGCGCAGGCGGAAGAAGATGCACAAGGTGCTGTAGGAGATGTACCAGTTGAAGGCAGTGCAAATGTTACCTTCTCAGGCACGACAACAGACACTTCTGGCGTTGTGGAGCAGGTAACAGCAGATATTGAGAGCGCAGTAAGTGATGTTCCGGCCAATGGTCATGCGAGCATCACGTTAGATCAGTCCAATAATGCGGCTGAGATTTATTCTCTCGCAACAGCTGATGTAGTATCTGCTTTCTCGGAGACAATTCCAGCAGACGGACATGTTGATGTCACACTTGACCAGACGAATAATGCGGCAGCTATTTACTCAGAATGTGCCGGACAGGTACAAAGCACATTCTCACAGGGCTTCACTGCATCTGCAGATGTTGCGGTTACATTGAACTGGCATATTACGAATCCATCAGCTAGCATTTCCACATCAAGTAGCGGATCATCTGTATCAGCCACTATAGCCGGGCACGCTTCAGGCGGTGAAGTCGGATTGAATGGAGCTGAGCTGTCGTGGGTAGGTGAGGAAGGATTGGAATATATCATTCCTACAGTGCCGGCCAGACGGCAGAGAGGTATTGAATTGTGGAAATCCGCAGGACGGACACTGGGAGTTCTTGGTCCTGATGATGAGATATCAGCACATGCGAGCGGAGGAATCGTTGGCAAAGAAGTATCAAACACGATACCTTATTTCGACACAGATTCCAGTTCACAAGATTCTGAAAAAACAGAGAAAGAAACTGTGCCAACGAATGTAGTGTCAGACAAATCTGGCGTTGTGGTACAGGTTAACCTCTCCCCGCAGTTCAATATATCAGATACAAATGACAGTGATGTTATTCGGCTCATCAAAGCGCATATCAAGGAGCTGGCTGACGATCTTGGAAGCGAAATTGCAACAATGCTCAGTGAAGCTTATGAGAATACACCTGTTACAACATAAGGAGGGAACATGGGAGCGATATTAAAAGAATTGCATAATTCGGCATCGAAGTTCCAGTTCCCTTCGATGCCGAAAGATGATGTTGATGTAAAAAGAGAAACAGCATATCAGGAATATAACATTCTTGGAAAAGGAAAAATGAGTTACCCATCTGGTATGGGTACTCAGATTATAAAATGGTCTGGATATTTCTGGGGGGCAGGCAGAAAAAAGCTTGCCTCCGTAAACCAGAAATGGATAGCACCAAAAACCTGCGCCAGCAAGCTGAAAAACTGGCAGACAAAAAAGACACCGTTAAATCTGGTGGTTTCTGAAGCTGGTATCAATGAAGATGTTACTATCAAATCTTTTGAGTATAAGCCTTTTGGCGGACATGGGGACTATTCGTACGAGATATCTTTTGTTCCATATGTCGAGATGAAGATTTATACAACAAAGGAACTGGGGACTAAGAAAAAAGCTAAAAAGAAAAAGAAAACCACTAGGCCAAGTACCAAGAAATCCACTAAAAAGAAAAAGACCTATAGGATTGTTCGAGGCGATACGCTTTGCGGAATATCTCGTAAGAAATATAAAACTGAATCAAAGTGGAGAAATATCTACAATGCCAATAAGAAGGTTATTGAAGCGGCTGCTAAGAAACATGGCCGGCGCAATAGCGACAACGGACATTGGATATATCCAGGAACAGTACTGACTTTACCATAAGGAGGCGAGAGTATTGATAAATCCAATGAAATATAAATACCTCGTGGCCATTATGACTGCAGATAAAAAGGCTTACGACATTACGCAATTTGTCGAAGATGTATCCTGGGAAGAGGGAGAGAACCAGCTTGCGGCCAGAATTAGTTTTTCGGCCAAGAACGATAAAACTTCAAAGGGAAGAATTTCTTCTCTTGCCAAGCCTGGGTGTTATGCAGCGCTTTTGTATTCCTATAATGGCGGCAAAAATGCCGAAGCAACCAGAGGAAAAATAGTCGAATGGAACCCTTCGGCAAGAACATCCGGAGAGAAGTTTAAGGTAAAGGCATACGATGTTCTATATGATCTGCAGGAATCACAAGATCATGTATATTTTTCAGCCGGCGTAAAGACAAAGTCAGCCATAGTCCAAGTGCTGAAACGCTGGGGCATAAAGGTCACATCTTACAGCGGACCAAATGTGAAGCATGGGAAACTGGCTTATAAGTCTGAAAAGCTTGGAACAGTGGTTGTGAAAATCCTCAAGGAAGCCAAAAAGAAAGGCGGCATTGAGGCATGTCTGCGGGCTGTGAAAATGAATGTGACCGTAGTTGGTTTTGGAACAAATAAAACAGTATATCATTTTGAAGAAACACAGCATCTTACAGAAGTAAACCATAAGATCAGCACTACCGGGATGGTTACAAGGGTAAAAATCATCGGAAAAGCAAATGATGATGGATGCTCACCTGTTGAGGCTACAGTTGATGGAAAGACAAGCTACGGAATCCGCCAGAAGATTGTTTCCAGAGGAACCAATGACACATTAGATGAGGCAAAAAAAGAAGCGAGAGAGATTCTTGCAGATGATGGCAAACCAAAGGAAGAAATCACGATAAAACTTCCGGATATTCCTATCATTCGGAAGGGTGACAAGATTCATCTAAAAACAGCTTCAATAAGTGCTGGGTATTATATCGTAATATCCGCTACGCATGATGTAGATAAAATGCTTATGACACTGGGATTGAAAAAAGCACCGGCAGCAAAAAAGAGCAGTGGGAATAAAAAAACAAAAGCAAAATCATATGATGTTGGGGACATTGTTAATTTCCATGGCGGTAAGCATTATGTCAGCAGTTATCCAGATGCCAGAGGATACAGTGTAGGAGCCGGAAAAGCAAAAATCACGATCAAAGGTGGTTCCGGAAAAGCACACCCATGGCATCTGGTTACACAAAACTGGAATCAGACTCATGTCTGGGGCTGGGTTGACGATGGATCATTTGACTGACAGGAGGAACATTATGTCAAAAATGGAAAAAAATGGAATGGAAAAGCTTGCAAAGGTATTGGATTCGAGAATGGGAGAACACTCAGGAGGAGGATTTTCGTTCGACTTTGGAGTGATTAAGAAAGATTATTCCCTTGTTTCCAATACTTTTCCTTTGCCTATTCCTAAAAAGGATTATTCCGTCTGCAGACTTTTGGCCAATCTATCAACCAACGTATCTGGAGGAACGCACGGAGGGCATAACAGCGGAACGGGATCACATAGCCATAAGGTGGTTATGCCTAAGTTAAAACCGGGAGATCGTGTGCTTATCGTATGGGTTGAGGGAGAACCTGTAGTCGTAGATGTAGTAGTCAAGGCAAGTGGATTATAGGAGGCAATATGGAAGAAGAATCAAAAAATTTACTGCCGACTGTGGATGTTCCAGATTTTGTGGATGAGGAGGAAGACGAAGAATATGACGTTGACTATAAACCATCGCCAATGTGGGATCTTGAAAAAGGAGATTTCGTTCGCACCGCCGCAAATAATGTGCCAATGAACGATGGATATGAAGCATATAAAATATGGTGTGTAAAAACGGTATCTACAGAAAGATATTCTTGCCTGGGATATTCGGATGATCATGGAACTGAAACGGAAGATATAACAAGAGAATCTGACCAAAGCACTGTAGAACTTTCTCTAGAAAGGACAATCCAGGAAGCTCTGATGGTCAATCCGCGAACATCATCGGTAGAAGAGTTTTCTTTTGAATGGGGTACTGGGAGGGTAAAAGTATCATTCATAGTTTATTCAGTTGATGGAGAACCTTTTACCGTTGATTCAATCATTGAAGTTTAGAGGAGGTGGGTAATATGGCTAGACCAGAGTTTGAAGTTCCGGAATTTGTGTCAGAAAGTGATTCTGACCAGATACAGGAGAGGATGATGGGGAACCTTCCGGCGGATATATCGGATATGGAAGGTGATTTCCCATATGATTTTACCATGCCTACGGCCATCGAAATATCTCAGCTTGTACAGTTCAATCTTGTTCGCTGCCTGATGGTTGCGTTTCCGGAATATTCTTGGGGCGATTGGATGGATCTGCATGGTGGAGAAGCAGGAGTGACAAGAAAAGAAGCTGTAGCAGCAACTGGAACAGTGTCTGTTACGGCGGCTTATGGCACAGTATTGGCAGCAGGCACAGTTTTTGCAGTTCCTGCAACAGATCAGATGGAAGCTGTTGAGTTCCAGACTTTGCGAACTGTTACGTTCGCAGAGAATGAAACCATGGATCTTGCGGTTGAAGCGGTCATTCCTGGAGTATCTGGGAATGTTCCGGCAAATACGATTACAATTATGGCATCACCGATCAATGGCGTTACAGCAATTACCAACAGCGAGAAAACATCGGGTGGTGCTGAAGAAGAAAATGATGAAGATTATTATGAACGAATCCATGCAGAATTCCAAGATTCGCAGTTCTATGTCGCGAATGATGCTGACTATATTAAGTGGGCCAAAGAAGTTCCCGGGATTGGAGATTGTATTGTAGAACCAGCTGTTGAAGGACCTGGAACAGTGGGACTGATCTTAGTTGATAGCAACGGACAGCCCGCATCAAGTACACTGGTCACAGCAGTTTACAACCATATCGTTTCTCCGGACGACAGGAGCAAAAGACTGTTGCCTACTGGATCGTCTAAGCTGATTGTCAAGTCAGCTACAGTAAAAACTGTAGATTTTGCCTGTACAGGACTTGTTCTGGATGGCGTTGGATTGGATGATGTAATCTCGACATTCAAAACTGAAATGATGGCAGTCTATTCTGCGGCGAAAGAAACAAATATCCTCCGGTACAATTCGGCTCGAACAGTACTGTCAACCATAACCGGAGTAAGCGATTTCATAGATTTTACGATGGATGGAAAGAGAGAAAACATTCACCTTTCATCAAGCGAGTATGCAGATACCGGTAATGTGACATTTACATTAGAGGGGGCTGAGACATGAGTATAGATCTGGAAAGATTCCCATGGAGCGATTCGGCCAACAGAATGCTGACATATGTAACTAAAGGCTGGTATGATAAATCCTATGTCGGAAAATGGATATACGAAGTTATGGGCAGAGAGCTTGATCTGGCCACTGTGCATATTGAAGAACTTCCATACCAGATGTTTATCGATACAGCTACATGGGGGCTTAAATATCATGAGATCAAGTATGGATTGCCCGTAAGAGAGGACCTGTCATATGAAGAAAGACGACGGTTGCTCCGTGAAAAGAAAAACACAAAAGCACCAATGACCCCATGGCGAATGGAACAGATTTTAAAAGGCGTGACGGATTATGATGTCCAGGTTCATGATTGTAATGAGCCTGGATATTATTTTTCTCACCCTAACATATTCAGCGTTCAATTGGAAGGTGAAACAGAGGTAGAACTAGGAGAAGTTAAGAGTAAAGTCGATAAGCTGAAACAATCACACACAGTATATCTTCTTTCTGTTATCCTCATGCTTATTGAATGCACAGAGAGCTTTGAACAGAGAGTGACGTATCATTCAGATTTTTCATGGTGGAAGTATTCTCTTGATGGTTCCTTCGCTCTTGACGGCAGTATCAATCTGAATCATTGGTATCCGACAGAATTTCGCCCAGTCTATCCATTCGATACAGTCTTAACTGAGAATTTTATAGCAGATCGAATTTTTCACCGGATTCCAGATGTATATCATGAAAATATATTTAAGCCTTCCTTTTTCGTACGAAGTGATTTTGTATGGTGGGAAGGTTTTCTTGATGGAAACTTTTCACTGGACGGAACGAGAAAGCTCAATTCTTGGTATCCGATGGAAACTTTTATCGGGCATAGGCTGTTTATCGGCAATCAGGAGGCTTTTGAAACGAAACAGTGTATTTCATTGCCTGATATGATTAATGCTGAGAAAGCTGATTTTAGAGGCACACAGAGGGTAATTATGGGCTGGCGTGATGGTAATAAGATTCTGGACGGCAACTGTTTGTTAGACGGGACTTTATTGCTTGATGCAGGAGAGCCACCATATCTGCAGACAGTTCGGATTCGTGCGCCTGTTAAACACGAAGAAGAAGTAGAGGTCACAATGGTTATTCCTTCACGGGCCGCAAGACTGGATGGAACGTGTAGGCTAGATGGAAGTGTAAAACTAAATTCAGGAAGGGAGGTCCTTTAAATGGCAGGGACTACAGTTACAACACTGGCTAAGAAAAAAATGGTAAAAGCAAGAGCGGGGATTTCATCGCTCCCAAAGATTGTAGGCATGGCTTTTGGTGATGGAGGTGTAGATTCGGGCGGAACAGTAAAACCACACAGTGCCGATCAGAACACCTTACATCATGAATTGCTTCGCAAGAACGTTGATGGTTATGAGGTTCTTTCTGATACAAAAATCAGATATCGCTGCACACTGGCAGAAAATGAGCTGGCAAACACTTATATTTCTGAAGTTGGGTTATATGATGCAGATGGGGATATGGTGGCCATGAAAGCGTTTTTGAAGAAAGGAAAAGATGCAGACATGGAATGCGTGTTCGAGTGTGATGATACATTCTAACGTATTTCGATATTTTGTAACAAGTAATCGGATAATGATAGATAAATGTTATCATAAGGAGGTAGAAAATGTCGTATTTCGATATTTCTGGAGCAACATTTGAT
>OLQC01002638.1_pt1 | contig 11568 bp, 5 predicted proteins | sample 1672471 | NCBI WGS metagenome assembly OLQC01 (sample SAMEA3136689, study PRJEB25190) | human gut metagenome | biome: human gut; feature: human-associated habitat; material: faeces | place: Austria | collected 2013
CTGCTGATGGTTTGAGAGATTTCCGTGACCCAAAAGTGTTCCGGTATGAACCGGAAGATAAATGGGTGATGATTGTCTCCGCCGATAAAGAAATGCGTTTCTATGACTCTAAGAATCTGAAGGACTGGAACTATATGAGTAATTTCGGAGAAGGATACGGGGTACAACCTTGTCAATTTGAATGTCCGGACATGGTGGAACTTCCGGTGGATGGAGATCTGAACCGTAAGAAATGGGCATTGATAGTGAACGTCAATCCAGGATGTTATTTCGGAGGAAGTGCCACTCAATACTTTACAGGAGACTTTGATGGAATGAAATTCAGTTGTGACAGTCAGCCGAATGTCACGAAATGGTTGGATTGGGGTAAAGATCACTATGCTACCGTTTGTTTCTCAAACACTGGAGAACGGACGATTGCTGTTCCTTGGATGAGTAACTGGCAATATTGTAATATTGTCCCGACAAAGCAATTCCGTAGTGCTAACGCTTTGCCGCGTGAGTTAAGTCTTTATACACAAGACGGTGAAATTTATCTTTCAGCAGCTCCGGTACCGGAGATAAAAACTCTGCGAAAAGAAAAGAAAGAAATTCCGGCATTTACGGTTGCCAATGATTATCATATTGATTCTTTATTGGCTGATAATGATGGTGCTTATGAACTGGCATTGGAAATTACCGCCGGGGAAGCGGAGATTATGGGATTCAGCCTCTTTAATGATAAAGGGGAAAAGGTGGATATCTACTTCAATCTTCCGGAAAAGAGATTGGTTATGGACCGGACGAAAAGTGGTATCGTGGATTTCGGAAAGAAGAGTGTACCTCATGAAATAGAGGTTCACGACCGTAGAAAGACGACTTCCATCAATTATATAGATGATTTCGCATTAGCTACCTGGGCACCGATAAAGAAAGAGAATAAATATATGTTGGATGTCTTTGTTGATAAATGTTCTGTAGAAATATTCCTGAATGGAGGAAAGGTAGCAATGACTAATCTTATCTTTCCATCGGAACCATACAACCGTATGTGTTTTTATAGCAAAGGAGGTTCATTTCAAGTAGATTCATTCAATGCGTATCGGTTGGGTTTATAATAGAAGTAGAAGTTACACAATAGATGTTTGCATAGATTCAGTGAAAGCAACAAGTATTGATTGCTTTTTAAGGATTCATAGGTTAGATTTATAAGTTAGGTTTTGTAGATTAGAATTAGGTGTTTGGTAGCTGTCAGATGTGAAATCCGGCAGCTACTTTTTATTCATCAATTATTCATCAATTTCAATTGTATATCCTCCTTGGAATATCTCTTCCGGTTGTAAGTGCTGCATCCAGTCCTTATCTTTATATTCACCAGTATAATGTGCACGGTCGCAACGTCCGTACCAAGGTTCGATGCAGACAAAAGGAGCATTCTTTGCAGGTGGAGACCAAAGACCAACTACCGGAGCGTTAAAATGTAAACTAAGATAAGCCTGTTTCTCTTTATTATATAAGGTAACTTTACGGACCTGTTCATTTTCCAGTATCAAAGCATCTTTATCAAAAGTATGCGTGTCCAGTGGTAATAATCCGTCTGTCAACTCTAAAGAATATTCTGTGGAAGGATCAGCGCATCCCTTTTCTGAAATGAGAATATATTTCAAACCGTTTTCCTTGTCAAATCCGAAGAACCCTCTTTCAGAATTGCTTGCATCGAACTCCGGCCAATAGAAAGCTGGATGTGCCCCAATCTGAAAATACATATCCTTTTCACCGCTATTCTTTACTTCCCACATAACCTCAATTTTCTTTCCCTGGATGCGATAGCCTATTTCCAGACAGAATGGAAAAGGGTATTTATGCAAAGTTTCTTCATTGCTGACAAGGCGGCAACGTACTTCATCCTCTTTTTCAGAAATAAGAGTAAATTCCATGTCACGGGCAAAACCATGTTGAGTAAGCGTATAAGGAATCCCTTCATTCCGATACTCATTTTCCCATACGCTCCCTACAATCGGGAATAGGACAGGAGAGTGACGTTTCCAAAAAGCAGGATTGGCTTGCCACAGATATTCTTTTCCATTGGCGACGATGCTGCAGAGTTCAGCTCCGTGAGGAGATACTTGAATCGTGAGTTGTTTGTTGGAGATTGTTTTCATATCGTTGATTTTTTCAGTTGACTACAACCAGTAGTTAACTTTATTTTTTAAGTTCTTATCATCTGCAAAGGTAATATTTTCCATACTTACTGGAGAATAGATATTCTATAAATCTTCTATCTCGAATAATAATGTATAAAACCCTATAAAATAGCGTTCTATGCAACAAATGTTATAGCCTTTGAAACATTTTTTTCAGTCGTTTGATATAAATCAACCGTAATTTGCATTATCGATATAGATAAAATTCGTACTTTTAATTTAATAACATCAAACTAATGCATCGTATTATGAAGAACAAAAAACTTCTTTGCAGCGTTTGTTTCCTGTTTACTTTCATGTCAGTCCTTTGGGGGCAAAGCATTACGGTGAAAGGAAACGTTACTTCTAAAACGGACGGACAGCCGGTCATCGGCGCCTCTGTTGTTGAAGCTACAGCTACTGCTAATGGAACAATTACTGATTTAGATGGTAATTTCACCCTTTCGGTTCCGGTTAACTCTACTTTAAAGATTACGTATATTGGTTATAAACCGGTGACCGTAAAATCGGCTGCTATCGTTAATGTATTATTGGAAGAAGACACTCAAATGGTAGATGAAGTGGTTGTAACAGGTTATACCACTCAACGTAAAGCTGACCTGACCGGTGCTGTTTCCGTAGTGAAAGTAGACGAAATCCAGAAGCAAGGGGAGAACAACCCGGTGAAAGCACTTCAAGGCCGCGTGCCCGGTATGAACATTACAGCGGATGGAAATCCGAGCGGATCGGCTACCGTACGTATTCGCGGTATCGGTACGCTGAACAACAACGATCCTCTTTATATTATCGATGGAGTTCCTACCAAAGCTGGTATGCACGAATTGAACGGAAACGACATTGAATCCATTCAAGTACTGAAAGATGCTGCTTCAGCATCCATCTACGGTTCGCGTGCTGCAAATGGCGTTATCGTCATTACTACCAAACAAGGAAAGAAAGGCCAGATTAAAATCAACTTTGATGCTTCGGTTTCAGCTTCCATGTATCAAAGTAAGATGGACGTGTTGAATACGGAACAGTACGGACGTGCCATGTGGCAAGCCTATGTAAACGATGGTGAGAACCCGAACGGCAATGCTTTGGGATATAACTACAATTGGGGTTACGATGCCAACGGAAATCCGGTACTACACAGTATGAGTCTTTCCAAATACCTGGACTCAAAGAATACAATGCCTGTGGCAGATACCGACTGGTTTGATGAAATTACCCGTACAGGTGTTATCCAGCAATACAATCTCTCTGTCAGCAACGGTTCGGAGAAAGGTTCTTCCTTCTTTTCTCTGGGATATTACAAAAACCTGGGTGTAATCAAAGATACGGACTTCGACCGTTTCTCCGCCCGTATGAACAGCGATTATAAATTAATAGATGATATCTTGACTATCGGCCAGCATTTCACCTTAAACCGTACTTCGGAAGTACAAGCTCCCGGCGGAATTATTGAAACTGCTTTGGACATTCCTTCCGCTATCCCCGTTTATGCTTCGGATGGTTCATGGGGAGGACCGGTAGGCGGATGGCCGGACCGTCGTAATCCTCGCGCCGTACTCGAATACAACAAAGACAACCGATACACTTACTGGCGTATGTTCGGTGATGCTTATGTGAATCTAAGCCTCTTCAAAGGATTCAATGTTCGTTCTACTTTTGGTCTGGACTACGCAAACAAGCAAGCCCGTTACTTCACCTATCCTTATCAGGAAGGAACACAGACCAATAACGGCAAGAGTGCAGTGGAAGCCAAACAAGAACCCTGGACCAAATGGATGTGGAATGCCATTGTCACTTACCAGTTGGAAATAGGCAAGCATCGTGGAGACGTCATGGCAGGTATGGAGCTGAACCGGGAAGACGACAGCCATTTCTCCGGCTACAAAGAAGATTTCTCTATCCTTACTCCCGACTATATGTGGCCCGATGCAGGTAGCGGCACAGCACAGGCTTATGGTGCCGGCGAAGGTTACTCGCTTGTCTCTTTCTTCGGCAAAATGAACTATTCTTATGCTGACAAATATCTGCTTTCATTGACGCTCCGTCGTGACGGTTCTTCCCGCTTCGGTAAAAACCATCGTTATGCCACTTTCCCTTCCGTTTCTTTGGGATGGCGCATCACACAGGAGAGCTTTATGAAGGAACTGACTTGGTTGGACGATCTGAAACTGCGTGCTTCATGGGGACAGACCGGTAATCAGGAAATCTCCAACCTTGCCCGTTACACTATCTACGCTCCTAATTATGGAACAACAGATTCATTTGGCGGTCAAAGCTACGGTACGGCATACGATATTACAGGTTCTAACGGAGGTGGTACTCTGCCTTCCGGATTCAAACGTAACCAGATTGGTAATGACAATATCAAATGGGAGACAACCACACAGACGAACGTCGGCATCGACTTCAGCCTATTCAAACAATCCCTGTATGGTTCATTGGAATACTATTACAAGAAAACCACCGATATCCTGACTGAAATGGCAGGAGTGGGAGTATTGGGAGAAGGTGGCAATCGTTGGATTAATTCGGGCGCAATGAAAAACCAGGGTTTTGAATTCAACTTGGGCTACCGCAACAAAACTGCCTTCGGACTGACTTACGACTTGAACGGAAACATCTCCACTTACCGGAATGAAATTCTTGAACTGCCGGAGACAGTGGCTGCCAATGGAAAGTTTGGTGGTAATGGAGTAAAAAGTGTAGTCGGTCATACATACAACTCACAAGTGGGCTACATTGCCGACGGTATCTTCAAATCACAAGAAGAAGTGGACAATCACGCTACGCAGGAAGGTGCAGCTGTAGGCCGTATCCGTTACCGCGACATCGACCATAACGGTGTGATTGATGAAAAAGACCAGGAATGGATTTACGATCCGACTCCTGCTTTCAGCTACGGATTGAATATCTACCTGGAATATAAGAACTTCGACCTGACTATGTTCTGGCAAGGCGTTCAGGGAGTAGATATCATCAGTGACGTGAAGAAGAAAAGTGACTTCTGGAGTGCATCCAACGTCGGCTTCCTGAACAAAGGAACCCGCCTGCTCAATGCCTGGTCGCCTACTAATCCGAACTCTACTATTCCGGCATTGACTCGCAGCGATACAAACAATGAACAGCGTGTCTCCACTTACTTTGTTGAAAACGGTTCCTTCCTGAAACTGCGTAATATCCAATTAGGCTATACAGTTCCGGCAGTAATCTCCAAGAAGTTGAGAATGGAACGTTTACGTTTCTATTGCAGCGCGCAAAATCTGCTGACGATCAAGAGTAAAGACTTTACGGGAGAAGACCCGGAAAACCCGAACTTCTCTTATCCGATCCCTGTGAATATCACCTTCGGACTTAACATCGGATTTTAATTCACTTCATTTATAAAACGAACTATCATGAAAAAGATACTATACATAGCAACCATCGGATTTACCTTGCTGACAAGCAGTTGCAACGATTTTCTGGATCGTCAGGTTCCGCAGGGTATTGTGACCGGCGATCAGATCGCTTCTCCCGAATACGTGGACAACCTCGTGATTTCAGCCTACGCCATTTGGGCAACAGGTGACGACATCAACTCTTCCTTCTCGCTTTGGAATTATGACGTACGTTCCGACGATTGTTATAAAGGCGGTTCCGGTACGGAAGACGGCGGTGTGTTCAACGCACTGGAAATTTCTAAAGGTATCAACACCACCGACTGGAATATCAACGATATATGGAAAAGACTGTATCAATGCATCACCCGTGCCAACACAGCCTTGCAGTCACTCGACCTGATGGATGAAAAGACTTATCCGCTGAAGGACCAGCGCATTGCTGAAATGAGATTCCTGCGCGGACACGCCCACTTCATGTTGAAGGAACTGTTTAAGAAGATCGTTATAGTAGACGATGAAAACATGGACCCGGATGCTTACAACGAGCTTTCGAATACCACCTATACCAATAACGAACAATGGCAAAAGATAGCAGACGACTTCCAGTTTGCCTACGACAATCTGCCGGAAGTGCAGATAGAAAAAGGACGTCCCACACAAGCTGCCGCTGCCGCTTACCTGGCAAAGACTTACTTGTATAAGGCTTACCGTCAGGATGGAGTGAACAACAACCTTACCGGTATCGACGAAGAGGACCTGAAGCAGGTAGTGAAATATACCGACCCTCTCATCATGGCCAAAGCCGGTTACGGATTGGAAAATGATTATAGCATGAACTTCCTGCCTCAATATGAAAATGGCGCAGAGTCTGTATGGGCGATTCAATATTCTATCAACGACGGAACATACAACGGTAACCTGAACTGGGGAATGGGACTGACAACTCCGCAGATACTAGGCTGCTGTGACTTCCACAAACCGAGCCAAAATCTGGTGAACGCTTTCAAAACCGACTCGCAGGGAAAACCGTTGTTCAATACCTACGATAATGAGAACTACGAGGTTACGACGGACAATGTAGACCCCCGTTTATTCCACACGGTAGGTATGCCGGGCTTCCCTTATAAATACAACGAAGGCTACCTGATTCAGAAGAATGATGACTGGAGCCGTAGTAAGGGACTTTACGGATATTATGTTTCGCTCAAAGAGAATGTAGACCCGGACTGTGACTGCCTGAAGAAAGGTTCTTATTGGGCAAGTTCCCTGAATCATATCGTTATTCGTTATGCAGACGTATTGCTGATGCGTGCCGAAGCCCTGATACAGTTGAACGACGGACGTATTGCCGACGCCATTTCACTCATCAACGATGTACGCAGCCGTGCAGCCGGAAGTACAATGCTGATCTTCAATTACAAAGAAGAGTACGGAGTAAACTTTAAAGTAACTCCTTATGAACTGAAAGCATATACACAGGACGAAGCCATGAAAATGCTGAAATGGGAACGCCGTATAGAGTTCGGTATGGAAAGCTCACGTTTCTTTGACCTCGTAAGATGGGGAGAAGCCAAAGACGTTATCAATGCTTATTATGTGACCGAAGCAGCCCGTTGTTCTATTTACAAGAATGCAGGTTTCACGGAAAATAAGAACGAATACCTCCCCATTCCATTCGAACAGATCAGTGCCAGTAACGGAAATTATACACAGAATTTCGGTTGGTAATCATCAATTTTAAAACAAAGAATAAAATGAAATCAATCATAAAACAACTCTATACCATCCTGTTGGTGACTGTAGCATGTCTGACAGTTGCGGGATGTAGCGATGACTTCAAATCCAATCTTCGTCTGGACGGAGATGTATGGGTGAACTCTATCAAACTGGATGAATACGCAGGAACGATCGATTACCAGAATAAGACAATCGTAGTAGGAGTACCTTACGACTATGACGTTACCCGGATGGCCGTCAGTGAAATCAATCTTTCCGAAGGTGCTACGGCGAGCATCGCTGTCGGTGAAACAATCGACTTTTCTCTTCCCGTATCTTTGACCGTGAAGAATGGCGACGTACAGATGAGCTATACGATTACCGTGAAGAGAGACGAAGCAAAGATACTGACCTTTAAGTTGAATGATACTTATGTCGGAAAAGTAGACCAGCTATCAAAAACAATCTCTGTAGTTGTTCCGCTGACAGTGGATATTACCCAGTTGAAAGGTACATTCACTGGATCGGATGGAGTCACTGTGACTCCGGCATCCGGCAGCATTCAGGACTTTACCAACCCTGTCACTTATACGGCAACTTACCGTTCGGCAGTGACTCCTTATGTAGTAACAGTTACTCAAGGAAATGTAATTCCGACTGCCTTTATTGGCACAGCTTCTTCTGTGAGTCAACTGACAAGTCCTGAAGAAAAAGCCGCTGCCCAGTGGATGATGGATAATATATCCATGTCCGAATACGTCTCATTCAAAGATGTAGTAGACGGAAAAGTAGATTTAGGTAAATATACTGCAATCTGGTGGCATTTCCATGCAGACAATGGCGATAATCCTCCTTTGCCGGATGATGCGAAAGCTGCCGTAGAGAAATTTAAAGTCTACTATCAAAACGGTGGCAACCTGTTGCTGACCCGCTATGCAACTTTCTATATTAAGGACCTTAGCATTGCAAAAGACGAGCGTGTACCCAACAACAGTTGGGGAGGAAACGAAGACTCACCCGAAATTACGTCTTCTCCGTGGAGCTTTCCGATTACCGGTAGCGAATCGCATCCGTTGTTCCAGGATTTAAGATGGAAAGATGGCGACAAATCGACAGTATATACTTGTGATGCCGGCTATGCGATAACCAATAGTACAGCGCAATGGCATATCGGAACAGACTGGGGAGGTTATGCCGACTTGAACGAATGGCGTAACCTGACAGGAGGAATTGACCTGGCACGTGGAGGTGACGGTGCGGTAGTCATTGCCGAATTTGAGCCGCGCGCCAACAGCGGACGCACGATCTGTATCGGCTCCGGTTGTTACGACTGGTACGGTAAAGGCGTAGACGCTTCTGCCGACTACTACCACTACAACGTAGAGCAAATGACTTTGAATGCAATCAACTACTTATGTAAATAAAAGAATAAGCAATAATTATGAAAAATATGATCTTACATATAGCAATCACCACGCTGTTGGCCTCAATGAGCGCTTGCAGTGATGAGATGGATCCCGTATTGACTCAAAGGGACTGGGACGGTACAGCCACTTACTTCCAATCGGCCGACGAGCATGGCTTCTCGATGTACTATAAACCGCAGGTAGGCTTTGTCGGTGACCCGATGCCATTCTATGATCCGGTTGCCAAAGACTTTAAAGTGATGTACCTGCAAGACTACCGTCCGAACCCCGAAGCTACTTACCACCCCATTTTCGGGGTGGCCACCAAAGATGGTGCTACTTATGAATCTCTCGGCGAACTGATTCCGTGTGGAGGTCGTGACGAACAGGATGCTGCCATCGGTACAGGAGGTACCATCTATAATCCGGTTGATAAACTCTACTACACCTTCTACACCGGCAATAAATTCAAACCTTCTTCCGACCAGAATGCACAGGTAGTCATGGTAGCTACCTCTCCCGACTTTAAAACATGGACCAAGAATCGCACTTTCTATCTGAAAGGAGATACGTACGGCTATGACAAGAATGACTTTCGCGATCCGTTCCTGTTCCAGACCGAAGACGGCGTTTATCACATGCTGATTGCCACCCGTAAAAGCGGAAAAGGACACATTGCCGAATTCACCTCTACTAACCTGAAAGAGTGGGCGTCTGCCGGCACATTTATGACCATGATGTGGGACCGTTTCTATGAATGTCCGGACGTATTCAAGATGGGAGACTGGTGGTATCTGGTCTATTCGGAACAAGCTTCCTTCATGCGCAAGGTACAATACTTCAAAGGCAGAACACTTGAAGAACTGAAAGCAACCACCGCCAATGATGCCGGAATATGGCCGGACAATCGGGAAGGTATGCTGGACAGCCGTGCATTCTATGCAGGCAAGACTGCTTCCGATGGAACCAACCGTTACATCTGGGGCTGGTGTCCTACCCGTGCCGGCAATGATAATGGAAACGTAGGGGATGTAGAACCCGAATGGGCTGGCAACTTGGTGGCACAACGCCTCATTCAGCACGAAGACGGTACATTGACTCTCGGAGTTCCCGATGCAATCGACCGTAAATACACTTCTGCACAAGAAGTAAAAGTGATGGCTAAAGACGGAAACGTAACAGAAAGCGGTAAAACCTATACGTTGGCCGAAGGAGCTTCCGTCATCTTCAACCGGTTGAAAGTGCACAACAAGATTTCCTTTACCGTAAAAGCATCCTCGAATGCAGATCGTTTTGGAATCTCTTTCGTTCGTGGAACGGACTCCAAATCATGGTATAGCATCCACGTCAACGCTGACGAGGGTAAAGCCAATTTCGAGAAAGACGGTGACAATGCCAAATACTTGTTTGATAACAAATTCAATATCCCGTCGGATAATGAATACCGTGTGACGATTTACAGTGACCAGTCGGTTTGTGTGACCTACATCAATGACCAGTTATCTTTCACGAACCGCATCTATCAAATGCAGAAGAATCCGTGGTCACTCTGCTGTTATAAAGGCGAAATCACTGTATCAGATGTTCAAGTGAGCACCTATTAATAGAAAAGTAACATCTTTTACAGTGTTTGAAACAAAAGTGATAGGCGTTTCATCCCGGAGCGCCTATCTTTGCACTGTAACAACCTTAATACCATAAAGCATGAATTTAAGACTCTCTTCCAAACAAATTCAAACCTTCGCGGTTTTATTTTGTATGATTGTGATGAATATCTCTCTATCCGCCCGTGCGGACAACTCTCCTCTATTAATTAAAGATTTAGGAGAAGGACATTGCCTCGTACGTGTCAACACTAACCAGAAGTATCTGTTGTTGCCCGTAGAAGATGCATCGCCCGATGTGCGTATCAGCATGATTGTTAATAATAAAGAGGTAAAGAACTTCGATGTCCGTCTGGCCATCCATAAAGTCGATTACTTTGTTCCGGTAGATCTTTCCGACTATTCCGGCAAACTAATCTCTTTCAAATTTAAAATGAACTCCAACGACCCGGTGCGTGTCAACCTTTCGCCGGACAACACTGCTTGCTGCAAGGAAATGAAATTGTCCGACACGTTCGACACAAGCAATCGTGAAAAGTTCCGTCCCACCTATCACTTTTCTCCCCTCTACGGATGGATGAACGACCCGAACGGAATGGTATACAAAGACGGCGAATACCACCTTTTCTACCAATATAACCCTTACGGCTCCAAATGGGGAAATATGAACTGGGGACATGCCATCAGCAAAGACCTCGTAAACTGGGAACATCGCCCCGTAGCAATCGCCCCGGATGCATTCGGTACTATCTTCAGTGGCTCCGCCGTGATAGATCATCATAATACCGCCGGCTTTGGTGCAGGCGCCATCGTCGCCATCTATACACAAAACGGCGACCGTCAGGTGCAAAGTATTGCTTACAGCACCGACAACGGACGTACCTTTACCAAATATGAAAACAATCCTGTATTAGTATCCGAAGCACGTGACTTCCGCGACCCGAAAGTATTCTGGTACGAAGGCACCAAACGTTGGATCATGGTGTTGGCAGTAGGGCAGGAAATGCAATTCTTCTCTTCCCCCAACTTGAAAGACTGGACATTTGAAAGTAGCTTCGGCAAAGGACACGGCGCACACGGAAACGTTTGGGAATGTCCCGACTTGTTCGAACTCCCGGTAGAAGGAACAAATGAAAAGAAATGGGTACTGCTTTGCAGCCTCGGCGACGGTCCTTTCGGTGACTCGGCTACTCAATATTTTGTAGGCTCCTTCAACGGAAAAGAGTTTGTAAACGAATCACCCTCCAAAACCAAATGGATGGACTGGGGAAAAGACCATTATGCA
>OLQC01002650.1_pt1 | contig 11553 bp, 10 predicted proteins | sample 1672471 | NCBI WGS metagenome assembly OLQC01 (sample SAMEA3136689, study PRJEB25190) | human gut metagenome | biome: human gut; feature: human-associated habitat; material: faeces | place: Austria | collected 2013
GCACGCCGGCATCGCCCCGGGCGTGGACCGCATGGTCATGCTCCTCGCGGGCGAGAGCTCCATCCGCGAGATCATCCCGTTCCCGATGAACAAGAACGCGCAGGACGTGATGATGGGCGCTCCCTCCACCGTGGAGCAGAAGCAGCTCGACGAGCTGCACATCGCCCTCGTCGGCCAGCTCGAAGAATAAGAAGCAAAAAGCTGCGGCGCATCCTTCGGGATGCGCCGCTCTGTTTGCCGCGCTTTTTCGTTGACGGCGGTTTCTTTTGCGTGTAGAATCGTGTTGAAAGGCGGTGTCCTGTACTATGAAGAAACGGTTTTTCCCGGCCCTTCTCCTCTGCTTTGCTCTGGTGTTCACGCTCACCGGCCCGGCCCTTGCCGCCGGTACGGCGGAATATGAGTCTTCCGAGCTCGGTCTTTCCTTTTCCGCGCCGGAGGATTTCAAGATCCTCTCCCGAGATTCGTATAAAACCGATCCCGTGGCGGAGGAACTTCCCTACGCGATGGAAACCCTGGACAGTTGGTTTACCGGAGACGGAGACTGTTATTTTCTCGGCGGGCTGGATCCCATGCGCTGTGTTTTTACTCTACGCGCCTATCCGAACGGTCGTGACTACTTTGTCTCCGCCATTGAAGACGGAGAGCTGGATTCTCTTACAGAGGATCTCGCCGACGGATTCACCGAGGACGGCTGCGAAGTTCTGAGCGCGGAGACGTATCCGCACCCGGAAAACAGCATCCTGCGGTTTGGATATCTCGACACGAACGAGGACGGCACGACGGACTACCGCGTGACCTTTTTCACCGTGTGCGGCGAAAACACTGTCCGTATCGATTTCTCTTTCATATACAGTTCTGGCGCGGCAGAGCAGGACGCGCTCGCAAACGGCGTTATCGACTCCATGAAGTTTTCCGCCGCCGTTCCAAAGCCGCAGGGTTCGGCGGGAACGACCAAAACCATCGTCTCCTGCGCGCTCCTTGCCGCGGTCATCGCAGTTCTCGGCATCCTCAGCCGGAAAATGCGCAAGGATAAGGAAGCCGCCGCGAAAGCGATGGCATCCGACGCGCTCTCTCATGCGCCCTCCGCACCGGCGGAAGCCCCCGCCGTGCCGGATACGAAATACTGTGCCTACTGCGGCGAAAAGATCCCCGCGGGAAGCCGGTCCTGCCCCAAGTGCGGCGCGCAGCTCCCGCCGCGCAGTGAAAAACAATAAACTTACCAAAGGAAGAAGACCGTATGAAAATTCCGTGCAAAAAGCTCCGTGAAAATGCTATACTGCCCACGCGCGGCACCGCGCTCGCCGCGGGCGTTGATCTTTACGCCCTGCTGCCGGACGGGCAGGAGAGCGCCGCCGTTGCCCCGCAGGGCAAGTACCTCTTCCCCACCGGCATTGCCGTGGAGATCCCGGAGGGGTACGTCGGACTGGTGTTTGCCCGCAGCGGCATCGCCACGAAGCGCCAGCTCGCCCCCGCCAACTGCGTCGGCGTGATCGACGCCGATTACCGCGGAGAGCTGCGGGTGTTTCTGCAGAACAACGGCACCGAGACGCAGACCGTGGAAAACGGTGAGCGCATCGCGCAGCTCGTCATCACGCCGTGTCTCGACATCGAGATCGAAGAAACGGACGAGCTCTCCGAAACGCTCCGCGGCGCCGCGGGCTTCGGCAGCACCGGCACGCACTGAAGCGGAGCCGAAAAACCGTCACGGAAAAAACATCGCCCCGCATTTTGGACGCACTATCCAAAACGCGGGGCGATTTTTTGTATTCTTTCACCGAAATAAAGACAGACTCGCCTGCACGATGCGCCGCACGAACCGCACGACCGTTTCGCGCTCATACCGGTCGTAGCCCTCCACCACGACATGCATCAGCCCATTGGACAGATGCGTGTACAGCATCTCCAGTTCCTCGTCGCTCGCGCGCAGCTCCTGCCGCCAGTAGGCGATGCTCTGCGGCCGGGCGTAATCGATCATCCGGTGGATGACCGTTGAGCCGGGATTTTGGAAGATCAGCACACGGCAGGCTTCCTCGTTCTTCCCGATCATGTCGTAGATCGCCTCGATCAGCGCCGCAACATCAAACGATTTTATCAGCGTGAGCGACTGCGCGAACGCTTCAAGCAGCTCATTCTCGATCGCCTCCAGCAGCGCAAAGCAGTCGCTGTAATGCGAATAAAACGTCGCGCGGTTCAGCTCCGCCAGCTCGCAGACCTCCTTGACCGTGATCTTGTTCACGCTCTTTTCCTTCAGCAGCGTTAAAAGCGCCTGCTTGAGCGCGTGCTGCGTATACCGGACTCTCGCATCGGATTTTCCTGCCATGGGACACCTCATCACAAATTGTTTACAGAATTGGGCAACGTTTCTGTTCCGCATGTCGGTTTTCTTTCACGCGGCAGCCGGTTGACGGTTGTACATCGCTGTCGGAAAAAGTATACTATATACATGAAAGATAATCAACATACATGAAAGATAATCAACATATGTCTTTCGTATTTATCCCATGGAGGTGGATCCCTATGTATAAAACTTATCTTGTGACCGGTGCGACAGGCTTTCTCGGCCGCACGGTCGTTTCGGAGCTGCTCTCCCGCGGTGCGGCGGTGCGGGCGCTCGTACTGCCGGGCGACCGGCTCGCCGGAGTTTTGCCCGAGAGCGTGGAGCGCACGGAGGGCGATATCTGCAGCGCATCCGCGCTGGAAAATTTCTTTGCCGGAACGGATGAGAGCACCTGCGTCATCCATACGGCGGGCATCGTAACGGTGGCATCGCGCCCGGACGCCTCGCTCTACCGCGTAAATGTGGACGGGACGCGCGCCATTTTGCGCGAGTGCGCCGCGCATGGCATCGGCAAGCTCGTGTATATCAGCTCCGTCCATGCGCTGCCCGAAAAGCCCAAGGGCATGACGATCACGGAAACCGACGCCGTTTCTTCGGAATTTGTTTCCGGCGATTACGCCAAAAGCAAAGCGGAGGCGACATCGCTCGTATTTGCCGCAGCGAAAAATGGTCTGAACGCGAGCATCGTGTTCCCGTCCGGCATTATCGGGCCGGGCGATATCGCCGGAGGCAGCATGACGACGATGTTCCGCTCGTTCCTTGCGGGGCGGCTCCCGCTCGCGGTGCGCGGCGGATACGACTTCGTTGATGTGCGCGACGTTGCCCGCGGCATCGCCGACTGCGCGGAGAACGGGCAGCGCGGCTGCGGTTACATTCTCTCCGGCCACTATACAACGATCCGCGATATGCTCGAAGCGCTCAAATCCGCAGCCGGTGTACGGCGCACGGTAACATATCTGCCGCTCAGGCTTGCCCGGAGCGCGGCGAAGGTCTGTGAGAAATTTACCCGTAGGGGAAAGAAGCCTTTCTTCACGCCTTATTCCATAGCCGTCCTCGGCTCGAACGCGGATTTCAGCCACAGCGCAGCCAGCCGGACGTTTGGCTATACACCGCGTCCGCTGCTTGCGACGCTGCGCGACACGGCGCACTGGCTGTGCCGGGCAAAGCCTATCACGGCAGCAACATGAAACTATAAGCCCCATACTCCGCCGGCGGAAGCGCGTCAAGCGCTTCCGCCGGTTTCGTTTTCCACGCGCCGCTCCACATCCCGGACGAGCGCTTCAAACCGCCGGGCAGTATCCGGGCTGTCGGACTCAATGCAGAGTGCCGCGCGGTCGGCGCAGGGCGCGATGTGCACGCCGCCGGGGACCGTCCGCACGGTCAGCCCGTCGGTGAGATCCGCGCCCGCTTCCATGAGTCCCGCGGTGAGCGCGCGCATGAGCCGCGCGCGGTGCGGCGCGCCGCAGTACACCCGGCAGGCGTACCGCGCCCGTTCGGAGAATGCCTCCGGCACGCGCTCAAGCGCGCCGCCTCTCTGCTCGGGCAGGCGCAGTTTGCCCTCCCAGGCGTCGAGATTGGCCCGGTAGTACGAGCCGGGGTCGCCGATATCGCGCCAGTAGCCCTCCATCGGCACGCCGCGGATGCCGCGCCCGGACGCCATCAGCCGCGGGAAAAGATCGCGGGCAAAATCAAAGGGCGTATCCGCCGGGATGAAGCGCAGTACCTCCGGGGACAGAACATAGATGCCGGTGTTTACCAGATCGGTCACGACGCGCTCCCACGCAGGCTTTTCGATGAAGCTGCGCACCCACCCCTCGCCGTCGGTCACGGCGAGACCGTAGGGCAGCGGCGCTTCGTGCGGATAGAGCGCCATCGTAACGGCGGCGTGCGCGCGCCGGTGCTCGTTCCAGAGAGCGCGAAGATCAAAATCGCACGCGGCGTCGCCGCTGATGATGAGCGCGTTTTCCCCCGCGATAAAATCCTCGCAGTTTTTCACCGCGCCCGCGGTGCCGAGCGCTCTGTCCTCGCGCCGGTACTGCATGCGCACACCGAAGCCGCTGCCGTCGCCGAAGTACCGCTCGATCTGCTCGGGCAGGCAGGCCGTCGTGCAGCAGAGATCCCGGAAGCCGCAGCGCTTCAAAAGCGCTACGATGTGCTCGAGCATCGGCGCGCCGAGCAGCTCCGCCATAGGCTTCGGCACCGCGCCGTGAGTGACCGGGGCGAGCCGCGTCCCTCTTCCTCCCGCCAAAATGACCGCTTTCATCTTTTTATAAAAGCTCCTTTTTTTATTTTTACGGAGGAAGTTTCTGCACCGCGGCGAAAAAATATGCAAACAGCGGAAGAATGCGGCGAAAAGGGCTCGCATTCTTTGGATATTTGTGGTATATTATATTCTGTATTTTTATCTGCCCGCTCTGTGGTTCCGGCGGGCATGGGGAGAGGATACTTTGAACAGCCGCAAACCGCAGAAATTTGCCGAGCCCGGCCTCCGCATGTGCCTGCTCATCATGCTCATATTCGCGCTTGTAACCTTCTTTTTCGCCCGCTTCAACCGCTATATTGCCTACGGCGAGGCGGTCGTCACGGTGCTGCTCGCGATCTACGCGCTCATCCGCGCGCGGGCGCGCCAAAAGGAGCTGCAGGCGTTCGTTGAGAACGTCACCTACAACGCCGAATCCGCCACGAACAACACGCTCATCCACTTTCCGCTGCCGATGGCGGTGTTCCGTCTGAACGACAGCGGCGTCGTCTGGGGCAACCAGCCGTTCTGGGAGATGTGCGGCCGCACGAGCCCCGCGTTCGACGCGAAGCTCGCCTCGCTCGTGCCGGAATTCAACAGCAAGTGGCTGCTCGAGGGCAAAAACCGCATGGCGGATCTTCTCGAGGTGGACGGGAAAAAGTATCAGGTCAACGGCAACATGGTCCGCGCCGGAGAGCGCGAGGAGACCTATGAGTTCATGGGCATCACCTACTGGGTGGACGTGACCGAGTACGACGACGTAAAACAGGAATATCTCGCCACGCGCCCGGTCGTAATGGTCATGCTCGTGGATAACTACGACGAGCTGATGAAGCCGCTCACCGACCGCCAGCGCACCGAGCTGCGCGGCCAGCTCGACATTGCCATTGAGAAATGGTGCGAGGGACGCGGCGGCATTCTCCGGCGCGTGGACCGCGACCGGTACATCTTCATTTTTGAAAAGCGGCATTTTGACGAGATCACGAAAAATCGCTTCACGCTCGTCGAGAGCATTCATTCGATCGTCAATCTCACGGGCATCCACGCCACGGTGAGCATCGGCGTCGGACTCGACGGCGCGAGCTATGACGAGGACTATTCCTTCGCCACGCTCGCCGAGGATATGGCGCTCTCGCGCGGCGGCGATCAGGCGGTCGTGAAAAACAAGTTCAACTTTGAATTTTTCGGCGGGCGCGGCGCGGAGGTCGAAACGCGCACAAAGGTCAAGTCCCGCGTTATGGCAAACTCTCTCTCCCGGCTCGTGCAGGACGCCTCGCAGGTGTTCATCATGGGCCACCGGTACGCCGATCTCGACGCCGTCGGCGCGGCGGTGGGCGTGCGGTGCATTGCCCGGCGCTTCCACTGCCCGGCGAAGATCGTGCTCGACATGGACAAAAACGCCGTCGGGCCGCTTCTCACCATGCTGCACGGCGAGGAGGAATACAAAACCGCCTTTATCAGCGCGCAGGAGGCGCTGCTCGAGGCCGACAGCCGGACGCTGCTCGTCGTGGTGGACACGAACCGCCCCGAGCAGGTGGAGGACGAACCGCTGCTCACCGCGTGCAGCAACCGGCTCGCGGTCATCGATCACCACCGGCGCGCCGCGACCTATATCAAAAACGCCACGCTCACGCTCTATGAGCCGAACGCCTCGTCCACGTGCGAGCTCGTCACGGAGCTCATACAGGAGCTGTGCGAGCCGACGGACATTCTCCCCTTTGAGGCGGACGCCGTGCTCTCCGGCATCGTGCTCGACACGAAAAACTTTACGATCCGCACCGGCGACCGCACGTTTGACGCCGCGGCGTTCCTCCGCCGCAGCGGTGCGGACACCACGCGCGTGAAGAAGCTCTTCCAGAACGGCATGGAGGAGACCATGGAGCGCTACGACATTATGAAGCAGGCGCGCATTTACAAGGGCATCGCCGTGGTCGCCGCGCAGGAGACGCAGAACCGCATCGTCGCCGCGCAGGCCGCGGACGAGCTTTTGAACATCTCCGGCGTGAACGCGAGCGCCGTTTTGTACCCCACCGGCGACGGCGGCGTCGCGGTGTCGGCGCGGAGCATCGGCAATGTGAACGTGCAGGTGCTGCTCGAAACGCTCGGCGGCGGCGGCAACCGCTCGGCGGCCGGGGCGCAGATACCGAACTGCTCGCTGCGCGATGCGGTGAACCGGCTCTTCGCCGCCATCGACGAATACTGCGCCACAGACTAATAAAAAAACTAAGAGACCGAAGGAGGTCATATTCCATGAAAGTTATTTTCCAGCAGGATGTCCGCGGACAGGGCAAAAAGGGCGAGATGAAGGAAGTCTCCGAGGGCTACGGCCGCAACTACCTTCTCCCCCGCGGTCTCGCCGTAGAAGCGAATAAGGACAATCTCAACACCCTCGCGCTCAAGGAAAAGGCGCGGAAGGCGCAGGAAGCGCGCGAGCGCGCCGAGGCCGAGGAAGCCGCCGCCAAGCTCAAGGACGTTATCGTCACGGTGCGCGCCAAGGCCGGCGCGAACGGGCGTCTTTTCGGCAGCGTCACGTCGCAGGAGATCGTGGACGCGCTGCGCGAGCAGCACGGCGTCTCCATCGAGAAGAACCGCATCGTGCAGGCCGAGCCGATCAAGAGCTTCGGCAGCTTTGAAGTCAAGTGCAAGTTCGGCTACGGCATCGACGGCACCGTGCAGCTGCTCGTCATCGAAAAGTAAGAGCGGATGGAAGAACTGCTCGGACGGCGGGTGCCCTGGTCCGCGGAAGCGGAACAGGCGGTGCTCGGCTCGTGCCTGATCGACCCGTCCTGCCTGCCGGACGTTATGACGGCGGTGCGCGGCGCGGATTTCTATCTGCCGCAGAACCGGGAGATCTTTGAAACGATCTTCTCCATGTTCACCTTCGCCAAGCCCATCGACCCGGTGACAGTGCTCGATGAGATGAAGGTGCGCGGCGTTTACCATGACGAGAGCTCGCAGCAGTACATCCGCGAGCTGATGCGCTTGACGCCCACGGCAGCGAACGTGCTCAAATACGCCGCCATCGTGCGCGACCAGGCGCTGCTCCGCAACGTCATCACCGTGTGCGAGGAAACGGTCGAGGCCGCGTCCTCCGGCGCGGGCGAGGCCGGAGACGTGCTCGATCTCTGCGAAAAGAAGATCTATGCGCTCCGGCAGGATCGCGTTGTCGGCGGGCTGATGCCGGTGTCGCAGGTCGTGAACAGCGTTTACTCCAATCTTTCCGAGCTCGCCGCCTCCGGCCAGCCGATCCCCGGCATCCCGACCGGCTTCCGGGACGTGGACCGCCGCATCATGGGCATGAACAAGGGCGACTTTATCCTTGTCGCCGCGCGCCCCGGCATGGGCAAAACGAGTATCGGTCTCAACATCTGCCTGAACGCCGCGAAAGCCACGGGAAAGACCGTCGCCATCTTCTCGCTCGAAATGAGCCGCGAGCAGCTCGTAACGCGCTTTCTCTCCAGCGAGGGAGAGATCCCGCTCGGGAATCTTCTCACGGGCAATCTCACGATGGACGAGTGGAAGCGCACGGCGCACGCCTGCGCCGCGGTGTCCTCGCTCGATATTCTCGTAAACGACAACCCGACGCTCACCGTCGCGGAGATGAACGCGCAGTGCCGCCGGCTCAACAATCTCGGCCTTGTGATGATCGACTATCTTCAGCTCATGCAGGGCTCCGGCAGCAAGAACAGCTGGGCAAGCGAGAGCCGCCAGCAGGTCGTCAGCGACATTTCGCGCATGATGAAGATCATGGCAAAGGAGCTGAACGTGCCGGTGCTGTGCCTTTCGCAGCTCTCGCGCGCCAACGAGCAGCGGCAGGACAAGCGCCCGATGCTCTCGGATCTGCGTGAATCCGGCTCGATCGAGCAGGACGCCGACATCGTCATGGGCATTTACCGCGAAGGCTATTACAACCAGGAGATCGAAAACCCGAATCTCACGGAGCTGATCGTGCTCAAAAACCGCCACGGCGAGACCGGCAAGGACAATCTCCAGTGGCAGGGCGAGTATACAACGTTCCGCGACGCTGACCGCTGGCACAATGAGTGAGCCGGTGCTCGACCGCAGCCTGCTCCCGGCGGGGTGCACGGTGCTGTGCGCCGTGTCCGGCGGGGCGGACTCGGTATGTCTGCTCGATCTCGTGCGGCGGCTCGGCGATGTGACGGTGCTCTGCGCCCACTTCGACCACGGCATCCGCGGCGCGGAGAGCGCGCGGGACGCCGCGTTCGTCGAAGCGCTCTGCAAAGAATGGGGCGTCCCGTTCTTTCCCGGCCGGGGCGACGTTCCGGCGTATGCCGCGGCAAACGGCTTGAGCATCGAGACCGCGGCGCGGGAGATGCGCTACGCCTTTCTCGAGCGCACCGCGAAGGAACAGGGCGCGGACGTCATCGCCACGGCGCACAATTTAAACGACAACGCGGAGACCATTCTCTTCCGCATGGCGCGCGGCACGGGGCTGCGCGGACTTACCGGCATCCCGGCGCGGCGCGGCAGGATCGTCCGCCCGCTTCTGCAGACGCCGCGGCGCGATATTGAGGAATATCTCACCGCGCGCGGTATCCCCCATGTGGAGGACTCCACGAACACGGAGACGGACGCTGCGCGAAACCGCATCCGGCTCGACGTGCTCCCGAGACTCGAGAGCATCCACCCCGGCGCGGCGGCGGGCATCGCGCGCATGAGCGAAACGCTCGCCGAGGACGAGGCGTTTCTCGCCTCGCTCGCGGAGGAAAAGCTCGCCCTCTGGGGCGAGGCGATCCCCGGCGCGGAGCTTTGCGCGGTGCCGCGGCCCGTCGCGCGGCGCGCTCTTGCGCGCTGGCTCGGCGGAGAACTCTCGCGCGAGCGGTTCGACGCGCTGCTGCGCTTTGCCGCCGGAGACGGCGACGGCGTGCTGGAGCTTCCGGGACGGCGCGTCCGGCGGGAGCTCGGGCAGCTTCGGCTCGGCGAGGGGGACGCGCCGCCGCTGGAGGAGCGCGTGCTTTTGCCCGGAGAAACGCTCCTTTACCCCGGCCGGTGGCGCATTTCGTGCGAAAGTTGCGCTGCGGGGTCGGAAATTCAAACTTCGTTCAACACTTTTTGCTTTTCATGTGCCAATATATGTGGTAAACTGTCCGTCGCATCCCGCGCCGCGGGAGATACGATTCTCCTGCACCGCCGCGGCGGTACGCGCTCGGTGAGCAAGCTGCTCGGCGAAGCGCGCATCCCGGTCTCGCAGCGCGCCGCCGTTCCCGTTTTGCGCGACGGGGCGGGGCCTCTTGCCGTTTACGGCATCGGGCAGAGCGAGAGAGCTTTCCCCGCGCCGCAGGAACCTTTTTATAAAATCACCATTTCGCCAATTTCGGAGGAAGAGAGAGAATGAGAGAAGATATTGCGTCCATACTGCTCAGTGAGGAGCAGATCCATACGCGCGTCCGCGAGCTGGGCGCGGAGATCTCCCGCGATTACGCCGGGAAAGAGCCGCTGTTCGTCGGCGTTTTGAAGGGCTGCTTCATTTTCATGGCGGACCTGTTCCGCGAAGTGACGATCCACGGCAGCGTGGACTTCATGGCCGTTTCGTCCTACGGCAACGGCACCTCCACCACGGGCGCGGTGAAGATCAACAAGGATCTCAGCCAGGACATTGAAAACCGCGACGTCATCATCGTCGAGGACATTCTCGACTCCGGCATCACGCTCAGCTATCTCACGAAATATCTCCAGAACCGCAAGCCGAGCTCCATCTGCATCGCAACGCTGCTCGATAAGCCCGCGCGCCGCCGCGCCGATGTGCAGGCGAAGTACGTCGGCTTCACCGTGCCGGACGCCTTTGTCGTCGGCTACGGTCTGGATTACGCGGAAAAGTACCGCAATCTGCCGTTCATCGGCGTTCTCAAGCCGGAAGTATACGAAAAATAAATCTCTGATTTATATATTGTCCGCGCCGTCCGGTGGGACGGCAGAAAAGGAAGTGACAGTTTTTGAACAACCGACCCTCCCCCAACAAGACCCGTCAGATCGGCTTTCTCGTATTGATCTTCGTGCTGCTGCTCGGCACGATCTATTCCATGACGAGAAACACCGCAAAGGAATCGCTTGTCTATTCGGAAGTCATCGAGCTTTTTGAGACGAAGCAGGTCGAATCCTTCACCATCGACACCGACGGCAATCTCACCATGCAGCTGCGCTCCGCCTACAAGGGACAGACGAAATACTCCTACGAGTGCGGCAGCTTCAGCATCTTCTACAACGATCTCAACGATCTCGTGCAGGAGCAGAAGGCCGAAGGCATTCTCACCGAGTACGACTACCCGCCCGCGTGGGAGGCTGCCTGGTGGCTGAGCTTTGTGCCGTATCTCATCATCTTCGTCATCATGGGCGTGCTGTGGTACTCCATGATTCGCTCGGCGCAGGGCGGCGGCGGTGCCGGCGGCGTTATGAAATTTTCCAAGGCGCGCACCCGTCTCGGCAGCGAGGAAAAGCAGAAAAAGACGTTTGCCGACGTTGCGGGCGCCGACGAGGAAAAGGAAGAGCTGCAGGAGATTGTCGAATATCTGAAAAACCCCGCGGCGTATTCCCAGATGGGCGCGCGCATCCCCAAGGGTGTGCTGCTCGTCGGCCCTCCGGGCACGGGCAAAACGCTGCTCGCCAAGGCGGTCGCCGGCGAGGCGGGCGTCGAATTTCTGTCCATCTCCGGCTCCGACTTTGTTGAGCTGTACGTCGGCGTCGGCGCGGGCCGCGTCCGTGACCTGTTTGAGCAGGCCAAGAAGGTTGCCCCCGCCATCGTGTTCATCGACGAGATCGACGCCGTCGGCCGTCAGCGCGGCTCCGGTCTCGGCGGCGGCCACGACGAGCGCGAGCAGACGCTCAACCAGCTGCTCGTGGAAATGGACGGCTTCAACGATAACCAGGGTGTCATCGTCATGGCGGCGACGAACCGCGCCGACATTCTCGATAACGCGCTTCTCCGCCCCGGCCGCTTTGACCGGCAGGGGTACGTCGG
>OLQC01002663.1_pt1 | contig 11522 bp, 10 predicted proteins | sample 1672471 | NCBI WGS metagenome assembly OLQC01 (sample SAMEA3136689, study PRJEB25190) | human gut metagenome | biome: human gut; feature: human-associated habitat; material: faeces | place: Austria | collected 2013
GTTGCTTCGCAACTATCATGATCCAATTCGCCGTTCGCCAATCATGCAAGCATGTTGGCTCTCTTACACTCATTATATCACGATTTCGTTAGGTTGAATACCTGTAATTTTTGATTTCTTCTGTAAAATGGAAAAGAGGATGCCCCGGCAAAGGGCAGCCTCTCCAACCATTTATTCTGAATTAATCAAATGGAATCTCACCATCTGGTGCTTCCATAAATCCATCCTTATCTGTTATCTGTGTTTCTGACGAATCCGCTCCTGCACCGTTATCCTTTTATGACACTGCCTGGAACTGGCTGTTATACAGATGACTGTAGAAGCCGCCTTCTTTCAGCAGTTCTTCATGGGTTCCCTGCTCAATGATCTTACCGTCTTTCATGACGAGGATCAGGGAAGCGTTGCGGATCGTAGACAGGCGGTGTGCAACGACAAAGCTTGTACGACCTTTCATCAGGTTATCAAATGCTTCCTGTACCTGCAGTTCGGTACGGGTATCGATACTTGAAGTCGCTTCGTCCAGGATCAGCATTGGCGGCAGACAGAGCATAACTCTTGTGATACACAGGAGCTGTTTCTGTCCCTGGCTGATGCTGTCCTCATGCAGGACGGTATCAAGTCCCTGCGGAAGTCTGCGGATGAAATCCCAGCTTTTTGCCTCTTTTGCTGCCCGGATGATTTCTTCATCCGTGGCATCCGGTCTTCCGAAGCTGATATTTTCACGGACAGTACCGGATTTGATCCAGGTATCCTGAAGCACCATACCGAAGCTCTTTCTGAGCGAATGTCGGGAAATCTCATCGATCGGTTTACCGTCGATACAGATTTTTCCGGAATCCACGTCATAGAAGCGCATCAGGAGGTTGATAAATGTTGTTTTTCCGCATCCGGTAGGACCTACGATCGCAATACGCATACCAGGTTCAACCTGAAGGTTAAAGTCTTCAATCAGAGATTTACTCTTGTCATAGCTGAAATCTACGTGGTCGATATCCACATTTCCATCCACCTTCTCAAGTACTTCAGAAGAATCGTTTACTTCTTCCGGTTCTTCTAAGAGGTCAAAGATACGTGTCGCACATGCAAGGGCGTTCTGCATTTCCGTGATTACGGATGTAATGTCGTTGAATGGCTTCATGTACTGGTTTGCATAAGAAAGCAGTACGGAAAGACCGCCGACAGTCAGGGCTCCAAGCGGGATCAGGAATGCACCTGCAAGCGCTACGGCAGCGTAAATAATGTTGTTTACGAAACGGGTGGACGGATTGGTAAGGCTGCTGTAAAATACGGCTTTCTGGCTGTATTCTTTGAGTTCTTTATTGATCTCATCAAAACGCTTTGAAGCCTTGTCCTCATATCCGAATGCCTTGACAACCTTCTGATTTCCGATCATTTCCTCGATCAGAGCAGTCTGTTTTCCACGGGTTTCACTCTGCTTTTTAAACATGGTAAAAGAGCGTGAGGAAATAAATTTTGCCACCAGGAAGCTGAGTGGTGTCAGAAGGATGACCATCAAAGTGATCCACACGTTCTTGGAAAACATGAAGATCAAGGTTACAACAACGGTCACAACGCCGGAAAATAACTGGGTAAATCCGAGCAGTAATCCGTCAGAAAGGATATCGGTATCGGCAATGATACGGCTCACAATATCGCCGGTGCTGTGCTGGTCCAGATAAGAAAGCGGAAGCTTCTGGATGTGGCGGATTGCCTGGGATCGGATATCCTGTACAATATGATAGGTCATGCGGTTATTGACAAGGTTCATGATCCAGATTGCGGCTGCAGCGATCACTACGAACAGAAGAATCTGCTTCAGATAGAGCCACATCTGGGTAAAGTCTACATTGTGCGCTGCTACGATCTCATCGATCGCATTACCGAAGAGAACCGGCACATAAAGCTGAAGAACCACTGATATTCCGGCAAGGATGATGCTGAGGATCAGGAGAATCCAGTATTTTCCGATATATTTAAAAAGCTTTTTCATTACACTGTCTTTTTTCATACCTACATCTCCCCTCTTTCATATTTTGCACGGTCTTCCGGGAACTGTGAGAAATAGATCTCACGATAAACTTCGCAGGATTTCATAAGTTCATCATGTGTACTGGATCCGGCGAGTTCTCCATTATCTAATACTAAAATCTTGTCTGCCTGGCGGATGCCTGCAACCCTCTGGGATACCAGGAAGGTTGTTGTCTCTCCTTCCAGTTCTGCGAGGGCTTTCCGAAGTGCTGCGTCAGTTGCAAAATCAAGCGCGCTTAAGCTGTCGTCGAGGATCAGGATTTCCGGCTTTTTCACAAGAGCGCGGGCAATGGTAAGACGCTGACGCTGTCCACCGGAAAGGTTCTTTCCGTTCTGCTCGAGCATGAAATCAAGCTGTCCGTCTTTTCCTTCTACGACTTCTTTTGCCTGTGCAACTTTCAGTGCATTCCAGATCTCGGAGTCAGATGCATTTTCATTGCCCCATTTCATGTTATCGCGGATGCTGCCTTTGAAAAGGACGGAGCGCTGCTGTACGATTCCGACCTTGTCGTGGATTTCCTGATTGGTGAGCTCTTTTACATTGCGTCCATTCAGTTTAACGGTTCCGCAGGTTACATCATAGAAACGAGAGATCAGGCTGACCAGAGTGGATTTTCCGCATCCGGTACCACCGATGATACCGACTGTCTGCCCTTTTTTTACAGAGAAACTGATATCAGAAAGGCTTGATGCACCGGCACCTGCATAGGTGAAGGATACCTTGTCGAATTCAACTTCATTTGCAGAAGGATCTGCCTTTGCAGAAGAGGTTTCCGGATAATGCATGGTAGTCCTGATATCCAGGACACCGGCTACACGGTCTGCACATGCCATCGCCTTGTTCAGTGTAATGATCAGGGAAGCCAGCTTGATCAGCTCGACGATCATCTGTGCCATGTAGTTGTAAAGCGCGACAACCTGTCCCTGATGCATGGTTCCGAGATTGACCTGGAGTCCTGCTCTTGCGATCAGGATGACAGTTGCAATGTTGATCAACACGTAGGTAAATGGATTTAACAGGGCGGAAATTCTTCCGACAAATTCATTTAACCTGGTCAGTTCGGTGTTGCTCTTTTCAAATTCATTTACCGACTCTTCTTCGCGGCAAAATGCGCGGATCACGCGGACACCTGTCAGATTCTCACGGGTAAGTCCTGTGACGCGGTCCAGGGCAGCCTGCACTTTTTTGAAAAGCGGGATGCTGACCAGCATAATGAAAATGACGCCGACAAATAAAAGAGGGATCGCCACAACGAATACCAGCGCACATTTAAAGTTGATCGTAAATGCCATGATCATCGAACCGATTACGATAAACGGACTTCTCAGAAGAAGACGAAGTCCCATGTTGATGCCGTTCTGGACCTGGTTGATATCATCGGTCATCCGTGTGATCAGGGTGTCCGTACCGATCGTATCAAGTTCGGTAAATGAAAAGCCCTGAATGTGGTCAAATACGGCCTGTCTTAAATTGGTTGCACAGCCGACACTCGCTCTTGCAGCAAAATACTGTGCGGTAAAACTGCAGCTAAGACCGACTGCAGCCATGAGGATCAGCACCAGGAACATCTTTACGATGTAGCCGTGGTCATTGTTTGCAATACCAATATCAATGATCTTGGCGACAACCACCGGAACCAAAAGGTCAAATACGACTTCCAGCAGTTTGAATAATGGTGCAAGAATACTTTCTATCTTGTATTCTTTCAGATAAACCCAAAGTTTCTTCAAACACACTCACTCCTGTTCTTTACTTCTTAGTTTTTTCTTGACCTACTCATTATAATGCGCTACCATCAATATGAATAATATTGTTTTTATGACAGCTTAATATAAAAAAAGTATAACAATGTGAGTGGCAAAAGGTATTTTGACCTATTTGATACCAGATTGCTACGTGCTTTGCACTCTCGCAATCCTCAAAAACATTCGTAATCCGCTCATTTTTCTTTGAAAAATGGCTACTTACTCATGTTTTTGGCGGGTCAAGAGGTCAAAAATCCTCTTGCAAGCAAGCTTGCATCGGCTTTCTGACCTTTTGACCCTGGTATCATCATATAACTAAACGGAGGGAAAAAAGAAAATGGAACTCAGACAGCTGGAATATTTCCGGGAAATCGCGAATACGGGAAGCATCAATGAAGCGGCGAGAAAGCTCAATATGTCACAGCCGCCCCTCAGCTATCAGATCAGGCAGTTGGAAAATGAACTGAACGTGCAGCTGTTTGAGCGTACCCATAAAGGGGTGATCCTGACGGCGGCAGGTAAGCTTTTGTATGACCGTGCGGCGAGCCTTCTGGATTATGCCAGATCGACAGAGCTTGAGGTGTCCCAAACGGGTAAAAAAAGGGTTCTGAGAATCGGGATCACGCCGACGACGGTCGGCACAGTCATGCCGTTTATCGCAGAATTTTCAAAGAAAAATCCCGACGTGAATTTTGAGGTTCACGACGGGATCACGTATACGTTATATGATTATCTTCAGGAAGGGATCATCGATATTTCGGTTGTCCGCACGCCGCTTCGGCTGGATGATGTGGAGTCCGCAGTCCTGCATTCGGAGCCGATGATCGCTGTCTCCAATCCGGAGATGCCTTCAGAAAGGCGAAAATCGCTCATTCTTGAAGAGTTAGTCCACAAACCGTTAATTCTCTACCGGCGCTATGAAAAGCTGATTATGGATGCATTTCACGCGCAGAATCTGGTTCCGGAGGTGTTCTGCCTGTGTGATGATGCCAGGGGCGCTACCCTCTGGGTGAAGGAAGGGCTTGCCACGGCGATCTTCCCGCAGTCCATGGAGCCGCTTTGCGAAGGGCTGACTTGTCAGGTGCTTGATGAACCGGATCTGGTGACGAAGATCCTTCTGATCTGGCAGAAGGGGCGGAAGCCGACGGCGGTGGTGCAGGATTTTATGGATGTCTGTCTGAAATAATTTAAACCGTATCAAAAATAATAATCCTCAGTTTATTTTTGATACGGTAAGTGAATTGTAAGACGGATTCTCCATGTTCTGGCAGGTGGAAGCGATAAACATCAGTATGATCGATTTACGAATTGTTTTTCGATTATACTGCTTTTTCAAAGTCTGTCCCTATACCCATTTTCACTTCAAATGTCGTTCCGCTATGCTTATTTGTATAAACTTCAATCGTTCCGTCATGAACCCGCACAACTTCTCGCACCATCGCAAGGCCAAGCCCCACACCTCCGAGTTCCCGGCTTCTTGACTTATCTACCCGGAAGAACGGTTCGAAGATCTGCTCCCTGAATGCTTCATCAATTCCATTTCCTGTATCCGAAACCGTCAGAACAACTTCGTTCTTCTTCCTTATTGCCGATACCGTAACGGATCCATTTTCCCGATTATATTTAATCGCATTTTCCACAAGATTATATAGCATTCTGTAAATCAGAATATCACTCCCTGTCAAAAACAATTCTTCATCAGCCTTTGCTCCTGCTCCCTGTGACTTCTGTATCAGTTCAACCTTTTTTTCCTGTGCCAGCGGTTCCAGATCTGTCAGCACTTCCTCGATCAGACTATGGAGCTCAATTCTGTCATTTCGCGATACGGTCTGTAATTCGCTCATATCCAAAAGCGTTCGGACCAACTTGCTAAGACGTTCATTCTGCTCCGTTACCATCTGAATTGTCTCTTCTGCCGCTGCGGTACTCTCCGGATGTTCTGTTGTATGGTATAGATCCAGTTGTGCCTGAATTAAAGCCAATGGGGTACGTAACTCATGTGCTGCATTTCCCGTAAATTGGCGCTGCGTCTCGAATGATTCTGAAAGCCGCATAAGCATCTTATTGTAAGATATGCGAAGTCTGTCCAGCTCTGCAATCTTATTCTCTTCGATCGTATAATCTTTCAGATTCTGTGCCTGAACTTTTTCCACTGTCTCTGAAAATTTCCTGAGTGGTTTCAATGCCCGTCCACTGATAAAATAAGTCGCTGCGCCGCCAAACAGCGCTACAATAGCAGTAATCAGAAGGCTTCTGCTTCTATAATCTGATTTGGAGTTATAAACCTTCATGGAAAACTGTGCCACAAAGTCATCCCACTCATTATCCGGAATATCAATGTACACCGCTTCCGGCGGTGTACCCTGATCTGTGACAGACTCCTGAAGCGTATCAAAATAATAGACTCCGTTTTTATATAAGAAAAAGGTAAGACATCCGCATAATATGGTAATCAACACGGTTGTAAGAAGTGTTAATTTCCACTGGAGTGATATTTTTTTCATGCTTTTCCAATCCCCCCTATCTTATAGCCCTCACCGATTTTGTTTACGATTGGATCATATCCGAGTCCTGCTTTCAGTTTTTTTCTCAAAGAAGACATATGCACTCGGATGGAACCGCTAAAACTGTCCACAGAAGAATCCCAGACATGCTCGATCAGTTCTTCCTGACTGACCGGTCTTCCCTGATTCAAAAGAAGATACTCTAGAATTCCATTCTCTTTTCTTGTCAATGCAACCGGCTTGTCTTTTGCATATGCAGTCCTTTCTCTTGTATCAAAACGAAGACTGCCACATTCCAGACAGACATTTTTCTGTACAAACTTTCTTCTTGTCAGGCTTCGCACACGGGCTTCCAGCTCTTGCAGATGAAATGGTTTTTCCATATAATCATTTGCCCCCGCATCAAGACCGTCAACCTTATCAGCGATCTGACTTCTCGCAGACAGAATCAATACCTTTGTCTCTTCATTTTCCTTTCGAAGTTCCCGGAGAATATCCATCCCATCCATCCCCGGAAGGTTAAGATCAAGCACGATCAAATCATACATTTCCGCATAGATCATATCCAGTGCTTCCTCTCCGTCATTACACGTGTCTACCTCATAACCTGCCTGGTGCAGACTTTTCGCAATCATATCACATAATTTCTTCTCATCTTCAACAACTAATAATCTCAATTTATTTTTCTCCATTTTCTTAACAGAAATTTTACACCCTCTATTGTATAATGCAAACATCGAAAGGTCAATAAACCGTTACTGTTCACACGATGTGCGACCAGCAACGCATCTCGCCATTTTAAATCGCCTTTGGCGATGGGGCGAGATGCATTCAAGCCAAAACATGCATCCTCCGTGTCAATCAGCGGAGTGATTGACACGGGAGTGAACAGTAACAATAAACTGACTTTGAACATTGAAAGGAGTATCTAAATGAAATCTGAAAAAGCAACACAGATTCTTTTACTTGCAGCCGGTCTGGTATTTTTCCTTGTCGGAATCTTCCGCGGAGAAGCTGCGGTTGTGCTTAGCAAGGCAATAAAATTATGTATGGAGTGTGTCGGAATTGGATAAGAAAATGAAATCAAACAAAAACTTTCTGGCCCGCTTCCGCGGATGGATTCAGGCAGTTGCTACACTGCTGACCAACATTCACATCCCGAATCTGTTTAAAGGGAAAATTTATCAGGGAAATGTAAAGACGATGTGCGTTCCGGGACTAAACTGTTACTCTTGTCCTGCCGCCACAGGCGCCTGTCCGATCGGAGCATTTCAGGCTGTAGTAGGATCCTCCAAATTTAAGTTCACTTACTACATCACTGGATTTTTCATCCTGTTAGGTGTTCTGTTAGGACGGTTTATCTGTGGATTCCTCTGTCCGTTTGGATGGTTCCAGGATCTGCTGCATAAGATTCCGGGCAAGAAACTTTCCACCGCAAAGCTGAAGCCTCTGCGGTATCTGAAATATGTGATTCTGGTCGTCTTTGTTATACTACTTCCGGCATTTGTAACCAATTCACTTGGTATGGGAGATCCTTTCTTCTGCAAATACATTTGCCCACAAGGCGTACTTGAAGGCGCAATTCCACTGTCACTTGCCAACTCAGGAATCCGCGCCGCACTCGGACATTTATTTACATTTAAATTCACAATCCTTGCGCTTTTCATCATCCTGAGCATCTTGTTTTACCGTCCATTTTGTAAATGGATCTGCCCGCTGGGCGCTATTTACTCACTGTTTAACAAGGTATCTTTTCTTAAGATTCAGGTTGATCATGAGAAATGTGTTGGCTGCCAGAAATGTAGTCGTGTCTGTAAGATGGATGTCAATGTAGTAGACACACCAAACCATCCGGAGTGTATCCGATGCGGAGAATGTATGAAAGCCTGTCCGACTGATGCAATCTGCTATCATTACGGATTTTCAACTAAGAAACAGGCTGAAAATAAAAACTAATAAAACGTAATTTAAAGGAGATTTAAAATCATGAAAAACAAAACACTTAGAACAAACTCAATGAAATTAAAAAAGGTAATTGCTGCATCCCTTGCCATTTCTGTACTTTTTGCGTTTACAGGCTGCGGAAATTCCTCCACAACAGACAATACAAACACAAAACAAGAATCTTCTTCCACAACAGACAATACAAACACAAAACAGGAATCTTCTTCCACAACAGAAACGGGCAGCACTGACGAGCTGAACAAAAAACTGGACGACCTTTACCAGCAGGAAAACCAGCTTTTTGCTGATCACAAAGATGCATGGGACAAAGCCTTTGGTCTTATGAACAAGAACGCTGCCGGTGATGACAAGAGCGGAAACTATGCTGATACCCTCGCAAGCACAGTGGAATCTAACAAAGACTCTTTCTCTGAAGAAGAATATGAAACTCTGTGCAAAGACATCGAGACAATCCGCGGAATTGAAGAAGAAATTGCCAAGCTTGAGAAAGAGATTGCTGCATCCGATTCCTCTGACAGCTCTTCCTCCAAATCAGACGAATCCACAGCTGTATTCAAAGGTTTCAAAGGAAAAGATCTGGATGGAAACGATGTAGATGACAGTCTTTTCGCTAAAAATAAAGTTACAGTTGTAAATTTCTGGTTCAGTGGATGCAAGCCATGTGTCGAAGAGCTCTCTAAGCTGAATGAATTAAATGAGAAACTCAAAGAAATGGGTGGCGAAGTTGTTGGTATCAACATGGATACTTTAGACAACAATGAAGCCGGAATCAAAGAGGCAAAAGAAATCCTGAAAGCTCAGGGTGCTTCCTACAAGAACCTGACTTTCGATTCTAATTCAACAGTTGGAGACTATGCTGGAAATGGAAACATCATGGCATTTCCTACAACCGTTCTTGTAGATAAAGACGGAAATATCGTTGGGGAACCTTTCATGGGTGGCATTGACGATCAGTCAAACTACGATCAGCTGATGAAGCAGATTCAGTCCGTACTGGACCAGAAATAATTTACATAAATATCCTAGTCAGGGGGGCAGTTACTGTTTGCAGTAACTGCCCCTAACATCATTTACATCTGCCGTCGCGCTTGCTATACTAAAAACATATAGAAATCTTAGGAGGCTATTTAAAATATCTTTTATCAGCGTTTTTGATGTTATGGGGCCGAATATGATCGATCCTTCCAGTTCTCACACTGCCGGTGCGGCACGGATTGCTTATCTTGCACAGAAGATGATCAACGGACCGCTTGCAAAAGTAGAATTTATTCTCTACGGCTCTTTCGCCAGAACGTATCACGGACACGGTACTGACCGCGCACTTCTTGGAGGAATCATGGGATTTTCCACTGATGATATGCGAATCCGGAATTCCTTCGAGATTGCTACAGAAAACGGACTGGAATACTCTTTTTCTCCAAACGAAGAGGAAACTGATATTCATCCGAATACCGTCGATATTATTATGACCAATACTGCCGGTCAGGAGATAACGATCCGTGGAGAATCGCTCGGCGGCGGTAAAGTCCATATCACACAGATCAATCATGTAGAAGTAGATTTCACCGGTGAATACAGTGCTATCATTGTTGTCCAAAAGGATGTTCCGGGTGTTGTTGCCTGGATCACCAGCTGTCTCAGCGACCGCCGGGTCAATATTGCTTTTATGCGTCTGTTCCGTGAATCGAAAGGACACACTGCTTACACGATTGTAGAATCCGACGGAAAACTTCCGGAAGAAATTGCCGACACCATCCGCCAGAACGAACATGTTCTGGATGTTATGGTCGTACAGATGTGATTGTGTTCAAGGAGGTTTTTTATATGGATTTTAAAAATGCAAACGAACTCCTTACACTATGTAAGGAACAGAATATTTCTATCTCTGAAGTTATGCGTAATCGAGAGATCATAACCGGAGAATGTCCTGCTAAAGAAGCGGATCAAAAAATGGCGCGTGTTCTTGAAATCATGAAAGAAGCTGCCCGCTCTCCGATTGAAAAACCAATCCGTTCCATGGGCGGGCTGATCGGCGGAGAGGCACAAAAACTTGCCCAGCATTCTGCCAGTGGTCAGGGACTGTGCGGTGAACTGCTTGAGAAAGCTATCACTTATGCTATGGCGACCCTTGAGACAAATGCGTCCATGGGACTGATCGTTGCTTCACCTACCGCCGGTTCCGCAGGCATCGTTCCGGGATTGCTTCTCGCTTTTCAGGAAGTATACCATTTCTCCGACAAAGAGATTCAGCAGGTTCTCTTCAATGCGGGCGCTGTCGGTTACCTCGCCATGCGAAATGCCACTGTTGCCGGTGCTGTCGGAGGGTGTCAGGCTGAGGTCGGTGTTGCATCGGCTATGGCAGCGTCTGCCGCTGTTGAACTTATGGGTGGAACTCCTAAACAATGTCTGGATGCCGCCTCAACAGTCCTTATGAACATGCTTGGACTCGTCTGTGATCCGGTCGGAGGTCTGGTAGAATACCCTTGCCAGAACCGTAATGCAGCCGGGGTTTCCAACGCACTGATTGCAGCTGAAATGTCCCTTTCCGGCATTTCTCAGCTCATTCCTTTTGATGAAATGCTCGAGGCAATGTACAAAGTCGGAAAGCGACTTCCGGTTGAACTGCGTGAGACAGCACTAAGCGGATGCGCAACAACCCCATCCGCCTGTGAAGCATGTCATATACACGCATGATACTATTAGATCAACTATTCCAATCGATTAATTAGGAGGCAGGAAAAAATGAAACCGATTTACGAAGAAAATGAAGAAACACTGGAAATCGCTGAACAGATTTCCTGCCATATTCCCCCACATCTTCACAAATCAATGGAACTTGTATCCGTAACAGAAGGTACACTGGAAATCGGAGTCGGAACTGAATTGCATCATATGGAAAAAGGCGATTTTGCACTTGTATTTCCGGAATTGATCCACCACTATCAGGTATTCAGCAGCGAATCCTGTAAGGCGATCTATGCACTTGCTTCACCGCTTCTTGCTCCAAGCTATACGAAAGAATTGCAACAATTTTGTCCTGTAAATCCGGTAATTCTGGCTCAAGAAGTACACCCAGACGTAAATTATGCCCTGCGAAGCATGCTGGTCTATCCAGCCGCTTCACAAGGGCATATTCTGCATCAGGCATTTATTCAGATTATACTTGCACGCACTCTTCCCTTATTTGAAATGATAGATAAGAGCAGTGTGGGAAGTAATGACATTATCTACCAGACTGTTTCTTATATTGCTGCACATTATACAGAAGAACTGACGCTT
>OLQC01002670.1_pt1 | contig 11510 bp, 10 predicted proteins | sample 1672471 | NCBI WGS metagenome assembly OLQC01 (sample SAMEA3136689, study PRJEB25190) | human gut metagenome | biome: human gut; feature: human-associated habitat; material: faeces | place: Austria | collected 2013
CATTTGATCTTTTCCAGGATCTCACGAAGCTTCTGGCTGAGCTTCCGAATCAGTTTTCCAAATGCTTTGACCGGTTTCTTCCGCTTTCGTGGAGTTTTGTGAGCCTTTCCGGATCCTCTCTCGTCATGAACATCCTTTTTTTCTCTGGATTCACTTTCCTTTTCCGGTGTAGCATTCTCTTCTTTTTTTTCTGAAAATGTTTTCACCTTCGTGTCAGGATTTCCCTGTGTTTCTGTTTTGGACTTCTCATCTTTCACGTCCGCATGCTCTGGCTTTGCATACGTTCCGCTTTCGGCTCTCTTTTCCGGCAGCGTCTGCGGCTTCTTTACATCTGCCGCATCATTTCTTTCTGCCGTTCTCTCACTGGCATTCTCCGCACCGGCTTTTTTTCCGCCATCCGGCTTTTTCTCCTTCTTTCTCGCCGGTTTATCTTCCGCTTCCAGAACATCTCCCAACTTCTTCCAGGCAATCCGCCCCTGCCATTTCACATCGCCGTTCCGATACTCCACTCTTCCTGCAATCAGATGAAGCAGCCATGAAATCTTAAGATTCCCCTCCGCATCTTCCAGCTTCCCCGGAAACTCGACATGCAGTTCATACCTCAGCGGTACAAAGAGAAGGACACCGATCACAAGTAGCAGGATTCCAAGAATCACCAGAAGAATTATTCCGATAATCTTCAAAATCAATCCAATGATATGTAGAATCATGCTTCTTTCCTCTCCTGCTTTCTGATGTAGGACCGGATATCCAGATCCCCTGTTTTTTCATAAACTTCCTTCGCGATCTCTTCTACCAGATACAGTGCATCATCATATCCACCCGCTATGCCGACAACGAAAATATCATCATCGATCACACTTCCCTGTCGGAACATCAACGTCGAATAAAATTCCAGCTGATTTTCCCCTTCTTCGATCAGCGCGATCACATAAGTATTTAACGGATATTTTTTTTTATTCAGTTTTGCAATCACTTTTTCTTTCTTTTTTGTCATGCTCTCACTGACATAAAGATTTTTGTAAAACCTCATGTGCGCTGTCACCTTGACCTTTAATTATTATAGTAAGAATCAAACACCTGCTTTGCGACACTGACACCAGTAATGGTCGCTGTATCTGCATCCTCGACACAAACGCTGATCGCCAGCTCCGGATTATCCATATTGGAAAATCCGACAAACCAGGAATGTACTGTATTTCCATCTTCACTGACCTCGGCAGTTCCGGTTTTCCCTGCCACTGTATAAGATGCACCTGAAAGCGCAGCTCCGGTACCATAATCCACAACCGCCTTCATGTATTCCGTAAGCTGTGCAGCTTCAGATGATGTCATCAGCTCTTTGTAGCTTTCCGGCATATATTTTTTCACCGTTGTGCCTGCATAATTTGTAATCTTGTCCACCAGATACGGCTTCATCAGCTTTCCACCATTTGCGATCGCCGAAACGAGCATCGCCATATGGTACGGACTGACCTGTGTCTCTCCCTGACCAATTGCAGTCATCATCGTATCTGCATCTCCTGCATCTGTTTTCAGGCGGAAACTGCTTTCATTATATTTCACATCACCCGGAAGCTTGCTGTTAAACAGCATCTGTTTGGCAGTCTTTCTCCATTCTGCCTTATCCAGCTGCAGCCCGATATTTGAAAACGAAGAATTGCAGGAATTTGCAACCGAATCCGTCAGATTCTCTTCCCCATGGGCAGTGCTGTTATAACAGTGGATCGTCGCCCCATTCTGTGAAAATTCTCCATTACATTCAAACGAATAATTATTATAATCTGGATTCTGCCGCATAAAAGCAAGTGTTGTCACCAGCTTGAATGTCGACCCCGGTGTATACTGTCCAAGTGTAGCCCTGTTAAGAAGCGAACTGTTCTCGTCATTGTTCAGTGCATCCCAGTTTTCCGAAACATTATTCGGATCAAAAGACGGCTTCGATACCATTGCCAGGATCTTCCCTGTACTTGGCTCCATCACGACAACTGCACCTTTGTTATCTCCCAGTGCATTATATGCTGCATTCTGCAGGTTCGCATCCAAGGTTGTGACCACCGTATCTCCCGTATTCTTCTGGTCTTTAAATTCATTCGCCAGCTTTTCCAGGAAAAAGGCATTTGAAGTCAGAAGATTGAAATTCTGTGAGGATTCCAGTCCGGATTTTCCTTTTGCGGCATATCCGACAACATGTGCAAACACTTCTCCTTCCGGATATTCCCGTGTTTCCGATCCATCGTCATTTGTCACAGTCTGTGCAAGCACTTCTCCATTTTTATCTGTAATACTGCCACGCAGCACACGGTCCGCAAGAAGATCCTGACGGATATTGTACGTGCTGTTGACAACCTCTTTACTTTTTACCACATTAAAATAAACCAGATATCCCATCAGTACCAAAAACAGTGTTACAAAAATATAAGTAACTCTCGTCAGTTCTTTATTGGTCATCTGCTTCTCTTTTTTCTTACTGGCTCCGCTTCTTTCTGCCTGTGCTTCTTTCGGACGCCGCTGTCCGTTTTTTAGGCTGCTGCGTTCGGCCTTTTTCTTCGGTTCGCCATCCGTTCGTCTGCTGCGGCTTTTTCCTTCTGCCTTCTTCTTTTGGTCGTGATACCCGCTCTCGTCTGGCAGGCTCTCCAGCTGCTGATCCAGATCTGGAAGTTCGTCTTCTCTGTAATTTTTTTCTTTCAATGTCTTCTTCCTCGTCTTCTCTTAATACATACAGTCCCTGAATGATCGCAAACATAATGATCGTACTGAGGACGGAGGTTCCACCGTAGCTTACCAGCGGAAGTGTCACTCCGGTAGACGGAATGAACTTTGTCACACCTCCGATCGTCAGAAATGTCTGAAAAATATAACAGGTTCCAAGTCCCAGTGCCACCAGTTTATAAAAGCTGTCCCGAAGCTGCATCGCAATATTCAGAAACATCATATAAACACTGACACATACCAGGATCAGACCAAGTGCAAAAATCAGTCCCATTTCCTCCGCAATTGCCGAAAAAATGAAATCTGACTCTGCAACAGGTATCTGATCTGCCGCCCCTTGAAAAAGTCCCATTCCAAACCAGCTTCCTGTGCCGATCGCCATCAAGGATTGTGCCACCTGATAACCACCTTCATTGTAAACGGTAAATGGATCCTTCCATACCAGTACACGCACACGGACGTGGTTAAATAATTTATATGCCACAACTGATGCCCCACTTCCTGCAATCAGCCCGACAAGTACATAAAGTGGCTGTCTGCTTGCCACATAGAGCATCACCAGATATACAGCAAAAATGATCAGCGCCGCACCAAGGTCTTTTGATACAACCAAGATCAGCACATGCATTGCTGCCACTGCCGTTGTGATCACAATATTCTTAAATGAAGTATCAGTCTTCAGACTCGCCGCAACGAAAAATACAAAAATGATCTTCACAAGCTCAGATGGCTGAAGGGTAAAACCTCCGATTGCAACATTCAGCATCGCTCCTCCAGTCACACGTCCTACAATGATGACGACCCCAAGCATTACAACACCTGCAATTGCATAGAATATTTTCCATTCTGACAGAGCTTTTACCTTCCGGATGATGACCGGGATCACAAGACTTATCGCTACAGATGCACTGACAATGAGGAACTGCTTTACCGCAAGCGAATACGAAAGTCTGGTGATCATAATAAAGCCGATTGCCATCAGCATACACATATTATTTACAACCAGTCGCGACACCCGCGGGTAAATTATTGTATACAGCAAAATGACCGCCAGAAACAGTACCACCTGCATCCCGTAAAATCCGATCATTTTTGTTTCATTTGTCTGCAGATACATCACCAGAAATGCAATCATATGAAGCAGAAACATCAGCACATTCTGCTTTCTGAAAATACTTCTCTGTGTATACTCATCTGTGTAATTAAATACTGCAAAACATTCAAATGTATAGACCAGCATCAGGGCTATCATCAGATATTTTGACAGCTCTACAATTATATTGATCAAAATTCCACCTACTTTATTCCTCTTTTCCAGTGTCCCCTGGTGTACGTTCCCTCCGGAAGCTCTTTTCCTTCAAAATACGCACTTAAAATCTGCCTTACCTCCTGCTGCCTTTCAGTAGTAAACATCAGTCGGATCCGCCCAGGACCGATCTGATATACCTCTTCCATCCGGTCTCCCAGATATAATGGTACATAATTGTAAAGGATATTATAACAATAATCACATTCATTTTTTACCACAAATGGATTACGATATCTGTCAGTTATTGTCGTCTGTCCGGATTTTTTCAGACATCCTCTGGTCGTTTTCTGAATACATCCTGCAGATATCATCATCGGAAGATAACCATATACGATCACTTCTCCATCCTTTACCCGGAGATCCTGGAGTTCTCTTTCTGTCAGTTCCACGGGCGCTGTAAATTCAAAAACTCCATTTTCCTTCCAGAATTTCCTGCTTTCCTGATTAAATTCATACAGATTGTAATCGGTCATAATCCTTCCGGTATAACCATGCTCTTTCAGAAACGCAAAACTTTCATAATTGGCGATCAGAATGCCGTCCCATCCGGCTCCGAATATCCGGTTATATGCAGCTTCATACTGTTTTCGGGTTCTTTCCCGGAAAATATACGGCATGACCAGATAAATTTCTTTCCCTGCTGCATGTACTTTTGTAATCCACTCCACATAGCTGTCCTTCTCCCAGATGCGAGGGAACATGGTACAATCCACATAGATTCTTCCGATTGCTTCTTCTTCCAGAATCACTTCCATCTGTTCTGCGGTTCTTACCGATGCCGTCCATCCGGAAAGTACCTCTTCTTCCATTGAAAGCTCTGTCTTATCTTCTTCCGAATCTTTCACTTCACCACTTCTTCTGTATTTCTCACAGATCACTTTTTCCAGTGTCTCCAGTGCTTCCCTTCGAAGTTCGTTCAGGCTCTGCATCGGAAGAAATACTTTTTCTCCGATCTCGGCCTTTAAAAAGGAAAATTCAAATTCCGTATTTCCCGTCTTGCGCAGCTGCTTTTCAATCCGCTCTCTGCTCATCGGCTGGCTCAGTGCTTCCTGTGCTTTTTCACCGGCAACCGTAATCTCGGCATCCCGGCACTTCACCGTAAGCGTTGCCTTTTCCTGCGGATACAGCCGGAAAGTTCCGCAGATCCGTTCTTTTATTTTTCCATTTACAAATTCTTCACGCAGCGTGTCAATCAATGTGCTGTTTCTTGTACGCATCCAGATTTCATCCCTCTTGAACGGGGTATCTGCAAATACTGGGATCTGCACATTCATTCCTTTTCTGACTGCATCCTTACAGGTATAATTATCTGCTTTTTCCCTGCCTTTGCGCATCGGGAGTTCAATAATATCCTGCGGATACAGGTCTGTCAGTGCTTTTGCAGTCACATTTCTGCCTTTTTTAGCAAGTACCTTTACTGCCGGCACTCCTGCATGGTTCGGACGGTTTAAGGAAATCATCTCCCGTCCATTCTGTGTATGATAATAACCCGTATGGAAACCGCCACGGTTATAGAGATCCAGCAGCATCTGCCGATCCTCCTCGCGGACACGGTATTTCTTCATCGCATACGCTGCCGGATCCTCTTCTGCCGGACATTCTTCGTAATATTTCAGATAAAGATCGGCATATTTCCGGTACTGGAAAGCGACTGCTGCCGCATACTCCGGCTTCTTCATCCGGCCTTCAATCTTGAAAGAATAAATCCCGCTCTCGATCATCTCCGGGATCAGTTCCAATGTACAGATATCCTTAAGACTCAGCAGATACTGTGGTCTCTTTGCTTCCGGTGTCCGGTAAAGCAGTCTGCACGGCTGTGCGCACTGTCCACGGTTGCCACTTCTGCCGCCGATAAAACTGCTGAACAGGCACTGACCAGAATAGCAATAGCAGAGTGCACCATGTACAAAGCTTTCAATCTCGAGCTCTGTCTCATCGGCAATCTTCTTCACCTCTGCCATACTCAGTTCTCTGGATGTAACAATCCGCTGTGCACCTTCCTTTTCCAGAAACTTCGCCCCATCCACTCCCGTAAGCGTCATCTGGGTACTTGCGTGGATCGGAAGATCCGGAAAATGCTTCCGGATAAAACGGAACAGTCCAATATCCTGCACGATCACCGCATCCAGCCCCTGCCGGTAATAAGGGAGCAGATAATCATACATCTGTTTTTCCATCTCACGGTCTTTGATCAGTGTATTCACGGTCAGATACAGTCTTCTTCCATGCAAATGCACATAATCAATTGCCTCTAAAAGTTCTTCCTCCGTCAGGTTATGTGCATAAGCACGTGCCCCGAAAAGGGCTCCCCCTGTATATACCGCATCAGCTCCTGCTGCAATTGCCGCTTTCAGGCACTCCATACTCCCTGCCGGTGCAAGGATTTCAACTCTGTCTTTCATATAACTCCTCTATCTTTAAATAACCTGTATACAAAGCCCCTGTGTTGCAGACATTTCTCTTTGTATACCGGAGTATCAAAAATAGACTGCCTCAGGACAGTCTATTTTGTACGGTGATTTTTCATTTCTGTTTCAAGCTGTACGATCTTCATCTGAAGTTCCTGGTTCTCTGCCTTGAGTTTATCCAGTGCTTTTTCAGCATTCTCATACTTGATCTGTACTGAGATCAGTTCATGCTTTAAATCGTACATCTCTTTGTCTTTTGCCTCGATGTCGCTTTCTAATGCGCCGCCCTGTTTCTTGGCTTTAAAATAATCATCTGCTATATTTAAAGCAAGAAGCACACTTCTGGCTTCCGCACTCTGCTTACGATATCCATCGCTGCTTGTACATTCCTCGATTTTATGGTTCAGATAAGTGGATACCTTCTGCAGATAATCTTCGCTTTCAAATCCGCTCAGGGTGAATACTTTGCCGCCTATCAAAACTTCTGTATAATTTTTTGACGATGCCATAAAGAACCTCCTTGCCGCCTAATCCTTTTTTCATTATAAACTATATTCTGATAAAAACCAACCACTTTTCGATATTTTCAGCAGAAATTCTGTTTTATTCTTTATCAGCCAGCTCAAAATGATTCTTTCTGACCTTCAAAATCCCCTCTTTTTCCATTTTTTTCAACTCATGTGACAGCACACTCCGGTTGATCCCCAGATAATTTGCCATCTGTTCTCTGTTAAATTCAATATCAAAGGCATTGCTTTTATGGCGGCTTTGCTGAATTCTCAGATACTGCTCGATTCTTTCCCGGATTCCTCTGATCGACAGCAATTCAATCTTCCTGTACTTGCGGATATCTTCATTTGCAAGGAAATGAACCGCTTTCTTGTAAAACTCAATCCTCTCACGCAGATCCAGAACGCCCTCTTCTTCCATCGCCCGTACAGGAAACCAGAAAATGTGTGCCTGTTCCGATGCATAAACATCATAAGGACTCGTCTTTTTTTCACTGACCGCAATCTCCACTCCCACAACAAACGAGCTGACAAGCTTCTGGACCAGCTGTTCGGTTCCATCCCGGTAATACTGCACTTTACAGAGTACCCCGTCAAGCAGGATTCCGATATTGTTCAGTTTTTCTCTTTCTCTTATGATGATTTCGCCCTTGTCATAGGTTACGGTTCTGCCGTCTAACCGGTTAATGATCTCATCCGCCTTCTTCCGATCCATATCACAGAAGAAAATGCTCCGGTAAATCGCTTCCCTGTCTTGTTCTTTCTGCATTTATGCTGCCACCTTCTGCCCGTTTTCTCTATTTGTCCATTATAGCATCTGCCACGCTATCCTTCAAGGAACAGCACTTTTTCTTCCGGAAATGCGAGTGCATCCGGCATTCCTTTTTCTTCCAGAGTGGCAGAAATCTCTCTTTGGACAAACCAGCAGAAGTCCTCACATCCCGACTCGCATTGGATAAAATATTTTCGTTCAAATGGATAATCCACACTTTTCCATTCTTTAACTTTCAGCATAGCCCCGGATATCGTTCCATACACCGGAATCAGATCATGAGCTCGGATCCCGATTGCCTTCACATTCTCCGGCACACTACGTCCTTTAAAAATCAGCTGCACATCCCAGTCTTTCACATACACCGTCTGCGCATCCATCCGGTAAACATCTGCAATATTTTTACATCCGGTAAGTCTTGCCGCTGTCTTATAGCGCGGTGCATTAAATACTTCTTTTACCGGACCCAGGCGGATTCCATGTCCATCTTCAATTACCAGAACCTCTTCACTGAAGCTGTAGATTTCATCCCTGCTGTGGGACACCATGATCACCGTGCCTTCATAATCACTCAGCATTTCCATCAGCTCGGTCAGCATCCGCTCCCGAAGATACGCATCCAGTGCCGAAAATGGTTCATCCAGAAGGATTACGTCCGGTTCATATGCCATAATCCGTGCCAGTGCCGTTCTCTGCTGCTGTCCGCCGGAAAGCTTTGACGGATAAAGCTTTTCCAGTCCGTCCAGCTGGAAATGATGGATCAGCTGTTCTACCATTTTCTGCTTATCTTCTTTGTTTCCGGTAAATCCAATCCCGATATTCTGCTCCACGGTCATGTTCGGAAACAACGCATAATTCTGAAAAAGATAACCGACTTTCCTTTTTTGTGGCTTCAGAAAAATCTTTTTTCCGGCATCAAAAAGGGTAACTCCGTCAATCACGATCCGCCCTTTTTCCGGTCTTTCGATCCCGGCAATACTTTTCAAGGTCAGGCTTTTCCCACATCCGGAAGCGCCCAGGATTCCGATCCGCTTTTTTTCACTTTTAAAGGCAACATCCAGCCTGAATTTTCCATACTGTTTTTTTATCTCTAGTTCTACCATTGCTTTGTATGTTTCATTCCCTTTCCAAATGCCAGATTCATAAGTACTACTATTCCGAATGCGATCAGGATTACAATTCCGACCCACACACCTGCCGTCTGATAATCACCGTCCTGGATGACCATTGCAATCCTCTGGGAAATGGTTGCCGTCTTTCCTGGAATATTGCCCGCAAGCATGGAGGTCGCACCATATTCTCCAAGCGCTCTTGCAAATGCAAGAATTGTACCGGATGCAACTCCAGGACCTGCCGCCGGCATGATCACCCTCCAGAAAATCTTCCACTCCGGCATACCGAGCGTCTGCGCCGCATAGATCAGGTTCACATCCACCTGTTCAAATGCTGCTCTTGCATTCCGGTACATCAGTGGAAATGCAATCACAGTTGCCGCGATCACGCATCCTGCCCAGGACTGTACGATCTTGATATCAAATGTCGTATAAAGATACGATCCAACGGTTCTTCTCGTACTGAAAATGAGCAACAGAAAAAATCCTGCAACCGTCGGCGGAAGCACCAGCGGCAGTGTCAGAATCCCATCCAGCACAACCCTGAGACCCGTCTTCGCTTTCAGCACCTTTCTTGCTGCCCATATTCCCAGGAAGAATGACACGATCGTTGCTGCGATTCCTGTTTTGATTGAAATGAAAAGCGGACTCCAGTCAAGTCCTGCAAGGATCTGTCTTATTTCTTCCATATCGTTCCTCTTTTACTCTACGTTTGTATCGAAATAGTAGCTGTCAAAGATCTTCTTTGCGTCATCGGATGTTACATATGCAAGGAAATCATCGGCTGCTTTTTTCTTTGCATCATCTGCCTCTTTATTTTCCACACGGCAGATCGGATAAATCACGTTACCTGTCAGATCATAGTTTACTGTCTGAAGGATCTTGATCTGATCCTCATATCCGTATATATCAGAATAATAAGTTGCTCCAACTTCGCATGCACCCTCTGTAACGGCGATCAGCACCTTGCTTACATTTGCCTGCTCACTGATCTCTATTCCACCAAGAGCTTCAGAAATCTGTTCTGTTGTGATGGTAGACGCATCGTCTACTTTGTCCAGAATTCCGAGATTCATCAACGCCTGACGGGTGTATTTTCCAACCGGCACCGAACCATCTGCCAGTGCGATACTGCTGGCTTTGTTCAGATCCTCCAGACTGGTTACTTCTGTGTTACTTTCTTTATAAGTTACCAGACACACCTGGTTATTTACTACATTATGACGGGTACCGTCCACAACCAGACCATCTGTCTCATCCAGCTGATCCATCTGTTTTACCGCTGCTGAGAAAAACACATCACAGGCTGCACCTTCTTCGATCTGTGTCAGCAGCGTTCCTGAACTGTCATAACTTCCCTGTACATTTACATTTTCGTGTGTTTTCTGAAACTCTGCGATCAGTTTCTCCATTACCTGATTCAGACTCTTAGCTGCAAATACAGTGATTGTAACTTCTTCTTTTTTGTCTGATGCCTTATAACCACATCCTGCAAGCAGTGATGCTGCCAAAGCCGTTACCATTAACATCCCTACTTTTCTCATTTGTTTTTTCTCCGTACTCCTGCTTTTTCTGCTCTAATTTGTATAAGCTGTGCCGCAATACTGATAGCTATCTCTGCCGGTGTCTCACTTGCAATGTCTATTCCGATTGGTGCATGTACACGGTCAAGTTCTTCATTGGTGAAGCCCTCCGCCAGTAGTTTTTCTCTGACGTACTGAGTCTTTCGTTTGCTTCCTACTACGCCTATATAAGAAGCAGGTGTGCGCAGCGCAAACCGCTCAACATCTGCATCACAGCTATGTCCTCTTGTAACAACTACAAGATAATCTTCCTTTTTTACTTCCAAAATATCAGAAAGCAAAGTAAAATCAACAGTTTTTGTCTCCTGTACGCCTGGGAATAAATTAGGGGCTGTGTACTCCTCTCTGTCATCCATTACCATGCACCAAAAGCCCAAATGACTGAGTACTGGGACAAGCTCCTGCGCAAGATGGCCGCCTCCGAAAATATAAACCTTTCCATCAAAGTTAAATTCCTCGGCATAGATTTTCTGAACTTCATTATTTCCGTCAGTTCCATCCTTCTCGTATTCTTCAAGTATTCGGCAATGACCTCGTCCTTCCTCAAGATGAGACTCTATTTTAGGATATCCTTTTGAAAATGGAAGTAGCAACCAATATGGCTTTTTCTCTTCTTCCATCTTTAATGCTTCCTTTAAAAAAGATGCAATCTTTGTATCCTGACTTTTCACGCTGTAAAATAAAACCTTTACTTTACCTCCACAGACCATTCCAAGGCTGTTCCCAAGTCAAAATCCTCGACAAAATGAGCATCCCTTCCAGCAAGCGTAATTGCTTTTTTTACGGCCTGATATTCCAGATTTCCGCCGCCGATTGTTCCATAAATTCTGCCTGTCTGATCTGCCGCCATATAGGCTCCAGTCGTGCGCGGAATTGAACCATTTCCTTCCACAATAGTGACCAGAACGGTATCACAATTTTGATTCCAGCGATCTAATAACAATTGATAAAGTGTTTTCATATATTCCTCCGATTTTATCAATCTATATGTGCTTCTGTTTCTTCTATCTTTTCAAGAATGTCGCCTTTTTTGATTTTTCCACCCTGAATTACAACAGCAAATACGCCCTCTCTTGGCATGATGCACTCGCCCATTCTCTTATAA
>OLQC01002678.1_pt1 | contig 11482 bp, 8 predicted proteins | sample 1672471 | NCBI WGS metagenome assembly OLQC01 (sample SAMEA3136689, study PRJEB25190) | human gut metagenome | biome: human gut; feature: human-associated habitat; material: faeces | place: Austria | collected 2013
AGTGATTTAACAAAACGGGGGGGACCACCATGCAAAACCTGATCTTTGGCGCGTTTGCGGCGCTGGAGGGCTACCGCGAGGGCGATGCCGCCAACCTGGGCCGTGCTGTGTATGACCGCTGCACCGTGGTGGCCCTTTGCAGTGCCAAGCTGGCCAACCCCGCCTGCACGGTAGCGCTGGTCACCAACGCCCCGCCGCAGGAGCCGTACCGCAGTCAGCTTACCAATGCGGGCATTGAAATCTGGGACTGCCCCTTCACCAGCTACCGCGTCCCGGCGGATACCAACTGGGCGCTGGCCTACTACAAGCTCTGCGCGATGGAATGGGTGCTGGCAAATAAGGACTTTGCCAACGCCGCCATGCTGGACCTGGATACCTACACCCAGCACCCGCTGGATGATCTGTGGCGGGAATGTGACGAGGCGGTGCTGCTCTATCAGGTGCCCCATGCCGCCAGCCAGACGATGACCACAGCCATCAGCCGGTGCTTTGACGCGGTGGAGCCGGCGGGCGCCCCTCACAGCCTGACCCACTTCGGCGGGGAGCTTGTGGCGGGCAGCAAGGCGCGGCTTACAGCTTTTATGGCGCTCTGCCGCCGGTATTTTGATGAGCTGCAGGCACAGGGCATCACCCCGCGCGAGGGGGACGAGGCTGTCTGGTGCGGCGCCGCCTACCGCAGTCTGGCCGCCGGGCAGCCGGTACGCGCCGCCAATGCCTATATCTTCCGCTATTGGCTCGGCGGGCATTTCTACTATGTATCGACAAATTATACACTCGACCCCGTCTGCATCCTGCATCTGCCGGGTGCAGCGAAGGACCGCCAGCTGAAGCTGATTTACAATGGCTATGTCAGGCGTGGGGTTTTCCCGCCGCTGAACAAAATCTACCGCCTGTGCGGCCTGCCCGCCGCACATCCGCCGCTGCTGCGCACCGTATGGACGCGGCTGCTGGCCAAGCTGTAAGGAGCTGCCATGTCCAGAAGGAAAAATGATTTGAGCCAGCGGCTCGAGGCTGTCATCAAAACGCTGGTGCCCCAGCAGGAGCAGAATCCCGACGACCTCGGCCCGATGATGCGGGCCATCAAGGCCGTACACAGCATCAGCGACCACACCTCGACGACGCCCGAGGATCTGGAGCGCCAGCGCGCCGCGGAGGAGCTGTTTGCGCGGCTCGTCACGCCGGGCATCGGCATCCGCAGCGACAGCCTGACAGTGGGGAGCATCCCCGCCGAGTGGGTCAGCCTGGAGCACGGCCATGACCGCCGCCACGCCGTTTTGTACTGCCACGGCGGCGGCTACACCTGCGGCCAGCTGGGGTACGCCCGCATTCTGGCCAGCAAGCTGGCGCTGGCTACCGGGTTTGACGTGCTCTCGTTTGAGTACCGCCTTGCGCCGGAGCACCCGTTCCCTGCGGCCATTGAGGATGCCGTGGCGATGTGGGATTATTTAATGTATATGGGCTACGGTGCGCGGGACGTTATCGTCGCGGGCGACTCCGCCGGGGGCAACCTGGCGCTGGAGCTGGCTTTAAAGCTGAAGGAGCAGGGCCGTGCCCAGCCGCGCGGGCTGGTGCTGTTCAGCCCATGGACCGATATGACGGCCAGCGGAAAGAGCTACCGCACCTGCAAGACACTGGACCCGATGCTGACGATGGAGTACATCGCCGCCGTGCGCGAGGCCTACACCGGCCCCGATGCCGACTGGTCGCGCCCGTGCTACAGCCCGCTCTTTGCCGACCTGCGCGGTCTGCCACCGACGCTGGTACAGGTAGGCACAAACGAAATTCTGAAGTCCGACAGTGAGCGCCTTGTGGAGAACCTGCAGAAGGCCGGGGTGTACGCCCAACTGGAAGTCTACCCCGAGTGCTGGCATGTATTCCAGCAGATGCCGATCCACAGAGCCGCCGTCGCAATGGAGAGCGCGGGGCGATTTGTGCAGAGGATCATTTGAGCGGGCTATAACCCGTAAAGAAAGTAGGAGTTCCCGGAAGGCAGCCGCTCCCGTACAGCCACAAAAGAAAGGACCATGCTCATGTCCGATTCCTGGTATAAAGTCGATAACGTCGCCAAGGTGTTTCTGGCTACGGCGTCCCAGCGCGACCCGCGGGTCTTTCGTATCTCCTGCACGCTGAACGAGGAGATCGACCCCGATACGCTGAATGAGGCCCTGCGCAGCACCGCACAGGAATGGCCGCAATTTCAGGTCACGCTGCACCGCGGTCTGTTCTGGCATTATTTTGAGTCCACCGACCAACTGCCCACCGCCCAGCCGGAAACCAAAGCCCCCTGCGCACCTCTGTACACGCCGGAGCGCCGCAATAAGCTGATCTACCGCGTAACGTATTTCGGGGCGCGGATCAACCTGGAAATGTTCCACGCCATTACGGACGGCAACGGCGGCCTGCTCTACTTAAAGTCCATCGTGCACAACTATCTGGCGCTGCGCCATCCCGGTGAAATGGAGAACGTTCCCTCGCCCAACAGCGCCTCTGCCGGGGATATGGCACAGGACAGCTTCCGCAATTTTTATGAGGGCACCAAGCGGAAGAAATCCGCTAAAAAGCCCAAGGTGTACCGCCCGCACGGTTTTCTGCCCTACAGCCAGCTGCAGTTTTTTGAGGGGCATTTAAGCTCTAAACAGGTGCTGGAACGCTCCCATGCACTGGGCGTTTCGATGACAAGCTACCTGGGCGCGTCTTTCATGCTGGCCATCTACCACGATATGCCCGCACTGGAACGCAAAAAGCCGATCTCCATCAGCCTGCCCGTCAACCTGCGCAACTACTATCCCAGCGAGACCGCGCGCAACTTCTTCAACTCGGTCTGCATCGCCCATACGCTGACGCCCGAGGACACGCTGGAAACCGTCGCCCCGGTCTTTGATGCCAAGCTGAAAGAGGTTTTAAAGCCCGAGAACATTCGCGCCCAGATGGATGCGTATGAAAAACTGGAACACATACCCGGCATCCGCCCGGTTCCGCTGGTCATCAAAAACGCGGCGGTCAAGTTTTTCACCAAGCTGGAGGACCGGCATGTCTCCGCCGTTGTCTCCAACATGGGCCGGGTCAGCATCCCGGAGGGTATGAAGCCCTATATCCACAATTTTGCAGCGTTTTCCAGCTGTAAGACGCTGTTCACCGTGGTCTGCTCCTACGGGGACGACCTTGTGCTGGGCACTGCTTCTGCCCTGCGCAGCACCGCCATTTTGCAGCGCCTTTACCGGGAGTTTGCCAAGGATGGGCTGGATGTTACCCTGTACGCTACGGAGGTGGAAAGATGAATACCTGCCCGCATTGCCATATCAGGGTCGGCGGGGACACTGCCTACTGCCCGCTGTGCCAGAACCGCCTGTCCGGCCCCGCCGGAGAGCCGTATTTTCCGGCAACGGCCCCGCGCATCCACCGCGCATCCCTGCTGTATAAGATCGTGGCGTTCGTGCTGTCAGCGCTCATCGTCGTAGCCGGTGCCTTTGATTTCCTGCTGATGGAAGACACGCCCCACCGTCATTTCAGCATTTTGATGGCCGTCTGGGCCGTGGCGGTCCTGCGGGTGGTGCGCGCCGTGCTGCGCCGCCGCTTCAACGGCCCGCGGCAGATCTTCAATCTGCTGCTGCTCGTCTCGGCGCTGCTCGTCTTTACCGACTGGTTCAACGGCTACACGGGGTACAGCTTGGACCTCGTCGTGCCGATTTTGTGCTGTGCAGCGCTGGTCTGCAACTTTATTTTTGCCTTCCTGCGCAGCCGCTTTACAGCAAACGCGCTCGTGTATCTGCTCATGAACATCGGCATCGGTGTCCTGCCGTACATTCTGCTGTTCTTCCGCATTGACTATTCCGGCAGGCTGGACGCCCACAGTCTGCCGTGGGTCATCTGCCTGATCATAAGCGTCATCACGTTTCTGGGCCTTGTCATCTTCCGCGGCAGAGCCCTGAAAAACGAAATCGTAAAGCGTCTGCACATGTAACCATACTCCGCCCCTGCACGAGCCAAATAAAAAAGCTGCTGTCCGCTTGAGACAGCAGCATTTTTTATTTCTTGTCAAACGCTTCCCGGCGCTTTGTGGACAGGCGGAACATTTCCTCCAGCCCCTCGCGGTCATCGCGGACGAGCTTTTCCCGCATATCCTGCAGGGCGCTCTCAAACATATCGATTTCGGAAATCAGGTTGTCCTTGTTCCACAGGAACAGCTCCGCCCACATTTTGTCGTTGATATGGGCAATTCTCGTCAAATCGCGGAAGGAGTCGCCCGTGTAGTTCGCCAGCTCCGAGTTATCGGACGCGCACATCAGGCTGACGGCAATGGCATGGCAGAGCTGGCTGACGTAGCCGATCATGTGGTCGTGCTCGGCGGGGGTCAGCACGCTGATGCGCTTGAAGCCCAGCTCCGCGGCCAGGTCGCGGCACCAGTCGATGCCCGCCTGGCTGTTCTTTTCCGTCGGGGTGATGATGAAGTTTGCGGGGGCAAAGTTGACCTCGGCGCTGTGGGCGATGCCGCTCGTCTCGCGGCCCGCCATCGGGTGGCTGGCGATAAATTCCACACCCTCCGGAAGGGCGGCCTGCACCGGCTCGACCACACCACGCTTGACACCGGACACATCCGTGACCATCGTGCCGGGGCGGATGAGTGGACCGTACTGTTTGACCCAGTCCAGCAGCACGGTGGGGTAGAGGCCGAAGATGATGCAGTCGGCCTCCCTTACCAGATCCTCAAAATCCGCATTTTTACCGGCGCGGATGTAGTCATGCTGCAAGGCATAGTCCAGCGTTGACTGGCTGTGGGTGATGCCGGTCACATTGTAGCCCTTCTGGCTCAGCACCTGCGCGTACTTGCCGCCCAGCAGGCCCAGACCGACAATCAGGTAGGTTTTGCTTTTATCCAGCATAGGAAATCACGCCTTTATGTCAAATTCTTCTTGTTTGTCGGTGTTCAGCTCCACCTTGGCGCCAAGACCGCGCAGCACGCTCCAGAACGCGGGCCAGCTCTTGTCCACGGCCTCGGCCCCGCAGAGCAGGGCGGGCAGGCCGCTGGCAATCGCCGCCACAGCCAGCGCCATGACGATGCGGTGGTCGTTGTGGCCGGACAGCGGCGCGTTCGGCGCGTGGAGCGCCACGCCCTGGATGTGCACGGTGTCACCGTCCACCTCGATGCGCGCGCCCATCTTCCGCAGCTCGGTCTGCATGGCCTCGATGCGGTCCGATTCCTTCAGGCGCAGGCGGCCCGCATTGCGGATGACCGTCTCACCGCTGCAAAAGCAGCCGAGCGTGAACAAAATCGGCCCTAAATCAGGGCAGTCCGCCAGGTCGATCTCCGTCGCCTTCAGCAGGCTGCGGTCAAAGTGCAGCCCGCTCTCGACGGGCTTGAATTTGCCGCCGCAGCGCTTTAAAATGTCCAGAATGACCTTGTCGCCCTGCTGGCTGTCGGGGTTCAGCCCCGTGACCGTGATGCCACCGATGACGCAGCCCAGCACGGCCAGGAACGCGGCCTGGCTGTAGTCGCCCTCGACGGCAAAGTCGCTGGCCGTATACCGCTGCGGCGCGGCCACGCGGTACATCACACTGCCGTTTTTGCGTGCGCGGCTCGTGACCTTGACGCCGAACTGCTGCAAGGCGTCAACCGTCATATCCACGTAGGAGCGGCTCTCGTAGGGGGCCAGTACCTCGATGCTGCTCTCGGACTCCATCAGCGGCGCGGCAAACAGCAGACCGCTGATGAACTGGCTGGACACGTCGCCGGGCAGGGTGAACCCGCCGGGACGCAGCCGTCCAAAGATCGTAATGCCCTCGGGCGTCTGCTCAAATTGCAGGCCCTGGCGCTCAAACAGCATCTGGTAGATGGCCTGCGGGCGGTCAAACAGCCGCCCCGCGCCGGTAAAGCGCACCTTCTGGGCCGTCAGGCTGAACAGCGGGATCATGAACCGCAGTGTGGAGCCGCTCTCGTTGCAGAAAACCGGGCGTGTCACCGTCACAAAGCCGCCCGCCGTCCCGTGCCCCTTGATGGTCACAGAGTGGGCCTCCTCGGTGATTTTTGCGCCCAGCTGGGCCGCCGCGCCAAGCGTGGCGCGGATGTCCTTGCTGTACTCGATATTCGTGATATGGCTGGTGCCCTCCGCCAATGCGGCGCACAGCACCGCACGGTGCGCTGCGCTTTTACTGGGGGGCACCGTGGCCGTTCCGCCTAAGCGGCTGACATGAATTTTCGCGTCCAATTTACATCTCCCGGCCGATGGCGGCAGCGACCTTGCGGCACTTGGCAATCACATCGGCGAACTTATCCGGCTTCAGGCACTGGGCGCCGTCGCTCCAGGCGTGCGGCGGGTCGTTGTGGACCTCGATCTCCAGACCGTCGGCACCGGCGGCCACAGCAGCCAGAGCCATACTCTCGATGTACTTATAATCACCGGTGGCGTGGCTGGGGTCAACGATAATGGGCAGGTGCGTTTTTTCCTTGATGACCGGCACGGCGGACAGGTCCAGCGTGTTGCGGGTCGCGCGCTCAAACGTGCGGATGCCGCGCTCACAGAGGATAACGTTCTCATTGCCGCCGGCCATGATGTACTCGGCGGACATGATCCACTCCTCAATGGTATTCGCCAGGCCGCGCTTGAGCAGAACGGGCTTGTGCATCTTGCCGACGGCCTTGAGCAGCTGGAAGTTCTGCATATTGCGCGCGCCGATCTGCACAACGTCCACATACTCCTCAAACTCGGGAATGTGGACCTCGTCCATCAGCTCACTGACGATAGGCAGGCCGGTGATCTCGCGGGCCTTGACCATATCCAGGATGCCCTCGGTGCCCAGACCCTGGAAGGAGTAGGGACTCGTGCGGGGCTTGTACGCGCCGCCGCGCAGGAAGTTTGCGCCGCCCGCCTTAACAGCCTTTGCCATCTTGATGGTGTGGGCCTCCCCCTCGACGCTGCAGGGGCCGGCCATCACGGCGATGGGGGACTTACCGCCGATCTTGACGCCGTTGACGTCCACGACGGTATCCTCGGGATGGAACAGGCGGTTGGCGCGCTTGTAGGGGGCAGACACACGGGTCACGTTCTCGACCCAGGGGTTGGCCAGCACGTCTTTTTCGGCAATTTTCGTCGTATCACCGACAAGGCCAAAGACATTGTAGTCGGTACCGCGGATCATGGTGACCGACAGGCCCTGCTTCTCAAAATTATCAACGATGCGGTCCAGCTCGACCTGCGGCGTCCCCTTTTTGGTAGAAATAATCATGGGTGAACCTCTTTCTTATATACTTTTTCTCTATAAAACAAACCTTTGGCTTCCCCCTCGGGGGAAGCTGTCCGCCGCAGCGGACTGATGAGGGCAAACCTTGCGGGCACTGCTCCTTCTCGGCGGGCCTCGGAAGCTCTGCCCTCATCCGGCGCTTTGCGCCACCTTCCCCCGAGGGGGAAGGCTTTTACAGTCTCTCGTCCGCCTCAAACAGCTGTACCGCCTTATCCACTGCCGCGGTCAGCGTGCCGTAATTTTCCAGCACGACGGTGGAGGCGGCCTCATACAGCGGCGTGCGCTCGGTTTCAAGCTGCTTTAAGGCCGCGCCGCCCTTGGAGAGCGGGCGTCCGCCGGTAGCCAACGCCTCCAGCGGGCGGCGCACCCACAGCACGGGGCCGTTCTGGCGCAGCGCGCGGGTGTTGGCCGGGCTCTTGATGACCCCGCCGCCGCAGGCGATGACCTGACTGTTGCCCTTAGCGACCTCGGCCAGCACGTCCGCCTCATAGCGGCGGAACACGGCCTCGCCCTCCTGGGCAAAGATGTCGGGGATATTATGCCCGGTGCGGCGCTCAATTTCAGCGTCCAGATCCACAAATTTCTTGTCAAGGCGCTTTGCCAGCGCCGCGCCGACGGTGGATTTTCCGCAGCCCGGCATCCCGATGATCGAGACATTCGCCAGCTGGTGCCGCAGCTCGCGGCTGACCGCCGGGATGATGGCTGCCGTGTCCAGCTGTCTGCCGGTAAAGTGCTCCGCGGCAAACACAGCCTGCGCCACCAGCATCTCAAAGCCGCCCGCCGCGGTCACGCCGCAGTCCTCGGCCCGCAGCAAAAGCTCGGTGCGGAAGGGGTTGTACACCACATCCAGCACGGCCTCCAGCGCGGGGAACGCCTTCGGGTCGATAAGGCACTGCCCCACGTTCGGGAACATGCCGCAGGGCGTCGTGTTGACGATGATCTGCACGTCCGGGCGGTGCATGGCCTCGCTGTACAGCAGGGCATTGCCCTTGCCGGTGCGGCTGGCGGTCAGAATCTCCTTAGCCCCGCCGTCGCGGCAGACCGCCGTGACCGTCGAGTGCGTACCGCCCGTGCCCAGGATCAGCACGGTCTTGCCCGCAAAATCTACGCCGTGGGCCCCGGCCAGATAGGCAAAGCCCGCGTAGTCGGTGTTATATCCATACAATTTCCCGTCACGGTTCACAATCGTGTTCACCGCGCCGATGGCCTGCGCCTTCGGGTCAACGACGTCGCAGTAGGGGATGACAAACTGCTTGTAGGGGATCGTCACGTTGATGGCCGCAAAGGCGCGCTTTTCCATAAAGGTGCGGGCTTCGGCCTCGGTGGGCAGGGGCATCAGCTCATAGGTGTAATCTGCAATTTTTTCATGGATGATTTTGGAGTAGCTGTGGCCCAACTTGCCGCCGATCAATCCGTACAGCGGTTGCTGCATAGTTCTTCACTTCCTGTTTTTACACTTTGGGGAATCCGTGCTTCTGGGCCAGCGTGCCGTAGCGCACGGTCAGAAGGTCCAGCAGTCCGAACGCCGTCAGGCTGTTCTGCACGACGGCGGCACGGGGCACGATGCAGGGGTCATGGCGGCCCTTGATCTGCAGCTCCGCATCGGTCCTGCTGATATAATCCACGGTATGCTGTTGCTTATAGATGCTGGGCGTGGGCTTGAGCACCGTGCGGAACACGATGGGCATACCGTTGGTGATGCCGCCGTTGATGCCGCCGTTCTTGTTCGTGGCGGTGGCGATTTTGCCGTCCCACATCGTAAACGGGTCGTTGGCCTCGCTGCCGTGCATGGCGGCAAAGCCGAAGCCCGCGCCGAACTCAATGCCCTTGCAGGCCGGGATGGCGAACATCAGGTGAGCCAGCTCGCTCTCAACGCTGTCGAACCACGGCTCGCCGATGCCCGCGGGCAGACCGGTCACAATCGTTTCCAGAATGCCGCCGACGCTGTCGCCCTCGCTGCCCGCAGCGCGGATAGCCGCCTGCATGGCCTCCTCCTTCGACGCATCCAACAGCGCAAAGTGTCCGGGCCGCGGGTCGGGCATGACCAGCCCCGCAGCGCTGGAAAGCGGTGCGTCCTGCACGCCTGCACACTCGGCAATATGGGTGTAGACCTTTACGCCCAGGCCGTTCAGCACCGTCTCGCAGATTGTGCCCGCCGCAACGCTTGCCGCCGTAATACGGCCCGAGAAGTGCCCGCCGCCGCGCACGTCCTGAAAGCCCTCGTACTTGGCGTAGGCCGTGTAGTCGGCGTGGCCGGGGCGCAGCAGGTCGGCGGTTTTGGCGTAGTCGCCGCTGCGGGTATTCAGGTTGCGGATCATCAGGGTGACGGCCGTGCCGGTGGTGCGGCCCTCATACACGCCGGAGAGGAACTCCACGGCGTCGGCCTCGGTGCGGGCGGTGGAAAGACCATCCCCGCGGGCGCGGCGGCGGTCCATGGCCGCGGCAATCGCGGCCTCATCCACCGGCAGGCCCGCGGCCAGCCCGTCAAGCACCGCCCCCACGGCAGGTCCATGGCTCTCACCAAAAATCGTCATACTGACGGCATTTCCAAAGGTGTTTTTCATATATCCTTCCCGATTTTTCTATGAATGGAAAAATGGCGGTCCCGGCAAGCTCTCTCCCTCGCAGAGGGAGGCAAGACCCTCGGCCCGCAGGCCGGTGGGGGAGAGAGTCATGCCGTCAGATGCCGTTTCCCTCATTCCATACCTAACAAAGCCGGCAGCTCGGTCATGGGCAGACTGTCGGCGCGCCAACAGCCGAGGCCGGGGCACTTGATGACCGTGATATGGTCGCCGCGGGCCTTTTTGTCATGCTGCATGTAGGCCAGGACCTTCTCCTTGTTGGCCCCGGCACGGGTGGGCAGGCCCAGCGCGCGGTAAATCGCCCGGGTGCGCTTGAGCAGGGCCGTGTCCTCGATCATCGGCAGCATACCCAGCGCGACGCATTCGCCGTGGTACAGGCCCGTGGTACGGCGGCCCCGCACACCGCGCACGGCTTCGATGCCGTGGCCGATGGTGTGGCCGAAGTTCAGGCAGGCGCGGACGCTGCCCTCGCGCTCGTCCTGCTCGACGATCTTTTTCTTAAATTTCAGACTTCTGTAAACAATTTGTTCAATGTTATCCTCGGGGTGCTCGCACTCAAACAGTGCGAACAGCTGCGGGTCTCCGATGATGCCGGTCTTGAGCGCCTCGGCCAGGCCGTTGACGACCTGACGGCGGGGCAGGGTCTTGAGCGTGTCAAAATCGACAAGCACGACCTTGGGCTGCCAGAATGCGCCGACGATGTTCTTCGTCTCGCCCAAATCAATCGCCGTCTTGCCGCCGATGGAGGAATCCACCTGCGAAAGCACCGTCGTGGGGCAGTTGACAAAGTCAATGCCGCGCATGTAGCTGGCCGCGCAGAAGCCGCCCAGATCGCCCACAACGCCGCCGCCGACGGACACCAGCAGATCCTTGCGGTCCATGCCGAACGCCAGCATAGCCTGCAAAACCTGACCGTAGACCTTCAGGCATTTGCTGCCCTCGCCCCGGGGGATCGTGTAGACGGTGGAATCGGGGCACTGGGCCGCCACGGTCTGCGCGTACTCGGCGGGTACGCCGGAGTCGGTCAGCACAAAGACCTTGCGGTTTGCCACGTTCGTGAACTGATGGAGGTTAGCAAGGCATCCAGCCTTCAAAATAATATCGTAGCTGCGGCTTTTAAGCTGCATCGTCAGTTTCATGCTTCGCACATCCTTTATCTTCATGGCTTATTTCTCCGTACTGTCAAGGGTGAAGGCACCCAGCAGCCGCAGGGTGCTGCAAACAGAAGTCAGGGTGTCCAGCAGGGTCTGGCACCCTGCGCCCGTGCTGCCCGCCGGGCAGACGATCTGTACATAGAAATAGTATTCAAACGGAACATGGGGCAGGGGACGGCTCTTGATGCACTCCATGTTAAAGCCCCGCGCGCCGATCTGATCCAGCGCTGCGGCCAGCTGGCCGGGCTTATGGCGTGCCGTGAACAGCAGCGCCAGCCGCTGGCCCTCGCCGGTCATGGCGGGGGCGGCGGCGGCACGCTCGATCACGATGAACCGCGTTGTGTTGTCGCCGTCGGCGTTGATGCCCGCGGACAAGATCTGCAGGCCGTACAGCCCGGCGGTCTCGGCGCTGGCAATGGCCGCAACGGTGGGGTCGCCCAGCTCAGCCACATGGCGGGCGGCATCGGCCGTGTTGCCCCATGTGCCGGTTTTAAAGCCGTGCTGCTGCAC
>OLQC01002680.1_pt1 | contig 11471 bp, 6 predicted proteins | sample 1672471 | NCBI WGS metagenome assembly OLQC01 (sample SAMEA3136689, study PRJEB25190) | human gut metagenome | biome: human gut; feature: human-associated habitat; material: faeces | place: Austria | collected 2013
TCGGCGCCGGGGGCCTCGTTCCAGTTGCAGACAGTGTTGACGCCGTCATCGGCGAGAGTAGCCTTCAGGCCGGCACCAGCGTAGAAGCTGTAAACGTACCATGCATCGTTCAGGCTCATCATGAACTTTTTGCCGGAGGCATCGGCCTTGGCCAGCAGGGTGTCCATGCTCTTGACATCGTCCTCGCTCAGAACGCTCTTGTCATAGTAGAGGAAGTAGCCGTTGTCAGCGGTCATGGGGTAGGCGTAGAGCTTGCCGTCCATGGTCGCGGCCTCAACGGAACCAGACAGGTTGCGGCTCTTGACATCCTCGGGGTTCAGCAGGATCTCCTGCAGGGCACCGGCTGCCACCAGCTCATTAAGCTGGTCATCCGCAAAGGCGAAAACATCGGCAGCTGCCTCGGGGTCAGCCAGAACGGTATCCTTGGCACTGGACTCGGACTGGACACCGATCTCGATCGTAATATTGCCCTTGTCGGCATTCTCCGCGATGAAAGCATCGGCCATCTCACGCAGCATGGTCTGGTCTTCCTCAGCACCCCACATGGTCAGCTTAACATCGCCCCAGCTTTCTGCGGCGGAAGAAGCCTCACCGGAGGACGCAGCGGAATCGGCCTGAGCTGCGGCAGAGGACGCAGCAGAGGAGGATGCAGCACCACCACAGGCGGTCAGCATAGCGGCCGCAGTCACGGTGCTCACCGCAGCGAGAGCGTTATGACGGGAATTCCATTTTTTCATGATCGAGTTCTCCTTCATTTCCGATTTTGGAAGCTATATGTCGCCAAATGTTGCGCATTTATGTTGCGCGCATTTGAACAACTTGTTCCTTACAAGCATAAGAATACACTCTTTTTCAGCCTGCGTCAATGGGTGATATTCACGGTATTGCGTCCCGAAAACTGGAAATTCTGACGGAAAAACCTAGGGCAGCGCCCACTTCGCGCGCAACTTTTGCGCAACAAGCATGCATTTGCCCAAAAAAAGCCCCCGGTTTTGGCGTAAAACCGGGGGCTGGGTGCGCTATACATCAAGGAAGCTTGCAGGGCAGCATACCTCCCCTGCTGCACAATCTGTGGGTATGCCATAGAGGGGCGCAGGCTATCGTCCATCGTGGGTACGGCTATTCCATTTGGTGGACTCACGCAAAATAACCTGATACCCCTCAATTTGGCGCTGCACTATTTCCTTGCCAAGCAGGCGGTCAAGCAGCATGCGGCAGGCCGTGCGCCCCAGCTGCTCGGCATCGTACTGCACTGCGGACACCGAGGGCGTGATACTGGCCAGCATCGAGCTGTCGTACAGGCTGGCAACGCGCAGATCGTGCGGCACCAGAATATGCCGGTTGCGCAACTCTCGCATGACCTCATAGGCGATCTCATCGTCCCCGCAGAGCAGGCAGTCTGCCTTTTGTTCAAGCGCCGCCTCCAGCGCATCAATGGTCTGCCCTGCTGATTCAATGCCGGAATGAACAAGGCGCTGATCCACCGGCACGCAGGATTCCGCAAAGCCGCGCAGGTACCCGCGCGTGCGGTCGGTGTTGACGGCGTAAATCGTGCTGCCGACCAGCAGCGCGATCCGCTTGGCGCCCATCTGCAGCAGGATGCGGGTCATCTCGCAGGCGGCGGTAACCTGATCATTATCCGCCTGCGGTATTGTCTTGTCCTCGCTGCGGCCAATCAGCACAAACGGCACATCATACTGCCGCAGCAGGTCAACACAGGGGTCGTCTGCCATAGCGTAGGTCAGAATAACACCGTCCACCTTATGGCTTGCCAGTTGACGCTGCAGCTGGGTATATTCTGTGCTGGAGGCGTAGCACAGCAGCATGTCATAGCCGCGCTGATCAGCCATGGTACAGATGCCGCCCATACATTTGCGCAAAAACGGCAGATCCAGTGTAATAAAACGCTGCGGCACAATCATAGCGATGTTGTTGGTGCGCACCTTTGGGTCTTTTTGCGCAGGCGCAGGCTCTGTGTGGGCATGCCCCATATAGGCGAACACCTTGGCGCGGGTTTTCTCGCTGATGCGCCCTTTCCCGGAAAGTGCGCGGGATACCGTTGTTTTGGAAACACCCAGTGCCTCCGCCACCTGCTCGATAGACATTTTTTTGTTTTTTTTTGCAGCCATTGGGGAAACCTTCTCCTTTGCAATGCATTGCGCAACAAATCTCATATCAGCATAACGGGATATTCTTTCGTTGTCAATGTCCGAAAGCAACAAAAAAGCGTTCTGCTTTTTAGCAGAACGCTAAAGCAGGCCGATTTTGTCAAAAAATACGGTCCTTGCCCTTCCAAACCGCAGTCTGGTAGCGGTCAAGCACAGTGTTTCCCACCGTGACAGGCTGTTCCGTGCAGTTCTGTACAAACACAAAGCTGCCGCGCCGCACCGCCAGAACTCCTTCAGGCAGAGCCTCCGGCCAAGCCGGGCTCAAGCCGATTTCCTTTGCAGCATCGTGATAAAGTGCCCGATAAAAAGCCTCATCAAAGCGGCTGGCCAGATAGTACGCACGGCCCTTACCGTATCGGTGGACCGCCACAGCCGGGTGCCCGGCAAAATAGTCCTCGTCATACAGGCTGAGCGGCTCTGCCGGATTTTCCTCATCAAGGGCTGCCACCTCACACAGGGTGGATGCCTGTGCTGCAGGCAGTGTGCAGCCAGCTGCCGGCATGCAGCGGCGGGTTTCCCCGTCATACATGCCGTCAATCTCGGTGCGGCGCAGCCCCAGCAGTTGAGTCAGGCCATAGGGCGTGTCCCCCAGGCGGCAGAGATCACTTTCATCGACCACGCCCGACCAGTAGGTGACGATGACTGTGCCGCCGTTTTGCGCAAATGCGCAAAGTTTTTTCGCAAAAGCATCGGTCAGCAGGTAGAGCATCGGCACCACGACCAAACCATAACCTGTCAGGTCGGCGTTCTGGTCAACAAACTCCACAGCAATGCCCTCCCGTGCAAGGGCATTATAGTGCCGCTTCAGCTCATCCCAATAGCCCATACCGGCATTGCGCGGGCCGCAGGAGCCTTCCAGCGCCCACTTATTCTGCCAATCATGGACTATGGCAGCCTGCTTTTCGCGTTTTACCGCTGTAATTTCGGCCAAAGCCTCCAGCCTTTGCCCCACCTGCACAGTCTCCGTAAAAGAACGGGCATCCTCCCGCCCATCGTGGCCGATGACTGCGCCATGGAACTTTTCCTCCGCGCCTCGGCTGGCGCGCCACTGGAAATATAGCACACTGTCTGCGCCGTGCGCCACCGTCTGCAGCGCGGCAAGCTCTGCAATGCCGGGCTTTTTCTGCTTGGAAACGGGCTGCCAGTTGGTAAAGCTAGGGCTGGACTCCATCAGCAGGAAAGGCTTGTCCTTCATTGAATAGAAAAGATCGTGCATCATGGCAGTGTCCAGCGCCGTTTCCTCTACCGCCTCACTGGGCTTATGCCAGGTCGGGTAGTTGTCCCAGCTGGCGACATCGATTTCTTTTGCCATTTTAAAATAGTCGATGCCATCAAACCGATACATCATATTGGCGGTAAATTTGGCATTGGGGGCAATTTCTTTGGCGGTATCCCGCTCAAATTTCAAAAAATCGATATGTCGGTCGCTGACAAAGCGCTTCCAGTCGAGCGCAAGCGCCTGCACGGCGTTTTCGCCCTGTGGGGCAGGGCTTTCGATTTGTTCCCAATCGGTGTAGTCATGGCTCCAGAAGCGGGCGTTCCATGCCTTGTTCAGTGCCTCCAGCGTCCCGTACCGTGCCTGCAGCCAGCGGCGGAACTCCGCCTGACACAATTCGCAGTGGCAGTCCCCACCCATCTCATTGGAGATGTGCCAAAGGATGACTGCCGGATCATCCCCAAATCGCTGCGCCAGCTTTTGGTCGATGACGCGCACCTTCTCACGATAAATCGACGATGTATAGCAGTAATTTTGACGCCGGTTGTACAGCTCCCGCACGCGGTCAGCCCGCACACGGCGCACCTCCGGGTATTTGTGTGCCAACCAGGCGGGGCGCGCAGCACTGGGGGTCGCCAAAATCGTGCGGATCCCGTTGGCGTAAAGGTTATGGATGATGTCCGCCAGCCAATCCAGATTGAACACGCCCTCCTCAGGCTCCAGCACCGACCATGAAAACACCCCCAGCGTCACGGTATTGACGCGGGCTTTTTTCATCAATTCAATATCCTGTGCCAGAATGTCCGGTCTGTCGAGCCACTGCTCCGGGTTATAGTCCCCACCGTGAAGTAATTTGCGCCCCTGCATGGCAGATCCTCCTTCGGTTGCGCAACCTGCGCAACTTGTTTGCAAGTAATTGTTGCGTTTAATACTGAGTATAGCAAGAACCCCCGTAAGATGCAAGACGCTTTTATGGAGTATCGTACCATTCAGCTGGATATTTCATGTATCCAGCCTTTCTCGTCCGTATCTCTATCGGGAGGTTTCACAACTTTGCAGCGGTTCATTTAGACATAGTGCCAAATGCCCGAGTTTCCCACTGTATGTAGTATTTCTCCGCCGCTCGCCTTCCTCCGTGACGAACAAGCCTCTGCATACAAAACAGGCACCAACCCGAAGCGTTCTTGCCTCGGTCTGGTGCCTGTTATTTATGTAAAGCCCATTACTGATTGGAAAATTGCTTTCTGTCTGCCTTTTTACCGTGTCACCGGCACTGTCACGGCAGTGCTGTACATGCCGTCATCCGCCGTCAGGGTCAGGCTGTTCCCCTCCCCTGCACGCACGATGGCCAGCGCCTCGCCGTAGTAGGTGTCGGCCACACAGTCCAGATAGCTGCGCTCATGATACGGGCAGGCGTTGCCAAGCCCGACCAGTGTACCGCCATCTACCTCCACCTTGATATTGCCGCGTGCCAGCGGCTTCGTGATACCCTTTTCATCGGTGTAGCGCAGCCGGATATAGCAAAGATGCCCAGCTTGCACGCTGCTTTGCTCCGGTCCCGCAGTGATTTGGGTTTGCTGCCCTGCCGTCGTCAGGGTGCAGCGGCCGAGCTCACAGCCCTGCGCGTCATAGCTGACGGCCTCCAGCCTGCCCGGTTCATAGGGGACGGAAAACTTCGCAAGGCAGTCGTTTTTCAATGCTTTTCTGCCGACGATACGGCCATTCAGCCACAGCTCTACCCGCGCCGCGCGGGCGTACACCTCGATGCTGGCCTTTTGGCCCTCGCAGCCTGTCCAACTCCAGCTTGGCATGGCGTTGGTCATCTTCCATGCGCTGGGGCTGTGCCGATCACCCGTATGGTTGACCGGGCAGACGGCAATGTACGGTCCGTTGTCCTTTTCGAGCGCCACGCGGGTATATAGGGCTTCTCCCAGCGGCTTACCGGTCAGATCAATGCGGCCCGATCCTGCCGAAACCCAGCCAAGGCCGCCGTCAAAGTTTTTGGCATAGTCCTCATACTCCCACGAGCCGACCATGACCTCGCCCAGATAATCCATGCCCGCCCAGACAAAATCACCGACCAGACGCGGCTCAGCCTTCGCCAGCTCACGGAACCTATAGGCATCATTACAGAAGGTCTCGCTTCCCAAAATCAGCCGCTGCGGGTACTTTTTCAGGTCGTGCTTGTAGCGATAAATGCCGTAGTTATAGCCCGCAATATCCATATTCGCAAAGGCATCGCGGGTTTTGACATCACAGCCATGCAGCGTTGCGCCGCGCTTCATAAATTCATCACCCAAAAGCCCTGCCAGATCGTTGAAGAACTTGCTGCCCACCGACTTTTTCTTGACGGCTTTTCCCTTGGCCTTGGCTTTTTCTGCCTTTTCAGCCTCCTTTTTGGCCTTTTCATCGCTGTACACGCCGAAGCCGATGGAGCTCAAAAAGTTGAAGAAGATATTCACACCGCAGGTCACCGGGCGGGAATCGTCCAGCCCGTGCAGGAAGTCGGTCATCTCTTTGGTCAGGGCGATGCCGCGCTTTTGGGCAGTCTCGCTGACCTCGTTGCCGGTGGAGTAGAGCACGACGCAGGGGTGGTTGTAGTCTTTTTCCACCATGTCGGTCAGATCCTGATGCCACCACTCCTTGAAATAATCCACGTAGTCATGCTCGGTTTTGTGGATGTACCAATGGTCGATGTACTCGTCCATGACAAGCATGCCCTGCCGGTCACACTCGGCCAGCAGCGCCTTGGAGCAGGGGTTGTGCGCTGAGCGAATGGCGTTGTAGCCGTTCTCTTTCAGCAGGCGTACCTTGCGCGCCACGGCGTCGGGGTCACAAACTGCGCCCAACAGACCATTATCGTGGTGGATGCACGCGCCCTGGATGATGTACCGCTTGCCGTTGAGCAGGAAACCGTCCGTACCCCACTCGACCTTGCGAACACCGAACGTCTCGGTTACCCCATCATCGGCAAAGCTGACGCGGCAGGTGTACAGGTTGGGCGTTTCAGGTGTCCAAAGGCGGGCGTTATCAAGGGTCAGGGTAAATACAGCCTCGCCGTCGCTCTCCTGCTGCATGGCGGGCAGGTCGTCCACCGTCAGGCGTACCGTGCCGGGGGCGGTGGTCTTTACGCGCACCTCCACGACGGCGGGGTCAAGCGACAGGGTTCGAATTTTAACACCATTCAACGTGATATGCGCGCCCCTTGCCGTCCAAAGCTGCACCGGGCGGTAGATGCCCGCGCCGGAATACCACCGGCTGTTGGGCTGGTCGGCGTTGCGGGCAATGACACGCAGCTCGTTCTCCCCTGCGTGCAGATACGGCGCACAATCAACATAAAAGTTGGTGTAGCCGTAGGGGCGGAACGCTGCCTTTTGACCGTTGAGCCAGACCTCGGCATTATGGTAGACGCCCTCAAACTCCAGAATGTGGGTGTCTGCCAGCTCGTTTTCCGGCACGGTCAGGGTGCGCCGGTATTCGTAGTCATATCCCTCGTACCAGCCGGTATTGGTGCCGCCCGCGCTTATAGCGGTGCGGGGTTCGGCCAGCATGGCATCATGGGGCAGGGTCACCGCTTTGCCGGGTGCGGTATCGCCCAAATGGCGGCACGTCCAGCCGGTGAGAAGTGGGGTTGGTTTCATAGTGGTATACCTTTCCTGAGATTCCAAAAGGCCTCGGACGCTGCACAGCCTCCGAGACCTTTATCACTTTACATGGCTTTATCTTTGCGCATGAAAGAACTGATGAGAAGTGCCAGCATACTGATGGCAACCACCACGCAGATACGCATGATCGCGCCGATTTTGCTGACGTCGCCGAACATCGCCAAGCCGAAGAAGTAGCCGACAAAGGTATAAACGGAATCCGTAATAAAAGCGCAGAGGGAGACCGCGCTGAGCGCCGGGGCTGCGATTGCCAGCAGGTCATTGTCCGTTACCAGCCCGGCTGCACCGGCCGCCACGGCCGCCACAAGTCCAATGTATACCCAGACGTTGTTGCTGCCGGTGTCGGCAGCATACAAGGCATACAGGATAATACCGACCAGTGCCAGAACGGTCCCGGCAAGATCCAACCAGAAGCCTACGGCTCTGTTTTGAAACAGGTTCTTCATTTTCGTGTCCTCCTATCTCAGGCTTTTTCTTCGCTGCGGCGCTTGGCGCGGAACATCATGAACAAACTGCCCACCATCAGCAGTGCAAACACGACATCAATGGCATACAGTGCGATCTGCCACCACGGCATGATTGACTCGACCGTAGCATTCATGCTTAGACCGTTGATCAAATTCGTGTGAGAGAGCATATAGTGGTAGCGCTTGACGGCATCACGCAGGTTCAACAGCATATTGCCGTCGTCGTTGCTGCGAATTTCCTCCACAATGGCGGATGCCGCAGAGCCGGTGGGATCGATGCAGTAGGTCGTGGTACCGGCGCTCAGAGAGGTGGCGAAGTGGCTCTTGTACGCACCGCCAGCCACGCCGTCGGTCTCCTGCTGGCCGTTGAAGCCCCATTCCTTGCGCAGCACCTGCGTGCAGAGCGCCTTGCTGGAGGAAGACCAAACGAGGCCGAGTCGGTTAAAGGACTGCATCAAGGCCATCGTGTTTTCGTTGGAAAGCGCACCCTCAAAGGCGCGCAGGGTCTGCTCACGGAAAGCCTGCTCGTTGAAGAACACGGCAAGACCTTCGCGGTGGAATTCCTGATCGTTGCCAGCTACGTGCTTGATGCCGGGAGTGACGCCACGGCTCTGCACAGCGGTCAGTTCGGTGGTGGTGTACAGGTTGGTCAGAACGGCATCCTCTGAGAAATATTCGCCGTTGCGGCCGCCGAACGGTGTGCGATGCAGATTGCCGCCGCCTGTCCAGAAGAGGGGTAACTTGCAGTACAGCGCTTCCTCCGCCATCAGTTCGCCACGGCGGGTCAGGCGGTCGTTGTTCCACATGCAGGCCGCCACAACAGAACAGGGATACAGGCAGACATCGCGGGTGTCGCCGTATTCTTCGGGGAAGGTGTTTGCGCCGACACTGGCCGTTCCGTCGCCCTCACTGAAAGCGGGCTTTGCCACGGAGGAAACCTCCGGCGTGCCGAACATATCGGAGATTTGGCTTGCCAGTTCCTCCACCGTCATCTGGTCAAGGTATTTATCCCAAGTTTCTGTATCGTCAAAGGAGACGTCTTTCATCGAAACAAAGGTCAGACCATTGTTCTGCCCCTGCGTAATATCGCTGACAGAGGGGGAGTCCTCCGGCTTGGTGTAGAGCTCGCCCTGCAAAATCTGCATCATTTCCTCGGTGCAGGTGATGGCGGGGGCTTTAGTCGGGAATGTGCCGTTCCAGTCCTGACGGGTCAGGTAGGTAACAGAACCCTCCTGCCAGTAGTTTGCGTTACAGTCATCAAACTGGTTGGTGACTTCCTCGCCGGTGACAGAGTAGCGGTAGCTCTCGGTATCCAGCGTATCATAGTTCCAACGGTAGGTCTTGGCGGCGTTGCCCTCCACGGTATTGCCATCCTGATCGACCATGCCGGATGCGCCCTTGGCCGCCAGAATGTTGTTCAGGGCGTCATGGGCATTATCGCCCAGCGCCAGATAGTAGTCGCCTGCGCTCAGGATATAACCCTTGGCGTTGGTGTAGTCATAGCTGGCCATCATGTAGCGATCCATCGTGACCGTGACCTGCTCCGACTGGCCGGGCTTCAGCTCGTCGGTCTTGCCGTAGCCAATGACCTGCACGGCGGATTTTTCCACGGCGTTCTGCTTTTCGTAGTCGCCGTAGGGGGTCTGCACATACAACTGCACGACCGATTTACCGCTGACGCTGCCGGTGTTTTTCACCGTGACAGTTGCAGTGAACATATCCTGATCGGCGTCATAGCTCACGCTGTTCAGCGTCTGCTCAAAGGTTGTATAGGACAGACCGTAGCCAAAGGGGTAGGTGACCTCAGCGGCATAATTCCAGCCGCCGCCAAAGGACGAACCTGTCGTGCCGGAGGCACCGGAAGCGGGATTCAGGATAGAATCCTCATAACGGGTCTCGTAGTACTTGTAGCCAACGTAGATGCCCTCCGCCTGCGTTGCCGTATAGGAAACATGCAGCGGGGAATCTGTGACAATACCGGAGTTCAGCACCTCGTCCACGTTGCTCCACTCGGCAACGTTCTGGCTCTGGGTGTATGCAGCCGGGGAGGACAGCGAGTTAGCTGCATAGGTGTCGGTCAGGTGGCCGGAGGGATTTTCCTTGCCGGTCAGCAGGTTGGCGACACCCTCAAAGCCGCGCTGGCCGGGGTCGCCGATCCACAGACAGGCGTCCACGTTGTACTCGTCCATCCAGCCTAATTCCATGGGGTAGGCGCTGTTCAGCAGCACAACGATCTTGCTGAATTTTCCGGAATCGCGGATCATTGCCAGCATATCTTTTTCGTCCTGATGCAAAGCCAGGGCGCTGATACCGTCCGGGTCTTCCATCATCATTTCACAGTCCTCACCGCCCTCGCGTGCCAGCATGACGATAGCGACATCGTTGTAGTCGTTCTCCCAGCTTTGCTGCAGCTGCGCAGTGTAGAAAGACTTAGGTTCTTCGCCCAATACAGGCGCTGCATTGAAATCGCCGGTAGAATTCGGACCACCCGAAATCGTCAGGTTGTTGCTGGCCACACGAGAGGTCGAGCTGTTTTTATAGGCATCGTACAACGTATCATTGATAGAGAAACCGACATCCTTCAACGCCTGATACAGATCGATTACATATGTACCGGTGGACGCTGCGCCGCTGTTTGCACCACCGGGGGCATACACCGGCTGCACAACGGCGTGACCAAACAGCGTCACATGGCTGTTGGAGGAAAGCGGCAGCAGCTTTTTCAGCGGCAGCATTTCCAGCTTTTTTACTCCGAAATAGCGCGCTGCCTTTTTCAGGTCAAGCTCGCCGTCCACCGGAATGACACATACAAAATGTTCCTTATCGTTCGATTCCGTGACGAGTGTCTTAAATACCGCATCGGGGTCGAGTCCTAACATCCTTGCGATGTCGGAACCTGTAGTAAAGCCGTCTTCAAGTGTATATTCCGTACTTTCGTAGGGAATATGTCTCGTATCCAGCATGCGCAGCGCATTCGTCTTTTTTGCCTGAGACATCCGGTTACTTCTCCCCGTCTATCCGGCTCTGAAGATTTTCTTCGATTTCATCACGACTCTCTATCATCTTCTGAATCTTATCCCGGATTTCCATCATTTTCCGATCGGTAACGGCGATCGTCTCCGCACACTCCCTGAGTTCATCCTGAATCTCTTCGATCAGAGGAAGTTCCTTCTTATACCTCAGATCATGTTCCAGGCTCGCCCAGAAATCCATGGCGATAGTCCGTATCTGAACCTCTACGCTCAGCAATTCCTTGCGATCCGAAAAAAATACGGGAATCTGACAGATCATGTGAAGGCTCCGGTAGCCGTTCGGTTTAGGATTCTTTATGTAGTCCTTGATTTCCAGCACCCGGATATCATCCTGTTTCATGATCATAGCCGCGATATCGTAGATATCATCCACGAATGAACATATGATTCTCACGCCGGCTACGTCAAACAGCTGATGTCTCACAGATTCCAGAGAAATCTCGAATCCTTTTCTCTTCAGCTTGTGAAAAATGCTGTTCGGCGTCTTGACTCTGCTCTTGATAAACTCGATGGGATTCCGCTGGTTCCGGATCGAAAGCTCATCATTGAGAACTTCGATTTTCGTCTTGAACTCCCGGATCGCGCAGCTGTACATCATCAGCATCGTCTGAAGCTGTTCCGCGGCGCCCAGCAGTTCCTCCGGATCTTCCGGAATCGTGGGAGTCGAGATAATCTCTTTTTTTATTCCATCCATTGCAACTATGCCCCTCTGTCCGCTTTCTCACACAGAATATCCATATGCGGCGTCCCCTTTCACCGCAGAACCGGAAACTAAAGTTCCGTTACATAATCGGAAAGCTCTTTTCTGAAAGGATGCATCGGTCCCGGTTCCACATCCTCCGCCGGATATCCGATCGGAAGCAGAACGCGCGGCTGAAGACCATCCGGAATCTCAAACGCTTCTTTCACCTTTGCCGTATCAA
>OLQC01002688.1_pt1 | contig 11438 bp, 8 predicted proteins | sample 1672471 | NCBI WGS metagenome assembly OLQC01 (sample SAMEA3136689, study PRJEB25190) | human gut metagenome | biome: human gut; feature: human-associated habitat; material: faeces | place: Austria | collected 2013
CAATCGTCCGATCCAGGCAGACATGCTTTTCGATGACCTGCGCTCCAAGAGACACTGCCACAACATCCGCAAGCGATCCCATCGAGTGATCCGACAGTCCCACCGGCACGCCGAACCGCTCCTTCATATCCGCGATCGTTGCCACATTCATATCCTCATACTGTGCAGGGTACTGGCTGCAGCATTTTAACAATATGACTTGTTCATTTCCCTGTCGCCTGCATGCCGCAAGTGCTTCCGCAATCTCTTCCTTACTTGCCGGCATATCTTCCCTCTGTTCCAGACAGAACATGGAGATCTTCGCATCCACACAGCGGCTGCTGATTCTTGCCGCATCGATGGCTACATTACCACCGCCGACAACCACAACATCACCTTCAAGCGCAAAGCTTTCTTTCGCTCCCGCTTCCCGCAAGAAATCAACGGCTGCATAAGCACCTTTTGCATTTTCTCCTGTGATACCCGGTTTTCTTCCACGCTGGCATCCGATCGCCACGTAGAAGCCTCTGTAACCCTGTTCACGCAGTTCTTCGATCGTAATATCTTTTCCGATCTCCACACCACAGCGAATCTCCACACCGAGTTTCCGGATCACATCGATCTCTGCTGCCAGAAGATCTTTTTCTAATTTATAGGAAGGAATTCCGTAACGAAGCATACCGCCCGGTTCCTCATTTTTCTCGAAAATAGTCGGTTTGTATCCGGTCAGCGCCAGATAATATGCACAGGAAAGTCCCGCCGGACCGGCACCGATGATAGCGATTTTCTCATCAAATCCACCTTTCAGGGACGGAATCGTCTTTTTCGGGATATATCTCGTCTCCGCATTCAGGTCACGTTCTGCCAGGAATCGTTTTACTTCATCGATGGCTACCGCCTCATCGACGGTTCCTCTGGTACAGGCATCCTCACAACGACGGTTACATACATGTCCGCAGACTGCCGGTAACGGATTATCCTTCTTAATTAATGCCAGCGCGTCATCATAACGTCCTTCTTTTGCCAGTTTCAGATAACCCTGTACGGCAACATGCGCCGGACAGGCAGTTTTACATGGTGCAGTACCGGTATCGTAGCAGTTGATCCGGTTCACATCTCGATAGTTATGTGACCACATGTGTTCGCCCCAAGGCTGTTCCGACGGGAGTGGGATCCGCGGATAGGTTACTTCGCAGCCCTCTTTATCACACAGTTTCTGACCCAATTTTACCGCCCCTGCCGGACAGAATTCCACGCATTTTCCGCAGGCTACACAGTTGGCTTTTTCTACCTTCGCCACGTAAGCGGAACGGGACATATTCGGGGTGTTAAAGAGCTGGGAGGTACGCAGTGCATAACAGACATTCACGTTACAGTTACAGATTGCAAAGATTTTGTTAGCACCGTCGATGTTTGTGATCTGATGTACAAATCCGTTGTCCTCTGCTGCCTTCAGAATCTCCAGTGCCTCCGCTTTATCGATATAGCGTCCGTCTTTCTGTGTTTCCACTACATAATCTGCCATATCTCCGATGGCGATACACCAGCCTTCCGGATCGTCCGCGCAGCCCTCTCCGTGGGTCAGGCGGGAACGACGGCAGGAACACGGGCTTGCCGCGTATTTTCCCTCATATTTGTTCAGCCAGTGGGAAATATGTTCCAGATCTACGGATTCATTTTCCATCTCGATTGCTTTTTCCACCGGGATAACATGCATACCGATACCGGCACCGCCTTCCGGCACGAACGGTGTGATCTTCTCCAGTGGCAGACGGGACATATGTTCAAAGAAAGTTCCCATCTCCGGGTTAGAGTCCAGGATGTTTGCGTTCATGTTGAAAAATTCTGCACATCCCGGTACATACATCGGTAACACATACTGTTTTTCGTGCTTCGGATTCTCCCAGTTGTATTCCAGAAGACCTTTTCTTGACATTTCTTCCAGCAGCGCTTCACATTTTTTCTCTTCCAGACCGGAGAGTTTCACGATCTCTGCCAGTGTCTTCGGTTTTCTCACACCAAGTTTTACTGCCAGTTCTGCTTCCTCATCGGTAAGCACGCCGGCAAGTCCCCAGTACTCCGGATCGTTTCTGGTGATCTTTTTCAATCCCAGTTTCTGCGGAATCCGGTCTGTGATCTTTTTGCCCAGTTTCGCGATCGGCTCCCTGAACGGTTCGTTCGGATCCGGAGTGAATTCCGGATAGACATAATCCGGATACAGCTCTTTATCCAGTTCTTTCTTCATTTTCATCCTCCTACACAGCGCCGGCTTCTTATCTCCTTTCGGACAGACCGTCCGATATCGCTGAGTTTGAATAGCCGACACTTCCCTTTTGTCACTGTCATATCATCTCAGACACCGGTTTTCCATGCATTTACCTGCGCAGCCAGCCACTCGGTCCACGCATCCATGCCTTCCCCTGTCTTCGCACTGATTGGAAATACCTCCGCCTGTGGATTTCTCTGCTGGATATACTCTTTCACCCGTTCCATATCAAAATCAAAATAAGGCAGTACATCGATCTTGTTGATCAGCACCGCATCACAGATCTGAAACATCAACGGATATTTGAGCGGTTTGTCATGTCCCTCCGGTACGGAAAGGATCATCACATTTTTCGATGCACCCGTATCAAATTCTGCCGGACAGACCAGATTCCCCACATTTTCCAGGATCGCCAGATCCACATCGGCCACGCCAAGACCCTCCACGCCCTGCCGGGTCATCTCTGCATCCAGATGGCACATACCTCCGGTATGCAGCTGGATTGATTTGACACCTGTTTCTGCAATCGCCTTTGCATCCACATCGGAATCAATATCCGCTTCCATCACACCGATCCGGAACCGATCCTTTAACCGCTCGATTGTTCCTTTCAGTGTTGTAGTCTTTCCGGATCCCGGTGAAGACATCAGGTTCATCAGAAATACTCCCTGTTCTTTTAACTCCCGGCGAAGGTTATCTGCCTGCCGGTCATTGTCTGCAAATACGCTCTCTTTGATCTCAAGGACTCTTACCTCTTTCATGCTTCTCTTATCCCTTTCATGATAATCTGTACCATCTCTTCTTTTCCCTGTTCGTAGGTCAGTCCGTTCTTGTAGAGAATATCGCTCTCCAGAAAGCAGGTTACCGTTCCCCGGATCATCGCCATAACGACCGGCTTCGAGATATTCTTCCGGATCTTTCCTTCCCGGATCCCTTTCTCCAGATACTGCTCGGCAAGCGCCCACCCCTGACCGACTGCTTCCATCAGGTACTTATACTGCTTCGGATACTTCTGTGCCAGTTCGAAGATCCTGCTAAGTCCGATGTTATAATACTTGGTCGGAATTGCGCAAAACAGCCGTTCCAGCTTTTCCAGTGTATCCAGTTCGGTATCCGCCTCGATCTCCTGCCGCATATCCGTAAAATCACGGGCATATCGGTCTGCAATCGCCATCAGCACATCCTGTTTACTCTCGAACACCGTATAGATGGTTTTTTTACTGATCCCCAACGCTTTCGCTACATCATTCATCGTAAATTTCAAACCATTCCTGGTAAATTCTTCAATTGCTGTATCAATGATTTTTTCTCTCATTTCTCTCTCCTGTCCTGTTCTCATTTACGGTTCAGCGAAAAAGGAAACCGGGAAACCGAGAACAGTTTCCCGGTTTCCTTCATTGTAACATTACACTGACTACCGGTCAATTCACTATATTTGACAAAAAATTCACATTGTTTTTATGCAGAACCTCTTATTTCCTTTCAGACCTCGATCTGTAAACCGTCATAAGCCAGTTCCAGTCCTTCTGACGCCACAATCGATTCGTACCAGTCATGCGGCGGACACCAGTGTGGGGACAGATGCGTCAAAAGAAATCTACTATTCTCACGCAGGCACTTATTTTCCTTCAATCGGTCCCTTATCCGGATATTGTTCATCAGACACATATGTCCACCATACTGTTCATTCAGTCCTGTAGTTCCTTCCATAATAACTGCATCGTACTGATGTTCCTGTATCAATGCAAACTGATCCTCGTCATAACTTCCGGAATCCAGCGCATACAATAACGTTTTTCCATCTTTCTGAATAATATAACTGTGGGAAAATCCCCGTTGCGACCCATGATTTCCGCGAACCGGCAAGATTCTGTACCCATCCGTTTTCTCTTCCTTTCCCTCTCTGATCTCATGCAGATTTATTTTCAGTTCTTCCATGTCATCCAGACTTTTTCTGAGTGTTTCCATCACGAAAGAATTCCCGTAAATATTCAGCTGCGGGATATCGGTAAACCGTGGACCTCCATGTCTCATTTTTTCGACATAAGTAAGCGACAGCAAGCTTTCGTCTGTATTTCTCCAGTGCAGATGCTGCGGATACAGATGATCTTCATGAGGATGTGTGACCAGAAGTGTCTTGAGCTTTGATAAATTCACTCCGAACCGGGCTGCATTATCAAAACACGATGGTCCCATATCGATCAGCAGCTCTTCGTCAATCACCATGCTGCTGTTTGTTCTCAGGTTTTTTCCTCTGTATTTTCTTGCATAAGTACAATGAGGACATTCACACCAGTATCCCGGATATGTTTCCCCCGCTCCTGTTCCTAAAAATGTCAGTTTCATACACGTACCTCTTTTCCTTATTTTTCTTAATTATAGATCTCTTTTCTTCCATTTTACAACAAAATCCGTATATTTTTCCCTTCCCGGAACAAAACTCCCTCTTCCGACAGATTTTTAAATTCCCGCATCATTGCACTCCGGTCCACGCACAGATATTCTGCCAGAGTCGTATAAGATACCGGCAGTGTAAATACCTGTTTCTTTTTCCCTCCTCCCACTTCATTCAGATACGCCATAATTTTTTTCCGGGTACTGTTTCTCGATAAGACATAGATCCGGTTTGCCTGCTGACTGGCACGCATGGCGATCATCTGTAACAGATTGCTGACCATCTGGCTGTGAAATTTACATGCATTTTCACACCGCTTGATCACATGCTCATAATCAATAAAGATCACACGTGTCTTCGCCTTCGCACAGACATAATAATGCTGCGACATCTCCGGTAACAGCAGCGGTTCCCCGAAGACATCATCTTTTTTCAGTTCATCCATCAGATACTGATTGCCCTCCGCATCGCTGCCATATAAAGAAGCCTGTCCCTCTGCGATCAAACCGATCTTTTTCATCGTATTCGTATACTCCATGATGATCTCGTTATTTTCATATACAACCTCACGCATCTGAAAACAGACCCACATCCGTTCCTGTTCTTCCGGCAGGATATGTGAAAACAATGTCACTTTCTCCATCTGTATTCCCCCATCTTTCTTTTTTGTGTTTTTTTTAACATACTCCAATTCTGTTGCTTTTGCAATAGAATTTTCCGGTTTTTCCGGGTATACTAACGATAACAAGAAAACAGATTCCACACACAGGAGGTTCCCATATATGAAAATCACAGATACTATCAAATACGTAGGCGTCAACGATCACAAAGTTGATTTATTTGAAGGACAGTACCCGGTAGCCAACGGTATGGCTTACAACTCTTACGTGATCCTCGATGAAAAGATCGCTGTCATGGACACCGTAGATGCAAACTTCACCCACGAATGGCTGGATAACCTGGAGCAGGTACTTGATGGCCGCAAACCGGACTACCTGATCGTGCAGCACATGGAACCGGATCATGCAGCCAACGTGGCTAATTTCCTGAAAGTTTACCCGGACACCACCGTTGTCGCCAACGTGAAAACCTTCCAGATGATCTACAACTTTTTCGGACTTACTCTGGAGGGACAGAAGCTCGAAGTTACCAACGGCGGCACGTTAAGTCTTGGAAACCATCAGCTGACTTTTGTATTTGCTCCGATGGTACACTGGCCGGAAGTTATGGTAACTTACGACAGCACTGATAAAGTACTCTTCTCCGCTGACGGCTTCGGTAAATTCGGTGCCCTGGATGTGGAAGAAGACTGGGATGACGAAGCCCGCAGATACTTCATCGGCATCGTAGGAAAATACGGCACACAGGTTCAGTCCCTCTTAAAAGTGGCTGCAACCCTCGATATCCGGATCATCTGCCCACTCCACGGACCGGTACTTTCAGAAGATCTCGGACATTATATCGGTCTGTATGACACCTGGTCCTCCTATACACCGGAAGAAGAGGGCATCGTGATCGCCTACACTTCCGTCTATGGTCATACGAAAAAAGCAGTCGATCTGCTGGCTGACAAATTAAGAAGCAAAGGCTGTCCGAAGGTTGTCGTATACGATCTGGCAAGAGACGATATGTCCCTGGCTCTCTCCGATGCTTTCCGCTACAGCAAACTGATCCTTGCCACCACAACCTACAACGCAAGCATCTATCCGTTTATGCACGACTATATCTCCCGTCTGGTGGAACACAACTTCCAGAACCGTACGGTAGGTCTGATCGAGAACGGTTCCTGGGCTCCGCTGGCTGCCAAAGTGATGCGTGAGATGATGGCAAAATGTAAAAAGATCAACTGGCTCGATACCACCGTAAAGATTCTCTCTGCCATCAATCAGGACAATCAGGATCAGCTGGAAACCATGGCAGATGAACTGTGCAAAGAGTACATTGCCCAGAACGACACCCTTGCCAATAAAAATGACCTGACCGCACTGTTCCGGATCGGTTACGGCCTGTATGTGGTAACTTCTAACGACGGTAAGAAAGATAACGGTCTGATCGTAAACACCGTCATTCAGCTGACCGATACCCCGAACCGTGTAGCAGTTAATATCAACAAAGCAAACTATTCACACCATGTCATCAAACAGACCGGTATGTTAAATGTCAACTGTCTGTCCACGGAAGCACCGTTCTCTGTCTTCCAGCAGTTTGGCTTCCAGACCGGACGAAGCGTGGATAAATTTGCCGGTCAGACCGTGCACCGTTCCGACAACGGACTGGTCTTCCTGGATAAATACATCAATGCCTTTATGTCTCTCAAAGTAGAAGACTATGTAGATCTCGGTACCCACGGTATGTTTATCTGCAGCGTGACCGAAGCCCGCGTGATGAGCAATCAGGAAACCATGACTTACACCTACTACCAGAACAACGTAAAACCAAAACCGGAAACCGAAGGAAAGAAAGGTTTTGTCTGCAAAGTCTGCGGTTATATCTACGAGGGCGATGAACTTCCGGCAGACTACATCTGCCCGCTGTGTAAACACGGAGCTGCTGATTTTGAACCGATCGGATAACAGAACTATAGAGTTTTCGCCCTGAATATGATACACTCAAAGGAATAAAAACTTTACCTGGATTTTACAAAGAAAAAGGCATACTATGAAAAAAACCGTAAAGAAAATTTTTAAAGTACTTGGTATCGTACTCGGGGTGATTTTGCTGGTGCTGATCGCTTATATCATCTATCTCTATGCCAGCTATCATCGCATCGAAGACAATCTGGTTCTGGAAGTGGAATCTGCCCCTGACGCCGGAGAAGATCTGGAGGGACTGACTTCCGGAGCCCGCCCGGATTCTGCATCCGCACGGTACAACACGGCACTGACTACCGGGGAAACCTACTCCGCACTGACCTACAACCTTGGTTTCGGTGCTTACACACCGGACTTCAGTTTCTTCATGGACGGCGGCAGATCCTCCTGGGCAAAAAGCAAAGAAAGTGTGCAGAACACCATACAGGGAGCCGGTGAACTCATTGCTTCTTATGAACCTGATTTTGCATTGCTTCAGGAAGTAGATCTTGATTCCACCAGAAGTTATCATGTAAACGAATATTCCATCTTAAAGACTTGCCTGAGTTCCTACAATTCTGTCTTCTCACAGAACTATGACTCCGCATTTCTTTTCTATCCGTTTACACAGCCACATGGAAGCAGCAAATCGGGGCTTGCTCTGTTTTCCAGATATCTGGTAACCGATTCTCTGCGGAGAAGTTTCCCGGTGTCTACATCCTTCAGTAAATTTTTTGACCTGGATCGCTGCTACAGTATTTCCAGACTGCCTGTGGATAACGGAAAAGAACTTGTAATTTTTGAACTCCACATGTCCGCCTACGGCAACAGCGACGCAATCCGTGAGGGTCAGATCCGTATGCTTGCCGATGACATGCAGAAAGAATACGAGGCCGGCAATTACGTCCTGTGCGGCGGTGATTTTAACCATGACCTGAAAGCCTCCGAGAACGATTCCGAAAATCGTGAGTCCTGGGCATACCCCTTCCCGAGAGCCAGCCTTCCTGACCACTTTTCTTTCTGCATCGATCAGCTGACGGACGAGGAACGGGATTCCCTGTGGAACAGCGCCAGAAACGCCGACATGGAATATGTGCCGGGTGAAACGTATACCGTAACACTGGATGGATTTATTATCTCAGACAATATCGAATGCGTCTCCTACGACAACATCAACACCGGATACACCTATTCGGATCATGATCCGGTATATCTCGAATTCACATTAAAATAATATAAGGCAAAAATATAAGGGAACAGACCTGTACAACGATCTGTTCCCTTATATTTTACTCAGAAATCTGTCCGGCAATCGTATCCTCGATCACCCACAGGCTTCTTATCCTTCAAAAACTATCCTTTATCCACTGACACATCCTGGCCCTTTTTCTTTTTCATATAAAGCCAGACGCAAATCACCACGAAAGCCACCGTAACAGCTGCCAGAAGCGGCCATACGGTGATCGGACAGACGCTTTCACTGATCAGGTTCAGTGCCTGATAGGCTGTGTAGATACCGAAGATTGCAAAGATCACAAATGCCAGCGTATTTAACAGTCCATCCGGAGTCTTGCTCTTTAACAGATATCCCACCAGCATACCAAGAATGTCCGCTAAAAAAAGTCCCAGAGAGCATCCGATCCATACGATAAACGCAGCCCCCATCCCTTCATTGGCACCAAAGGTAATGGCTGTCAGCTGTGTTTTATCTCCCAGCTCTGCTACAAAGAACGTACAGAACACTGCCAGAGGAGCAAATTTGATCTTGCTCTTTCCGCCCTCTTCTTCCTCTTCATCCTCGTCTCCTGCAAGCGTCGATGCCGCAAAATAAAGGAAGGCAAAAGCTGCAACAATCTTAATCAGCCATTCCGGGATAAATTCGCTGACCAGTCCGCCCGCCAGTACCGCAAGACCATTCAGCACCAGGATCGCTGCCGCCGTTCCCATGATAATATCTTTTAACTTATACTTGGAAGTCAGCGCGATCAGCATCAGCTGCGTCTTGTCACCCATTTCCGCGATAAATTCCGTGAAAAATACCTTTAAAAATAATAACATGTTCTCCCTCTCTGTGATTCAATAATTGTTTTTAATTATTATCTGATCACAATATAAATCGCATACGCCACATAAAGTGCGATCATACAGAATCCTTCCACTTTTCCGATCCGTTTCTTTGTCGCCGCAAAGATCCACACACATACGGTAAATACAATCAGCACACACAGGTCAATGATATTTTCTCTGATCATGCTGACCGGACTGATCGCAGATGCGATACCGAGAACCATTAGAATGTTAAATATATTGGATCCCACTGCGTTTCCAAGTGCCATATCTACTTCGTTCTTTTTCGCTGCAACGATTGAAGTTACCAGTTCCGGCAGAGAAGTTCCGATGGAAACGATCGTAAGTCCGATCAGCGTCTGACTCATCCCAAGATCACCGGCAATTCTTGCTGCCGCATCAACAGTAACATCTCCACCAATGGCAATAGCAACCGCACCTCCAACGATAAAAAGAATACTTAACGGCATGGATATCAGCCTGATCTCTTCGTCCGAACCACCTTCGATCTCCACTTGTTTTCCTTCTTTACTGGCTTTCATCGCTGTACGGATCATGTAGAAAATATAACCGGCAAAGCATCCCAGAAAGATTACGCCATCCAGATGCCCCAGTATCATCGAAGATGTATCTCCGATTCCGGCGATTCCAAAGAGCAGTAACATACCGGCACAGATCAGTGAAAACGGGATGTCTCTTCGAATCGTCTCTTTTGCCACATTGACCGTAGCCAGCACGCCGCAGACACCAATAACCACCATCAGATTAAAGATATTGGAACCTACGACATTGCTCACAGCAAGTTCATTATTTCCTGTAAGAGAAGCCGACACACTGACCGCTGTCTCCGGAAGCGACGTTCCCATCGCCACGATCGTAAGTCCGATGATGATTGCCGGCACATGCAGACGCTTTGCCACACTTGAACTTCCCTCCACAAAATAATCCGCTCCTTTGATCAACAGCACAAACCCAATCACAAGTGCAACCAGAACCAGCGCAAATGGAGCATTGTTAATAAAGTTTTCCATAGTTTCCTCCTTTTTTCTCTCCATGAGTTTCCGTCATCCCAACATCTTTTCCTGTCTTCCAGCAGCTTACAGCACTCTGCTGGTTGGTACAGATACGACGTCGACCCGCTGCCTGCGTAAAAAAAGACTCATGTATATCTTCACCTCGGATCAGACTTCTTATTCCGAAGCAATGATATACATGAGTCTCATTATTTAAGATTTGCCAGATTGTACTCTGTACTACAATCAGAATGTTGACAAACCACACTTTCGCGCTAACTACTCCCTCATGGAATATTTTATTACTTGATAAATAATATCAAATAGAAGGTAGTATGTCAACGGGAAATCCGAGTATAGTATAGTTGTTAAATTTCTCCCCTTTCAGTTGGCCATGATTTTCTGAGTGCCACATAAGAAATCAAAAAATTAGCCAACCAGCCGACAGGTACAGCAAGCCAGACAAATACGATGCCAAAACGAGGTGCGCAGATCAAAGCAACTGACAGACGGATTGCCAGGTTGACCATATTTGCAATGAGAAAAGGCCGCATGATTCCAAGTCCACGAAGAACGCCATCCGTTGCCATCTTGATGCCCATGAAAATGAAAAAGTAACCGAGCCATCTCATATAATCCCCTGACACCTGATATGCCAAAGCTGTTCCATCTTTACCAATATGGGCAAAGATCTTTGGACCCATCCCGATCGAGAATTCTCGCACCAGGATGCCCGATTTTTTTGCAAAATAGAAATGACCAAACTCGTGAACGAGAACGATCACTCCAAAAATAACAATAAAGGCAATAAACTGCATCGTTCTATATGTGGTTTCCTTTCTATCTCTTCTGTCTTAGAACAAGCCCAAGAAATGCATCAAGGGAAAGACAAAAATCAAACTATCAAAGCGGTCTAGAACACCACCATGTCCTGGAATAAATTTCCCAGAATCTTTCACACCGAAGTGGCGTTTGATCGCACTCTCTACGAGGTCGCCAAACTGACCTGCAATGCTAAAGAGGATGGTAAAGAAGATCATAGCAAGAAAACCATGTCCACCCGCCACAGAACGATCCACGATCATATAAATCACAGTTACCGCAACTGCAGACAAGATTCCCCCAAGACTGCCTTCAATCGTTTTATT
>OLQC01002689.1_pt1 | contig 11434 bp, 9 predicted proteins | sample 1672471 | NCBI WGS metagenome assembly OLQC01 (sample SAMEA3136689, study PRJEB25190) | human gut metagenome | biome: human gut; feature: human-associated habitat; material: faeces | place: Austria | collected 2013
TGGTTCCCTGTGCGAGGAAGTCTACTGCACCGATCTTCTTAGCTTCTTCTTCGAAGATACGGATGAATTCTTCTCCGATAATCTTACGTTTTGTTTCTGGTTCTGTAACGCCTGCTAACTTATCGTAGTATCTCTGCTGTGCGTTGACACGTATGAAGTTCAAGTCAAACTGGCCTTCTGGACCGAATACACTTTCTACTTCGTCACCTTCGTCTTTACGAAGAAGGCCGTGGTCTACGAATACACAGGTTAACTGCTTTCCGATGGCTCTTGATAATAAGCCGGCTGCTACGGAGGAATCTACTCCACCAGATAAGGCAAGTAATACTCGTCCATCACCAACTTTTTCACGAATTTCTTTTACAGTGTTCTCTACGAATGCATCCATCTTCCAGTCGCCTGCACATCCACATACGCCTAATACGAAGTTAGATAACATCTTTGTTCCTTCTACTGTATGAAGAACTTCTGGATGATACTGGATAGCATATAAACTTTTTTTTGCATTCTCTGCGGCTGCTACCGGACAATCTGCTGTGTGTGCACTGATTTCAAATCCTGGTGCTACTTTGGAAATGTAGTCAAAGTGACTCATCCAGCAAATAGTTTTCTCGGATACGTCTGCAAAGATTTTAGAATCTTTTTTATCTACTAATACTTCTGTTTTTCCGTACTCACGTACTGGAGCTGCCTCGACCTTACCACCAAGGATATGCATCATAAGCTGTGCGCCGTAGCATAAACCAAGAACAGGGATTCCCAGTTCAAAGAGTTCCTTTGTGTAAGTTGGGGAATCTGGCTCATAACAGCTGTTTGGTCCGCCAGTTAAGATGATTCCCTTTGGATTCATGGCTTTGATTTTTTCGATATCTGTTTTATAAGAATAGATTTCGCAGTATACATTGCACTCTCGGACACGGCGTGCAACAAGCTGATTATACTGTCCACCGAAGTCTATTACTATAACGGTTTCTCTTTTCAAAGATGTTCCTCCTGTCTTTTATGATTTATCTTTTATTCTACAACATTTTCCGTGTGCTTTCTACCCCTAATAAGAAAAAGTTTTTTCTTTTGTTCGGATAAAAGCAAACCACCGAGTACCAGAACGATTCCTAATCCAGAAAGAAAAGTTATTTTCTCATGTAAAACGATGACGGATGCTGCCGCTGTGACCACCGGCGCAAGGTAAATATATACACTTGTCTTGATTGCTCCAAGGATTCTTACTGCCAGATCCCACGTCACAAAACAGATGGCGGATACGCCAAGTCCCAGATAGAAAATGTTGAATATGTATGCTGGTGTGGAGAATCGGTACAAGTCCCATTTGAAGTCAAAGAAATATAATGCAGGAATCATAAATAAGATTCCGTAGAAAAAGGTTCTTCTCGTTGTCTGGATAACTGAATAGCCAAAGGCTCCCATTTTCTTTGAAAGAACTGCATAAAATGACCATACCATCGCCGCACCAACGGACAAAATATCTCCAATTGGATTTAAATGCATCGTTGTCCCGCTAAAGCTAATGATGGAAATGCCAATCAATGCAATAACGCATCCTGTGACATCCTCCCCCACCTGTAGGACGCCACTGAAAAAGTGGTAAGTTTAGTATCACAGGGCGTCAAATATATGCCAAAATGTTCCTTGATAATAAAATATTGCTAAAATAGTGTTTTGAGGGATGCAAAATCTACCCTTTTGAGAGATGAATTTTCCTATTTTTCCTCATTTGGGCAGACTTCTCCCTTTAGTTTTAAAATTCGTTTTAAATTGACTGCAAATATTGATACTGCTCCTTGAAGTTGCATGTTTGATAGTCCAGCAGCATCACAACGACTATATCCGTGTATATTTTTTAATTCACTATTTTTTGCCTCTATCATATAGCGGGTTTTGAAACGTTCCTTGAAATATTGTGTTTTTTGAAACGCTTCTTGATTTTTATGATAATCCGATTTAATAGTGATACTATACGTTTTGGTTTTTGCATTTTCTTTATAGCAGCCATTACGATAAGGACAGACATGGCATTTATTAATATCGAAAAAATATTTGATACGTGTATTCTTTTTCTGATTACTACGTTTGTCAATTCGATATTTTATAGCCAAATGCCCCGCTGGGCACTGCATGGTATCCGCATCTTTATTAAAGATAAAGCCGTCCTCTGAACGAGTCCCTTTTATGATGCTCGGGTTAAGCTTTGAAATTAATTTATAGTCATTGCTTTGTGCATCTTTTAAATTTTCCAGTGTGGAATATGCGGTATCTGCTATTACTTCATTAACGGTTGCACCTGCTGCTTTACTTTTTTGAACCAGTACTGGAAGTTCCTGACCATCAAATGCTTCGCCGGATGTGATTGTTGCTGCTGTGATAATCCGTTCATCTGTCATGGCCAAATGAGTTTTGTATCCGTAAAAAGAAGAATTGACCGTTTTATGGCCAATCCGGGCATCCGGGTCAATGGATTGATCATAACAATCAATCTGATTATCCAAAATTTCGGATAACATAGAAGATTCTTCTTTAATCGTTGGCAGTTCTGAATACGGACTTTCCTGAACTGTGTTTAATAATTCATGACAGTATTCATTATACTCATCTAAAGAAGCTCGTTTTTCAGGTTCATCTGGCAGATAAATGTCTTTATCAGAATCTTTTAAAGCTGCTTTTAAAGAAGTAGAGGCTTTTTTCAACATTTCTCTCTGAGTAGTTTTATGATAACGGGCTTCTGTATGAGTTGAGTCAACAATTATAGTATTGCTTTTTAAAACACCTTGATTTATGGCAAGTTCTACACTTTTATTTATGAGCAGATCAAGTATATTTTCATCTTTTAAACGCTGCTTTCTGAATTTGGTTAAAAGACTAGGATGGATAACCTCTTCTTCTGGCGTTAATTCCAGAAAATATTTAAAAGACATATCATATCGTGATCTTTCAACAACACCATTATCAGAAAGGTTATAAAGATATTTTAAAAGCAGATATTTAAATAGCAATATAGGGTTTTTTGCATTACGTCCATTATCAAGGCAATATTTATTTTTTAATTCATCATATATAAAAGAAAAATCGACCAATTCCCTGATTTTTCTTAGAATATGATCTTTTGGAACAATCATGTCATATAAATCTGAATAATAACTAAGGCTAAGTTTAAGTTGGGATGATAACATTTCAACCTCCGACAATTATGATACCTTAATTATATCAGATATATGATTTTACGACCACTTTTTCAGTGGCGTCCTATAGGTGGGGGAGGATGTTACACGATAGATTCTCGAATAGAACTTCTGCATAAACAAGATTGGTATAAATGTTGACTGATGATAGTGTAAAAATATAGGGAGGTCGACAATGGCACAAATAAAAATCTTAAAGAGAAAGAAGGGGGAAGATGATTCAATTTAATTTAGAGTTTGTCTTGGAAAAACCAGAGTTACCGTTAGAATTAGACCGGCTGCTGGTAAGTTTCTTAAAAGCGTCGTTAGAGAGTGCTTCACCAAAGATGTTTGAGCAATTATATGATAAGAGAAGGTCAGTGGTAAAACCATACACTTTTTCTTATTATCTGCCAGGGGCAAAGTTTAAGGACGAGAAGATATATTTAAGGCAGAATAAGTTCTCGATGTTTTTTTCAAACGCAGATATGGAGCAGACTATTTATTTTTTTAATGGATTTAAGAAAATATTACATCAGCGTTATCCGATGAATGGTAATTCGATGGAGCTTGTACGCATTAAAAATGTGAGGAGAAAGGAGATAAAGGATCCGGAGATTATTGTGAAAATGCAGAGTTCTCTCATAGCAAGAAGACATGATGTAGAAGAGAACAGAGATACTTATTATGTTTACGACCATCCAGAATTTTCTCAGGTAGTGAAAGAAAATGTACAGACGCTAATTGAGAGATTAGGAGTAGATGTTTCAGTAGAAGGCTTTGAGATTGTTCCAATAAAAGGCAAGAAAATTGTTGCAACGATATTTGGAAGAAAGGTAGATGCGAATATTGGAATTTATAAATTATCAGGAAGTCCAGAACTTCTGACCTTTTTATATCGGACAGGGATGGGAGGCAGACGTTCGGAAGGACATGGGATGTGGGAGATAGTGTATTAATAGGATATTTTTAATTAAAAAAGAAAATATCTAGAGCGTGTTTGAAAAATCATTCTCGCAATCTGCACGCCCCAATTTGCGGTATATTTTGCCTTCATTCAGTTGATGTAACCCGCTACACCGCTCTCATTCAGGCAAAATCTCCCACAAATTGTAACGCACATCTTACAGAAAGGGGGAGAAAAAGTTGGACAGAGTAATTATTACACTCGGTGATTTTCTGAAGAATGCCGGAATTGTAGGTATGAAATACTTGTTGGATATATCCGAAGCAGAAGAAGATTCAGATTATGGTATTACATCAGATGAGCAGGGGATTTGGCTGGATAGAGACTTTGCACTTCATGCAGACTGGACAGATTTATATTTTAATGCCTGTGTAAAGTATTTTGGCAAAAACACAGTATATCAGGGGGTACTTGACAGAATTGAGCGTTGCCTTACTAAAATAAGGGAAGATAAATGGAATCCAGGAAGAGAAGAAAAGGACGATTTAAAGTTTATCACGGAAAAGCTGCTTTCGAATAGCTATCAGAACGGATTCAATATTATCAAAGAGAAGGTAGAGAACCCTGAAGTTTATCTGGAACTGAAGAAGAATAAACTTAGTGATAAATTTGAATCTGATATTTTAAGAAAGCGTTTGGAAGAATTACAGCAATTTTTAACACAGCCGTTATGTAGAGAAACTTTTATTATGAAAAGTATAATTTATAATTATATTAACCGATTTTGGGATGGAAAATGTTTCCTTCTTCGGGCAAATGCAAAAAAGGATATGCGGGCTGTTTTTGAAAAGGATTTTTCGGAACCGTTTCATAAGTATTTAGAAGGTGAACATAAAAAAGCAAAAGATACCTGTATTGACTGTGGGAATGGGATTACTGGAAAAGAAAAGGTTTCTATCGCCTTTATGAAAGAAATGGCAGATGATTTGACAAGAAAGCGTTCCGCTTTCTGGAATTGTCAGGTAGATGCCTTTTTATGTCCTGTATGTGCCTTTGTCTATGCATTAAGTCCATTGGGATTTCAAATGTATGCAAATAAGTTCGTATTTATGAATTTGAATGAAAACATATCGGTATTAGTGGATGTGAACGGTAAAAAACGAGGGAACGGTCTTAAGGAAAAAGGAGAAGAAGAAAACTATACAGTATGGTTTGCAAGGATATTGAATAAAGTTCTTTCTGACAAAGTAAAAGAACTCAATAATGTGCAGGTTATTTTAAGAGGAACACGCGCAGAAGATAATTATATGTTCAGTATTATAGGCAGAGATGCCCTACAGATTCTGAAACAGGAAAAGGTACAGAAAGCATTGAAATATCTTGAGCAACACCCATATGTAAAACTTTCTAATGAATTTGTAAATGTTCATGAGAGCGTTGTTATGAATATTTTGCAGTATCATAAACAGTATAGTTTACTTAATCAGATTTTAAAGGAGTCTCTGGGGAATACTGGAGTAATACCAACGGCATATTGGGTTTTTGTAGTTCAATTATGCACAAGTATTGAAAAAAGAATGGAAGTAAATGTGGGGAGCATTTCTGAAGAGTTGGAACAATCGCAGCAGGGTATTGAAGAAAAACTGTCAAAGGCTAAGGAGGGGATATTTATGAGTCGTATTAAAATGAGGGATGCAGGCTATAAATTGCGTAAAGAGATTTTATTAGCAAAAAAAGCGGAAAATGATGAATGTATGAGGGGAACAATCTATCAATTACTGAATGCTTTGTCTGTGCGAAATGAAGGAAAATTTATGGATATTGTAATACGGTTGTATAGTTCAACAAAATTACCTATGGCAGATGGTTTCGTTTATATGCTTGGAAATAAGGAGAAGTTTTCAGAGTATGGCTATTCTTTTATACTGGGATTAAAGGGAAGTTATACAGATAGTAAGGATAGTAAATCAGAAGATACGAAACAGTCACAGGATGAAAGTGGGGAGGAAAATTAAATGACAAGAGATGGTTTAACATTTACAATGGTATTTTTAGCAGAGAGTGCAAACTATGGTGAGGGAATCGGAAATATCACAACATTAAAGAAAATGACAAGAGGAGATTTCCAGCAGTATTCTTATATTTCAAGACAGGCTATGCGATACAATATCGTAAAGCAGCTTAAATGGGATAATACACCGGTTGACGGCAAGAGTGGTGTAGTACAGTTTGCCCCATCTGCAACAATTGAAGATTATCCAGAAATCGATTTATTTGGATATATGAAAACGACTTCCAAAGCAGATGATAAAAAGGGTGGTGCATCTACAAGAAGCGCAGTAGTGCGATTAAGCAATGCGATTTCTTTAGAGCCATATCAGAGTGACTTGGAGTTTCTCACAAACATGGGACTGGCACAGCGTCAGAACCTCGAAAATGGAATTGCGCAGAGTGAAATCCATCGTTCTTATTACAGCTATACTATATCGATAGATTTAGATAGAATTGGAGTGGATGTGGAAATTGAAGTGTCACAGGAAGAAAAAGCAAGCAGAGTAAAGGAGCTTTTAGATACCGTACAGTATTTATACCGAGATATCAGAGGAAGAAGAGAGAACTTAAGCCCACTGTTTATCATCGGTGGAAGATATAAAAGAAAGAATCCATTCTTTGAAAATATTGTGAGTGTAAAGGCAAATAAAATTGGTGTTGCCACGTTAAAAGAAATTGTGGAGGATTCAGAAGAATTAAAGGAATATACTTACACAGGAATCACATCGGGAATTTTCGATAATGAAAAAGACGTAAAAGAAAAATTAAAAGCAGAGTCCGTAGGAAACGTATTCAAACATTTGAAAGAGGAAGTGGATGCTTATTATGAAGGCAATTAGAGTAGAATGTTTTCAGAATCTTGTAAATTATAGGAAACCGAGCAGTTTTATTATTAAAGAAACTTTTCCGCTGCCACCATACTCTACGGTACTGGGCATGATTCATGCTGCCTGTGGTTTTACGACATTTCATCCGATGGAATTAAGTATTCAGGGAAAAAATAAAGGAACGATATCTGAATTATATACAAGATATTCCTTTTCAGCAGGGGTAAAGTTCGAAGAAGGAAGACACCAAATTTGCGTTCATGATAAAGAGGACTATGGAGTATTTAAAGGAATTGCTAATGTCGAACTGATTTGTGAAAATAATATGATTCTTCATATTTTGCCGTCTGAAGAAGATTTTGATACTGTTTATCAGTCATTGTTAAATCCACCACAGTATCTTTCATTGGGAAGATATGAAGATTTACTAGATATTAAAAAGGTAGAAATTGTTCATTTATCATGGGAAGAAGAAGTTAGTGTGCATAATAATATTTATATTCCTGTTGATTATGAAACCGAGGATGGAGAACGCATATTTGAAGATGGTGAAGGTGGCGCAACAATTTATAATCTGACAAGAGAATACGAGATAACAAAAAATGGTTTACGCAGATGGAAGAAAGATGGTGGACGGGTAAGAGCATACTATTATCCGGCTGGCAAGGTATTAGATCAGGGATATGTGGATGATTCTGAGGCAGAAAGTGCTGTTGTATTTAGTAAGAACATAAGATAGATTTTGTGTATTGGGGGAATGAAATATGGAGTTATATGCAAAATCAAAAGCGAAGCAATTGAGCATCAAGGAAGTAGAAGCATTAAAAGAAACTCTGGAAAGTTTTTTAGACAGTTTAGAAGGAATACTCACTCCCAAAGAAGAACAGATAATAATTCAGCAAATTCAGAAAATACAGAATCAAAAAGAAGAAAAGCAGAAAACTTTGAAAGAACATGAAGAAGATATTGTAAAATGTGCCGAAGCTTTTTTCAGAGGATATGGAAAATATTTTACTGAGATAGAAAAAATATTAATTCTCCAAGCTTGCCGCCAGCATGACTGGGGAAAGGCAAATCTCATTTTTCAGTCCAAAGTATGTCAGAAAGTACGAGATAATCTGTCGGAGCCTGAGAAAAAAATTTCTCAGATTCCGCATGGATTTTTAAGTGCAGTATCTATTTCTTATAAGGAATTTCAAAAATTATATGAAGGATTAGAAAAAGATGATTTTAAGGCTTTTATGACAGCGATTTATTATCATCATGATAGAAAAGACGATTTTATTCAGGATGATATAAAAGCATATTGCCAGAAATATTATTTAAAATATCTTTCGGAATATTTGAAAGAAGAGCGGGACAAGGTATACAGCAGCCAGATGAGAAAATTGCTTTTCCGAAATAATATGTCAAGCATAAAGTTAGATGTGAAACCTTCTCTCTGGAACAAATATGTTTTACTCAAAGGAATGCTGAACAAATTTGATTATACAGTAAGTGCTGGTTATGAATTTGCCGAAGAAAATTCAGATCTGGAAGAAAAAAGGCTGGTAAATAATATCAATAAAAATATGAAAGAGCAAAAATTTGCTTTAAAGCCAGCACAAAAATTCATGCAAGAAAATGTAAATAAAAATCTGGTAGTCATTGCCCCGACTGGTTCGGGAAAGACGGAAGCGGCATTGTTATGGCTTAATGGAGAGAAAGGCTTCTATACTTTACCATTAAAGGTTTCGGCCAATGATATTTATCGAAGAATCAAGGATGATTATAATTATAAGGATGTAGAACTGCTTCACTCAGATGCAATGCAAAAATATTTAGAAGAAAGTACAAATGCAGCAGATAGTATATATCAGAGATATGAAAAAGCCAAATTATTATCTAATCCACTTACGATATGTACCGTAGACCAGCTTTTCAAATTTGTATATCGAGCATTAGGAACGGAAATTTTTGCGGCAACTTTAAAATATTCTAAAGTCATTCTTGATGAAGTACAGTCATATGACCCACATATTATAGCAACGATTGTAACTGGACTAAAACAAATTACAGAAATGGGAGGCCGATTTGCGATTATTACAGCAACTTTTCCTCATGTCCTAAAATATTTCATGGAAAAATGCGGATTAATCCAGGGAGAACAGTATGAATTTCGAGATTTTTCTAAAGAATCAGATATTATCCGGCATAAAGTCAAAATAAAATCAGGAGAAATGAACTTTGATGAAATACTTGAAAAAGGCCGGGATAAAAAAGTGTTAGTTATCTGTAATACTGTCACCAAAGCGCAGGAAGTTTATGAGCAGATTGAGAGCCAGTTAGAAGAGGAAGACCTCCATCTTTTGCATTCTCGATATGTCAAAAAAGACCGCCTGCAACTGGAAAAAATGATTAAGAATTTTTCTGAAAATGAAGAAGAATGCGGAATTTGGATTACAACACAGATAGTAGAAGCCAGCCTGGACATTGACTTTGATGTATTATATACCGAAATGTGTACGGTAGATAGTTTGCTCCAGAGAATGGGACGATGCAATCGAAAAGGGCGTTATATTCCAGAAGAACCGAATGTCATTGTTTATGATAATGCGAATGGAAAGGGAACAGTTTATTATGAAGATATGTATGATCGTTCTCTCGAAAAACTGTATCAATATGAAGATAAAATATTTACAGAAGAGCTGAAAACGGAATATATCAATGCAGTTTACTGCACAGAAGAAATTAAAAAAACAAAGTATTATGAAGAGATTGAATACTGGCTAGAACATTTTTCAACAATTCATCCTATAGAATATACCAAAGAAGATGTCGATAAAAAATTTCGAAATATTCATAGCATAACAGTACTGCCAGATACACTCTATGAAGAAAATCAAGTTCTTTTTGAAGAGGGAGTCAATCTACTCAGAACACCAAATATAAACAAAGACATAAAGAATATCATCACATCTAAATTTAGCAGTCTGACACTGGGACTTACTTACTATCGTTATAAAGATAATGGGCTAAATGGAATAGATGTCACAACAATCGGCTCTCACGGAGATGACAGAAAAAATAATTACCCTGTAACACAAATTCACAGAACATCAATGAAATATGATTTTGACCCGGATGCGGGAAGGGGAAAAGGTCTTATTTTAGGGGAGATAGATGATGAGGCATGTATACTGTAATATATGATTTATGATTGAATAATGAGGACGAAGGTATGACAGATAAAAGAATCACAGGTGTCATGATTTACTATTACTTTGTTTGTAAACGAAAGCTATGGTATTTCTGCCACGAAATCAATATGGAATCGGAAAATGAAAATGTACAGTTGGGAAAGCTTTTGGATGAAAAAAGTTATGAAAGGGATGAGAAACACATCCATATTGATAATGTGATTAACATTGACTTTATCAGGGAACATCAGGAGTTACATGAAATTAAGAAAAGTAAGGCAATTGAAGAAGCCGGAATCTGGCAGGTAAAATATTACCTTTATTATTTAGAAGAACGGGGAGTGAAAAACATTAAAGGTAAAATAGACTACCCTCTTATGAAGAAAACTTTGTTAGTAGAACTATCCGAACAGGACCGTGAAAAATTAAAATCAATTATTGATGAAATTGAATCTATGAAAAAAAAAGAATTTCCACCAAAATTTACAGAACAAAAAATATGTAAAAAATGTGCCTATTATGAATTGTGCTTTATTTAAGGAGGGGAACGTATGAAAAGAAGTTTTTTTATTTATAATAATGGAGAATTAAAAAGAAAGGATAATACCTTGACATTTATAGATGAAAATTTAGAAAAGAGAGATATTCCAATTGAAAATATTAATGATTTAAATATAATGTCTGAGTTATCATTTAATACAAAAATGATAAATTATATTTCAAATCATCAATCAAATAAAATATTATGCTTAATTGAATTACCGCTTTTAACACAAGAAATAGATGACTACCTCAAAAAAATGAAAAATTGTATTAATGTTGTTATGATTTACAAAACAAATAATCCTTTATTGTATAGAAATATATATTTATTTGATGATCAACTCATTGATTTAAATGATGAACAACAAATATATAATCTATACTTAAATAAAGGAATATGTACATTACAGGAGGCACAACAAATGATAATAAATAACATAAATAATAAACTTGATATATCTATAACAAATCAATAAAACTACATATTTTATTGTTTTTAAATATATGGTAACATGTATTTGAGGTTTTGTTACCATATGGATTTTTGCTAGGATAAGACAATTCTAGACAACTATAGTATTATATGAGTGTTTTGTTACCATATGGATTTTTGCTAGGATAAGACAAATAAAACCGATTACTTCTTTCAGTAGTCGTTTTGTTACCATATGGATTTTTGCTAGGATAAGACCAAAAACCTCATTTAATTCTACCCATGAATGTTTTGTTACCATATGGATTTTTGCTAGGATA
>OLQC01002690.1_pt1 | contig 11421 bp, 9 predicted proteins | sample 1672471 | NCBI WGS metagenome assembly OLQC01 (sample SAMEA3136689, study PRJEB25190) | human gut metagenome | biome: human gut; feature: human-associated habitat; material: faeces | place: Austria | collected 2013
ACCTTTCCCTTTATGAAATTATGACGCAGATGAAGGACTACGGCCTGATTCAATAACAACAGAAAACTGCCGCACTGGAAGAATATCCCTGCGGCAGTTTTTGTTATTGTTTCTTTTATTTATTTGGCTTTTCTATTTATGGTCCGGCTGTATTCGCTGTAAATACGTTTGCCTTTTACTTTTCGGTAAGCTCTTACTTTATAATAATACCGCTTTCCTTTCTTTATGCCGGTGTTGGTATAACTTCTGGCGGAACGTTTCAGTGTCCGGATCTTTTTGTATTTCCCGTTCTTTTTCTTGGCGCGGTACACGACATATCCGGTGGCTCCGGTAACTTTTTTCCATTTTACTGTAATTTTCCGTTTACCGGATCGGATGCCGACGGATGGTTTTGCCGGCCGCACTTTCATTGCTTTCACTGCGGAATCGTTGCTGTATCTGGTTGTCCCTTCGAACTTTCGGTAAGCGCGAATTTTATAGTAATACGTTGTGCCGCAGGTAAGTTTTCGATTGATGAATTTCAGCGTGGAACCGCTCTTGACGGTTTTTACCCGTTTATACGTTCCGTTCTTTGTTCTGCTGCGATAGATAACATACCCCTGTGCCCCCACAGATTTACCCCATTTCAGCGTCAGAGTTCGATAATCGGTATTGTAAATGCGAAGAGAGGGTTTTTTCAGGGGAATCGTGCTGCTGCCTTCCTTGGAAAGTCCATAATAAACAGCGATCGCGGCAGCTTCGGCCTCTGCCATTTTTTTTAAATTGGAATTGCTGGACAGCCACTTGGCGGCAGTCAGATTCGTATGAAAAGAATGCTCCAGAATCATACCCTTAGTACCGACTGATTTCGAACCCCGCAGTACTCCATAATATTCCGTCTTGTTATCTTTGTTCAGCCGCTGCCAAATCTGATAATCCTGCCTTGTATCCATGACGGATTCAATGGTCTGCCCCAGCATAACGGCCAGAGCGTCTTTTGTATTGCCCTTCTGAGTAATGATTAAGGGATAGTCCGTGGACTTGGAGCTGGTGGCGTTAGAATGAAGGGAAAGAAACAGATCATATCCCTTTGAGGAGGTACCCCGTTCGTACACTCCCATATCTTTGCTCTGAGAGCTTCGGGTGGTATCAACCACTATATTTGTATATTCTTCCAATTCCTGCTTCAGATAATTCTGCAGTTTCCAGGTCATCTGAGATTCATAGTAGGATTTTAAAACCGGGCTGCGGTTTACGTTTCCATAGTGGCCGGCATCCAGCATAACGAAGACATAACCGTTACTTTTGTGAAAAACGGCCTGAACATTCGTATCTTCTTGCGGATAAATGGTCCAGACAAAAGAACTGCCTGAGGAAACCGGTCCGCTTACCGTATTGTCCGGCGCCTCCCCGGTTATTTTAATAGAGGAAACGCCATAGCCTTTGTCCGGCGTAACAATCACTTTGACACCCTTTGCAGCAGTCTCTTCCGTTACCGTTTCCGGATCGACAGAAACGGTTCCTCCCGCGCTGGGAATGACGCTTATCTGATATTCTGCTGGTTCCTCTCCGCTTTCTGCCGCAAAAACACCGGGAGCAAAGGAAAACATTGTTGCAACCATAACCACACAGATTACCAGACTGAACATTCTAGCCGCATACTTCAATTTGGTTCACGCTCCTTATACAGTCTTTGTATAGCCATTTTTCAGATAGATCCAATAGCCATTTCTTTTCAGCTGCCCCCATTTGCCATTGCTGGTCCTGGCCTTCAGCCGATAGACTTTGTTTTTTTTCACTTTCCCCATAGCTCTGGAACTGGTGCTGCAGCTCTTTCTCATACGCAGGCTGGTTACTTTAATCCGTACCCGCTTGGAAGTTTTTACGATCTTCGTGGAAGTTACCGGTTTTGTCCAGTTCAGATAAATCCAGTATCCGTTGGTTTTCAGCTGTCCCCATTTGCCGTTACTGGTTTTCGCTTTCAGCCGATAGGTCTTGTTTTTCTTTGCCTTTCCAAGAACCTTTCCCTTTGTGCTTGGGCTTTTGCGGAATTTCAAATTGCTGCGGACTACCTTCACCTTCTGCGAAGATTTCACTGTCTTTACCGAAGAAGATGAGTTGCTGGTTACAACCTTCGTATAACCGTTTTTCAGGTAGATCCAATATCCGTTTGTCTTCAGCTGTCCCCATTTACCATCCTTGGTCTTGGCTTTCAGCTGGTATACTTTATTTTTTTTAGCCTTTCCCATGGACTTCGAACTGGTGCTGTAACTCTTTCTCATGTTCAGACTGCCTACCAGAACCTTCACCTTCTGTGAGCTGCTTACAATTTTAGAAGAGCTGTTGCTGGAGCTTGTGTTTGAAGAAGAGGAATTGTCAGAATCAATTATAGCTCCCGAACCATCTTTGGTCATTCCGTAGTAATCCGCGATGACTTCTGCCTCTGCCTCTGCCATTTTCTTCAAATTAGAGTTGCTGGACAGCCATTTTGCGGCTGCCAGGTTCGTATGGAAGGAATGCTCAACAATCATTCCTTTTGTCCCTACAGCCTTTGAACCTCTCAATACCCCATAATATTCGGTCTTGTTGTCGCTGTTCAGCTTCTGCCATACCTTATAGCCCTGCTTTGTGTTCATTGTATCCTCGATCACTTTTCCCAGATTTTTGGCAAGCTTGTCCCCGGTATTTCCTTTCTGTGTAATAATCAGAGGATAATCGGTAGACTTGGAGGATACCGCGTTGGAGTGAAGGGACAGGAAGAGATCATATCCCTTGGAAGCAGTGCCGCGGTTGTAAACATTCATATCCTTTTTCTGATCTTTCCTGGTTACGCCTATCGCAAACCCACTATATTCTAAAAGCTCTTCTTTCAAGTAATTATGTAAAGACCATGTCATATTGGACTCATAGTAACTGGAGTAAACCGGACTGCGGTTATATTTTCCGTAATGGCCGGCGTCCAGCATGATTTTTATTTGTTCGGAGAAAATTGCTTTTACAGTATGGTCCTTTGTAACATTGTTGAGAGTGTATGTGCTTTTTGCTCCCACTGATTTACCGTCCACTTGCAGGTCGGAAAGATGATATCCGCTTTTTGCCTTGGCGGTAATTGTTACACTGTCGTTTTCTGTCACATTTTGAGAGGCAGTGATGGTTCCCCTTGAAGAGGAATTTACGGAAGTTGTAATTTTAAAGGTGCTCAGTTTCGCGAATCTCGCTGATATGATTGTATCAGCCTCTGCTGTAAAGGTGCCGGAGAGGGCTGTATAAGAGTTTTCTACCGCAATACTATCTTCGCCTACTGTGACCGAAAGCAGCTTATAGCCAGTAGAGGGAGTCACTGTATAAGATACGATTTCCCCTTGCTTTGCTTCCTGCTTGTCTACGGTGATAGTGCCGCTTCCCTCCTCAAGTACCGTTCGGATGGTATAAACCTCAGCTTCTTTTTGGGAAGGAATCTCTTCCTCCTCATTTTCCGAAAGCATTTTTGCTGCCGGCTCTGCCTCGGCTACCGGTTCGGTCGGAGCGCTTATTTGTGTCTGCTCAGTCTGCTCACCGCTCGGTGCATCTTCCTGCGCGAATACGGCCGGCGCGAAAGAAAAGACCGTCAGCAGCATGCACACGGCTATTGCTAAACTGAAAATTCTCGTTCTGTTCCTCATTATGTTTACCTCTTTTATAAATAATAACCAGATATTAATATGAAAACGATTTTATTATACAATAGGAATCAAGAAATATTCAATAGTTTCAGCACTAAGAACCATATTTTACATGGGGATTTTCTTATAGTTTTGATAATATATTATGTAAACCACAAGATATATGTACTTCTCTATATTTACGTATGAAACGGTCCTTTTCGGAATTAACAGAATCCAAACATTTTATAAAAATTTTGATAACAAACAGGAAGTATCCTAGTTTCAACATCACATAAGAGAAAGGTCGGAGATAATGAAAGAACACCCGGTAACTGAAAAACCATCAGGCGTACGGCCTAAAGGCCATCTGCCCGATGGTTTTTCTTAAAACTGCGCATAAATGAATTTGGGCGCTGTGGAAAGATTCGCCAGCATAAAGTAGCCGTAAATTGCCATCATCAGCCCATAAAAGAGCAATACATATTTTCCATAGCTCCAGACGTTACTTTGTCTGAGCTTCTGTCGCAAAGTGGTAAATGCTTTCATTGATATCCAACCATCCTTTCCATCCAAGATGAACTTTATCTAAAAAGAAATAACGAGTGTATTCGTCTTTCGCAAAATCGGCGAGATCCGCTCCATATTCTGCGGCAAGCTTTCGAATATTTTTATAGTAAGCATTTCTTTCTGTTTTGGGGAATCCGATGTGGTCGTACCAGTAGCCGTTGACTGGCATCAGCACCAACATGGGCTGAATTCCCGTTTCGCGGCAGACATTTAGAAAACACCGGAGATCGTCATATTCCGGAGACTCTGCGTAAGACGCGTTTCTTGAGGAATTTTTTGTTTTATCCAGTTTTGGAAGAATATTTTTCCTGTAAACGCGATTGGCGACATAAAATGGATTGTCTTTAGAGCCTTTTTGTCCCTCTTTGCGGGCAATGGCATTATAAGCAGCCCAATCCGGCTCTTTCGATTGTACCCTTTTTTTCGGATTATAGGGTTCCACGCCTTTTACAGCAGCCGCGGCCGCGATACCTACTTTGCTTTTTTCGGCGAGAAATCCTCGGTAAAAACGGACATACTGCCGATCGTAAAAACTGGGATTTTTGTTTAGGAAAACTCTTTCATAGCGTTCCACTCTTTCTTTTGTCTGGGGATCACCAGATAAAAGAGCTTTGCTTCTCTGTATCATATAGTCCTTTGTTTTCTGTGAAAGCTTTTTATTCTGAAGCATGGCTACAAATGTCTCGTCAGAAAAACGGGAGGCATAAGCCGGCGCAAGAACCCCCTCTTTGGTAAACCACTGAGGAGACAGAATCAGCACAACCTTTTTATTTTTTACGCCATCTGACAGAGCAGACAACTCTACAGCATGGAAAAGAGACTGATAATACCCGGCTCCAACCATCATCATATTTAGGGCATTATCTTTAAACAGATTCGCCGGATGACTGGCCATCTTTTTTCCATGCCGGAACTCAGAAGAACCTAAGGTGAGAATGGTATTCTCATTCATATTCTCTTTGATTTCTTCTGTCGCGAAAAATTTGTAGGAGCTGATCCAGCTTCCGAAAGAATGGGGATCAAAATGCGCTTTTTTATCAATCAGCGTATGGATCCCCAACACCGTTCCGGAAAACAGAATAAAGGCGATCAGAAACGCAGTTACCCTTTTCACGATTCTAACTCCTGGACTGAATCAGAGCGATGATCTTTGCCGGCGTCTCCACATCGCTGCGTTCTACTTCTGATGGAGAAATCACAATCCCGAACTCGTCCTCTATAGCGACGAGAAGTTCTGTAAAAGCCAGAGAATCCAGCAGATCTTCCTCAAACAGGTTCAGATTCCGATCTTCTCTTACAATATCGTCTTCACAAATTTCTTCCAGTAGATTTAATACTCTTTCTTCCATTTTTAAATACACCTCACTTTTAAAATTTTTATATCAGCGCTCCCGAAAACAGGAGAAAACCGAACATAATCAGATTAATGGTAACCAACCAGGACAGAGTCCTATACCAAATCTTCTTTTTATTTCTTTTATAAAATCCTGACTTTTTCTGATATATTTCCGTCAGAGCCAGGAGTACTCCATGGTAAAGACCGTAGAGCAGGTAATTTGCTGTGAGCCCATGCCAGGCCCCCATAACAGCCATATTGAGAATAAAGCCGATGGAGGCGCCTGTCAGCCGCGACGTAAACCATTTCCCTTTGATCGCGAGCATCATAAACCGTGAAAATAGGAAATCACGGAACCAGAAAGATAACGTCATATGCCAGCGGTTCCAGAAATCCTTCATATCAACGCTGGCGAAAGGCCGTTTGAAATTTTCAGGAACTCGGATCCCGAAGAGATAGCCGGAACCGATCGCCATCAGGCTGTAGCCTGCGAAATCAAAGAACAGATAGATTCCATAACAGTAGCTGTACCCGACATATTCCAGAAAGCTCTGTGGATCCTGAAAGAATCCGACTCCCCTGTGAACCAGAGCCGCCAGAACAAATTTATATAAAACCCCTATTAAAAATTTTAAAATCCCATTTCCAAGAAGGTCCAGATATTCTTCCCTGGTATAACGTTTTTTTCCATCCTCCAGATATCTCCTGCTCCGATCAATGGGGCCACAGCTGAATGTAGAAAACAAGAGAAGAAAGTCTGTAAAATCAAGCCACTTCACTTCCCTGATAATCCCGTCGTAGATTTCGATAATAATCTGTGCCGCCCGGAATGTCAGATATGAAATCCCCAGGAACTGGAACAGACTGAAGGAAGCTCCTCCCGCTATCTCTGAAATTTTGCAGAGAATCAGCGGAAGGATAACAAGAAAAAGAAAACTTCGGTAAATTGCCGTATTTCTGTTTTCTCCCTGGGAAAGCCGTAGTTTTAAATAAAGCTTTATCAGGAAAAATTCCAGCAGATAAAATGCAATCAAATAAGCGAGATGTATTTTATCCGGCCAGAAGACAACGCCGATTATCAGTATGGAAACTGCCGTCCGGTATCCTTGAAGGGATCTACCGGTAAATCCCAGTACAATGGCTGGAATAAAAACCAATATTAGCAGCAGGAAAAAGGAAATACTTCCAAAAAAACTCATTATACAAGTCCTCCCAGCTGTTTTCGATCTACCTTCCCGTTTTGATTCATAGGAAGCTGGTTAAGGAATATAATCTTCTTCGGAATCATGTAAGAAGGAAGATATTCTCTCAGCTTTTCCTTCATGGATTTCGAAAAAAGTGTCGGATTGGAAGGTTTTGCATCTCCCATAACAAAGGCTGTCAGGCTCCGAACCTTACCGTCCTTCCTGTTCGGCACTACTACCGCGTGGGAAATTTCTTTCAGCTGCAGCAGATTTTTTTCGATATCTTCTAATTCAATGCGATAACCGTTCAGTTTAATTTGTAGATCGATCCGGCCTTCATAATAGAGATTTCCGTCATCGTCCAAATAACCTTTGTCGCCGGTACGGTAAGCCCGATAGGATTTTCCCTCTTTTTCCAGGTTAAAAAACGCTTTTTCCGTTAAATCATCCCTCTTAAAATAGCCCGCGCTCACCGTGTCGCCGGCGATGATAATTTCTCCGGATTCGCATGGAGAGGCCTTAGAACCGTCCGATTTTCGGATTTCCAGAAAGGTTCCCGGTTTTGGTTTTCCACAGGGAAGCGGACAGATCCTGCTTGCCAGTTTTTTCGTTACATGCACCTCTGTGACAGCGACTGTAGATTCTGTCGGTCCATATGTGTTCATAATCACAGCTTTTGGGAAACGTTCCATCAGCTTGAGCGCTGTGGAATTGGTCAGAGTTTCCCCACAGAACAGGAAAGCTTCTATGTGCGGCATCTGTCGGCTGTCGAACAGCTTGTCCGCCAGACACATGTCCGCGAAAGAAGGGGTCGAAACCCATATCGCAGTGTCCGACTCTTTTAGAGCAGGCATCAGTTTTTTAAAGTCCATCTGTGTTTCCTTATCAAGGAGATATAGAGTCCCTCTGCAGGCCAGACAGGTATACAGATCCATAACTGACAGATCGAAGGAAAAGGGAGCCTGGTTTAAAAATACTTTCCCTATTTTATCTTTTACAGGAGTTCCAAGTCCCACGGACCATTCCAGATAATGATTCAGATTGTTTGCGGTTATCTGAACGCCTTTTGGCATGCCTGTACTTCCAGATGTGAAAATGATGTAAAAAATATCTTCTCCCTTTACCCAGAAGCTCTCATCAATCGCTTCTTCCCATTCCTGAATTATAGAAATGGTATCTTCCAGAGAAACAGCATTGCCGAGATCCGCGGAGGTATCTTCCAGAGCGAAGATCAAAGACGGCTGCGCGGCTTTGATGGTACTTTCAATACGACTGTCGGGAATGGAAATGTCCAGCGGACAGTAAGCCCTTCCTGATTTTACAGCCGCGAGAAAGCAGACGATCATATAGATATCTTTATGACCATACACAGCAACTGGAGCTTTATTGTCTTTGCATTGGTTCTGGATGTAATTTGCGAGACGTCCGGAATAATCATCCAGCTCTTTATAGGTAAGAAAGCGGTCCTGATAGCGGACGGCTATATTCTGCCCATGATTTTGGGCATAAAAAGATAACTGTCTTAAGATGTTCATGTTATTCACTTCCCTTCTTTACATTCACACTTTACACATTCGCAAAGAACACGATCTCTTTGCTTTGTTCAAGTGTACGTGCTTGGGATGAAATTGTCAAGATAGAAACCATTTAAGGATTTCTTACAACTTTCTTACACCATTATATTAAACAGAGAAATTAAACTTGAAATAAATCAGGGGTAAAAAGAGATTAAACCAAATAGAAAAAAGATCCCGCGGGATCTTTTTTCAGGTGTTTATTATTTAAGGTAAAAATAATCATATCCATAAAATTTACCGTTTTTGGGCGTTTCATTATACCGATATTGTAAAAGCTCACTGACGGTTACCAGCTGATAGCCTTCTTTTAGCAGCCATGGCACCATCTGTTCTACCGCCTTAGCAGTAGAATCATAGATGGAGTGCATCAGAATTACCCTGCCATCCAGATTTTTAACGCCCTTAACTACCTTCATAACACTTTTCGCTTTTCGGCTCTTCCAGTCCAGTGTATCTACAGACCATAGAACAATCGGCGCTTTCGCATGTTTTTCCACCGCCTTACTGTTATTGCCGTACGGAGGCCGAAAAACAGACGCAGTCTGTCCACAGGCTTTTTTCAGCGCGTTATTAGTTTTATCAATTTGTTTCCTGACCTGCTTTGGTTTTAGCTTTTTTAAATCCTTATGAGTTACAGGAAGTGCTAAAATACCACCATCGGCTTTCTCAATAATAGCCTTTGAACCCTTTAAAGCACCTGTGGCTTCCAATCTCCATTCCCAGTTCCGCTTCCCTTTTGACTACTTCCGGGTAGGCCGCTACATTCTGTCCCAGTTCAAAGAATGTGGCAACAGCGCCGTATTCTTCCAGACAGTCTAAAATACGGTTACTTGTTTTAGGAAACGGTCCGTCGTCAAAGGTGAGTGCCACCATTGGCCGGGATGGATCAATGGCTCGTATCTCAATCTGATCACGGATGACGCCTTTTAGTTCCTGGTACGTTACCTCCACCGCGATGGGACCTTCCTCCTTATTTACAACCGTCCCCGCGTCAAAGTAGAATTTTACGCCCTTTTCTGTGAGCACAAATTTGTTAAAATTTTCTTCCGCATTAGATAAAGCATTTTGATACCTTTTTACCAGCTGGTCCGGGTATTTTTCTTTAAAATACTTTGTCATATACTGGGAACAGAAGTCCTTATAGTCCGGATTAAAAATTTGAATCGCGGTGAGCGGCATTCCAGTATCCGTTGAGAAATTGTAAGTGTAGATATTGGAGGAAATAGGCGTCATCTGACGTTTATCCGCTTTCCTCTGTTCCTCAGAAAATACCAGCCCTATTGCCGCCCGCTGCGTTTTATAAGAATCGTAATCTACCAGCATGGCGATTGTATCTTCTTTTCCCGCGCCTTTGTGATCGGTCTCAAACTGATTGACTAGATCTTCAGCGATTCCTTGGATATATCCATCCATAGAGGCTTGACCGGTGATCGGGTATTCCATAGCCGCTGAAAGAGGCGTTCCAAACTTTACTAGCTCTTGTGGCTGCCCTACATTTTTTGTTTCATCCACTTCTTTAAAATATTTGGATGCGTAAGCCTTAAAACTGTCTTCATCATTGTAGGCATCTCCTGAGAACAGCGCCGCGACTACAATGATTGCTGTTACCACACACATAGCAAGCAGTACTCCGGTAAGAACTTTGTGTATTTTTTTCTTTCTTTTCAGACGAGCCTCACGGTTGGCGCGTCTTCTGTCTGCATTCGTTACTGTCAAAACTTTTCCCCCCCTGTAGCAACACTTTTATTGAATTCTTCCCATTATAACATAGAGGTCTTTCCTTTCAATACCCTCTTAAAGAAATTTTAAACATTTTGAAAAAAATCTTCATCCAGAAATTGCCGAAATGCGGTGGGAAGCGCGATGGAAGCCCCCAGTTCGTTTTTGCAGACCCATTCCATTTCCGGAACTTCCCGGCCGCACTCCACATAAAATCCGGTCATATTCCATTGAATATGGCTGAAAACATGTTTGCGAATTGCTTCCCTTTTCAGAGAGACAGGGCTGACGCCCCATTCGGACAGGATCTCCATAGCTTCTTTCGCTGTTTTCTTCTCCGAAATATTGGGGAGCTCCCACAGACCGGCAAGAAGGCCCTCCTTTTTCCGTTTTTTTACCGCGATTTTCGTTCCGCATCGGAGGATAAAAACCGTACGTTCTTCCTGCTTTCGTTCTTTTTTTGTATTTTTTACCGGAAGCTTCTGCTCCGTTCCATGCCGGTGCGCGACGCATAAATCTTCCATCGGACAGACGCCGCATTTGGGAGCACCGCCAGGAACGCAGACAATGGCGCCCAGCTCCATCAGGCTTTGGGTAAAGTCTCCGCATCCGGTCCTGGGATATACCGCTTCCAGACGGGCTTTTACCTGTTTTTTTACAGCGGGCTTCTGAATATCCTCATAGCTTTCGGTGATTCGGGAAATCGCCCGCAGTACGTTTCCGTCTACAGCTGCCACCGGTTCGTCAAAACAATTGGAGGCAATGGCTCCCGCCGTGTACTCGCCGATTCCCGGCAACGTTAGTATTTCACTGTATTCGGAGGGAAATACGCCGTTGTTTTCCGATATAATCTTTTTTGCCGCTTTCTGCAAGTTGCGCGCCCGGTTGTAGTACCCCAGCCCTTCCCACAGTTTAAGAAGCCGATCTTCATCCGCTTCGGCGAGATCTGCGATGGTCGGAAATTCTTTCAGAAACCGTGTGTAGTACCCTTTTACCGCTTCCACTCTGGTCTGCTGCAACATAATTTCAGAGAGCCATACATGATAAGGCTCTCTGTCCTTTCTCCAGGGAAGATCTCTGGCATGTTTGAGGTACCAGGGGATCAGAATTTCCGGAAGCGTTTTATATAAAAAATCGAGACTCTGTTCCTTTTCGTTCATTCTGCTCTATTCGTCAAACAGCGGCGTGGAAAAATAGCGTTCCGCCGTATCCGGAAGAACGGTTACCACTGTTTTTCCTTTTCCCAGTTTTTTCGCCAGCTGCAGCGCCGCCGCCACGTTGGTGCCGCTGGAAATTCCGCACATGAGCCCTTCCATGCTGGCAAGCTTTTTGGCGGTATCAATGGCTTCTTCATCGGAAACAATATAAATATGGTCATAAATTTCCTTATTTAAGATTTTAGGAATCACGCCGTC
>OLQC01002696.1_pt1 | contig 11415 bp, 9 predicted proteins | sample 1672471 | NCBI WGS metagenome assembly OLQC01 (sample SAMEA3136689, study PRJEB25190) | human gut metagenome | biome: human gut; feature: human-associated habitat; material: faeces | place: Austria | collected 2013
CACGGAAACTGATTTTACTGTATCTGATAAATTTCCACTTTTGCTTTTCCTTCTGCCTGGACAGTAATCTCACCTTTTCTTACATCCAGCACTGTCTCATAAGCTTCACTCAAAAGACCGTCATTTACCGTTACTTCCAGAATCTCTCCATCTGAAAGCAGAGAAAGTTTCTCCGGTTTTCCAATTGTATTCATCTTCAGTTCCCGGTAAGTCTGACCTTCTTTGATTTCTTCTTTGTCTGTAAATTCTCTTGCTGCTCCGGCAACGCCTTCTGTCCTCTGTGCGATTCCCTCAATCTTCAAAACACCCTCATGATACAGGCATTTTGTTCCATAGAGATCCACAACCATGTCCTTGTCTTCTTCCAGTTTTACAACAATTTCCACTGCCGCAGGTTCTTTCTGTGTATAATCAACACACTTGTCTGACTTCGAATCCAAAACTGCTTCCAGTTTTTTTACTTTCTGTTCTTCCAGCTCCTGAACGAGTTTCTGTCTGAGCAGATAACCTTCTTCCGTTTTTACCAGAGTCAGCTCTCTGGGAATTCCCATCATTCCCCTGAAATTTTTACCCTGGTTGTTGGTACGCATCCAGGGAATCATGATCACCCGGTCTGTCCCGGCAAAGGTCTGTCCGGCATAAGGCAGCATACAATGGTAAGCTTCCTGTCTGACGCCATCCGTTGCAAAATGGGAACCATCAAAATCACCCAGGAAATAGTAGCCGTCTGCGGACCAGAAGATCCATTTCTTTCCACCGCCTTCTACCGGAATCTCCCGGAAATCCGGGCATTCCCAGGCTCCTGGAATGGTAAGTTTCTGTGTCATGACCCAATTTTTCAGATCGCTGGAATTAAAGATCGCATAATCATTTTTATCCAGATACAGCACCATATAGTAAAGTTGCTTTTCCTCATGCCAGTAAACTTTGGGATCCCGGTTATCTGCTTCTATGTGTTCCAACACATTCTCTTCTACCTTCGTCAGTGTTTCTCCCTGATCCGTACTGTAAGCAATCCGCTGTACAAATTTTTTCCCTTTGCTCCATTCAGAAGCACTTCCTGCTACGGTATAAAAGAATACCGGTGTATCCTTGGGAAGTCCCAGAAGACCTCTCTCATTCAGGATCGCACAACCGGAAAACATCGTTCCGTTTTCATCCGGAAACATCACATCCTCTTTCTGCACCCAATGAAGGAGATCTGTACTCTCCGCATGCCCCCAGCTCATATTTCCCCAGTTTACATCAACCGGATTGTGCTGAAAATACAGGTGATATTTTCCTTCACTATAAATCAGTCCATTTGGATCATTGATCCAGCCTGTTTCCGGCACGAAATGGATATATCCGCTGTTTTCCCGCACAGCAGACTCCTTTTCCCGCACAGCAGACAGAAGACTTTCACAAACATCACCTTCGATCCGGATCTTTTGACCCTTCCATTTTTTCACTGGCAAAACTGCACAGAAATCTTCCGGATAAGTTTCCTCCGTATCTACACAGGAAATCTCAAATTCATAAATTTTTTCTGTTCCGCACCAGAAAGTCAGCAACCTTTTTTCTGCTTCCTTCTTTACCGGTACAAGAAGATAATCTTTTGATATCGTAAGTACTTTTTCCATTCTATTAACCTTTCATTCTTTTGAGGGTCTGCCATCTGCCAAGCCATGGATTCCAGATCCTGTCTTTTCCTTATTTCACCGCGGCCATCTGTCTTTCCTATCCATCAGTTTTCCATATGGCTGATGAGGTTCTTCCTGATACCAGTAAGCAACAGAAGCCACATCGTCTTCCCGCTCAAAAAGCCCGCCATAATACACACCGATCTGCTGAATCGTTACCCGGATATCTTTTTCGAACAGGATCGGATCCATAATGTGCCACCGGTAAAAGCTTCTCTGAGGCAGCTGATCGTCATTATGAAAATCATGGTGCAGGAACGTATCATGATGTGAATAATACGGATAGCCTAAAAAAGGCGTACAGAACGTATTTTCCACGGTTTTTCCGTCCTTCTGAGTGGCAAAACTCCAGGCTCCGCCAAAATAGTCTTCTGTTCCGGTTCCGCAGATGGTTGGATACTCTTCATCCCCATCCAGATAGAACTTCACTTCCCCTTCTCCGTACCAGTAGCGTTCCAGCGCAGTCAGTGCCATATATGTCCCAACATACTGTCCCCTGCCTTTTACATGATCCAGTATTACGTAATCCTGACCTTTTTCTGTTATTCTCTGCCTTCTCCACTGAGCATGAAAATATCCGGTGTTTTCCGGAAGTTCATCCGTCAGACAATAATCAATCTGGTAAAAGAATGCCGGAATCGTCTCATCGCACTGATTTTCAATGGTGATTTTAGCTTTTTTTCGGAAAGGCATTGGAAAATAGGAATTAAAACCTCTCGTGGGATTAACAGCTACAGGAAGAGAATTCACGCAATACGACACATCAAAACCGCAGCAGAAAAAATCTCCCAACGGACTTTCCACTGAAGGCTCTTCCTCTCCATCCCAGTACATCCGCAAAACCAGATCTCTTAAAACATATCTGTTGCGCTCACTCGTCCGGTCTGTCACTGTGATCCAGATATGATTGATGGTTCCCGGACCGTCCATTTCTGCCAGTGTTACCGTCTCTCCCGATTTGATTTCCGGAATACAAGGAGAACCTTTTCTGGCAGTTCCAAGATCACTTGCGGCTCGGCCTCCCATTCCCTTTTCTCCCTTACGGTTTTCCCAGTTAATACTTCTGCTTTGTCCTTTTTTCAATATTGATAAATGGTTTAAATCAAACATCGAAACTCCTTATCCTCAAAGAGGCTGTTGCATTTTGCGACAGCCTCTTATCTTTTTTATTCAGTTAAAACAGCAGCATCTTTTACTTCCATTGTTCCATCGGAGACAAAAAATCCCAGATGGCGGTTTTTCCAGTTATACATCCGGAAACCAAAGGCTACATCATTATTTATATAAAGCACACCTATGGTATCCTGAATATATAAGGCAATTTCATATTCTTTTCCAGGCTCCAGTTTTAACGGTCTTTCCATCTCCACTGCATAGGGGAACATCTGCCCACCCTGTTCGTACATCCGCAGTCCGGAGCGGTACTGAATCCTGTTAAATTGCGGTTCAAACATCAGATAATAGCCAAAATCAAAGGCTTCATCTACCTGGAGGGCCAGTCCGAACCCCGTAGGTGTTCCCTCATAACGAAGTTTTGCTTTGATACAGCACTGCGCCGGAATCTCGCTTCCAAGTGCGGCAGCAAATCCATCTTCAGAGCTGCAGAGAATTCCGTCTGCCCGGTGTTCCCAATTGCCGCTCAGACCTCTGATCTCTGTTTTCTCACTGTGATGGAATGCATTCGCCACACTTTCCACGGGGCATACGCCCAGCGTTCCGTCCTCATGCTGCACCAGCTGATGAACGACAATAGAGCCTCCCCAGTTCCAGGTGCAGTAATCTTTTCCGAAATCTTTCCCGGGATCAAAGTCCCAACCGTTTTCACCTCTGGTAGGGTTCCAGCCGTATACATAACGGTGGGTTCCATCAGATCCCGTTTTTGCTGCATAAAAAGCTCTTCCGTCAAACGTATCCCGCTCCGGGCGTATCCATGGGCCCTTCGGAGACCTGCTCATCCGGTAATAGGTACAAAAACCATCCGTATAATTGGAAAACACCAGATAATACCAGTCACCCATTTTGAAAAAATCCGGGCACTCATTGGCTGCCTGATTGGTTCTGGATGCGTAAAGGGGCTTTCTGTACTCCCAGTGGGAGAGATCGTCCGATACGCACAGTGCCACACAACCATTCCGTTCTGTTGCCGCATTTTCCCTGGCTGCCAGGATCATCCACCATTTCTTTTCCTCCTCATTCCAGAATACATGAGGATCTCTCCAGTCAGACATCCGGTAAATTTCTCCGTCCGGTCCAAATTTATCTTCCGGGATGTCCTCCCAGTGTACAAGGTCTTTGCTCGTCGCATGTCTTGCCCACTGGGCCGGCGGGTTCTGATCGAAGGTACAGTAGAACATATGGTAAACACCGTCCACTTCGATCACAGACCCGGTTCCACCCTGAATGTTTGTCGGGGTTTCTTTGTAAATCCGGTTGTCTTCCGTTATGATCTGATGCCAGCCATAGACGATCTTGTCTTTCGGTGCATCCGGATTCCAGTTTTTCAGATAATAGTTTTCGAATCTTTTCGTCTTCTGATTGTAAAACGGAATTACATCTCCGGTTTTCGCATACTCAGGTGTATAAAATAAGTTCATTCGGCCCTCCCTGCTGTCACATGCTGTCAGTTATTGTTTATTGGTGAGTTCATAGAACATATCGAAACCTTTCTGTTTCAGTTCCAGAAGTTCAGAAAGTCCCATGGAATCCATTTTTTCAAGATAAGCGTTCCAGTCTTCATCTGTGATACCGTCTTTCACGATACCTGCTTTCGTCTGCTCTGCATAGTTTTTGAGGTCTGTCTCGATCTCTGCGATTCTTGTGATGTCCTCCTGGTCCATAAAGGCTGCCGGATAGTTGTAATCACTGGTGATTGCCGGAGAGTAGATGTTTTTTACCATCTCGAGACGCGCAGCATCAGAATCTACCATCTTGTCAACATAAACGCCATAGTAGTCAGCAAGAATTGCAAATACATCATAGAGGTTCTGGTCATTTCTGACTTTGCTGTCCTGTCCTTCCTCGGTCCATTTCAGCATGCCGTCTTCCATAGTAAATACGTTGGTATAATTTTCATCATCGTAAGTACCAAAGCAGTTCTGGATAGACATGGACGGTTCATAATACTGATCCAGATATGCCAGTGCGATTTCCGGTTTTTCGCAGGCTGCAGTTACAGCTGTTACACCCATATCAAAACTGTAGTAGTTCTGTCTCGGAACATTCACCGTTCCATCCGGTCCTGCCAGAGGCGGAAGCGGCTCATAATCGTCCGTATAATCTCCTGCCATTCCGATTGCCCAGTCATAGAAAAGACCAACTCTTCCGGAAGCAACCTTTGCAGAATAGCTTGCTCCATCCTGAGAGAAGATTTCCGGATCTACCAGTCCTTCGCTGTACAGCTCATGGAGCCATTCCAGTCCTTCTCTCACATCATCCTGTACCAGAGTGTAATAAACCTCTTTGTCATTGCTTACCATATAATGATCCATATCATCGCCGCAGCCAAAAGAGCCTAAGGTAATGCCCGGATCCTGGTTTACCTGGTTGATACGGAAGGACATGGGAACCACTTCTCCGCTTTCTACGGTAATGTTCTCCTTGAAAGCCTCAAGAACTGTTTTCAGTTCATCGGTAGTGGTCGGCATTTCCAGTCCCAGTTCGTCCAGCCAGCTCTTGTTGATGTAGGGGATTGCTCCGACTACGTTGATGTTCTCCTTCGGGTTCGTGGACCATTCATTGATGAACGGAAGAGTATAAATATGTCCGTCCGCAGAAGTAATAGCGGCTTTTACCTCCGGTCTCTTCTCCAGAACTGCTTTCAGGTTCGGCATATCCTCTTCAATGTAGTCCTCGATGGGAATAAAGACTCCTTTGCTTGCATAACTGAGAATGTCGTAAGGTTTGATATACATTTTTGTAATGACATCCGGCATGCCTTTCTTGGACAGGGCCAGTTTGGATTTCTCATCAAACTGATCAGCCGGGATGGTCTGATAATCTACCTGCACATTGGTAGCTGCTTCCATTCTCTGAACCAGTGCTTTCTTGCTGAAATCCTGCTCGGAATCATTCTCGGCTCTTGTCATGATAGAAAAGCTGTAACTTTCTTCCAGCGGGAAGGTAATGCCGGATTCACTTGCGGATGCAACGGATCCCAGGCTGGCTGCCAGCATTGCTGCCATACACAGAGCGGTCATTTTTTTGTTTGCCATAACTTTTTCCTCCTTTTATATGAGATAAGTGCACTATGCACAGATCTTTCAACCTTTTACTGAACCGATCATAACACCTTTTTCAAAAGATTTTGCAAAGAACGGATACAGTACGATCAGCGGAACGCTGGATATTACGATAGTGGAATATTTCAGAAGATCTGCAAGTTTCGCCGTTTCTGCCAGTTTTTCCATATTGGCCACCAGGTTCGGATTGATCTGGTTCTGGACCAGGATAGAACGGAGAACCAACTGCAAGGGCTGCAGGTTCTGATCATCCAGATAAATCATTGCATCAAAGTAAGAATTCCACATAGCCACGAACTGATACAGGCACAAAACTGCAATGATCGGTTTACATACCGGAATCAGGATCTTAAAGAAATACTGCACTTCTGTAGAACCGTCCATGGAAGCTGCCTCGTAAAGTTCAATGGGCACCGTCTTATAATAAGAACGGGCAAGGATCATATTCCAGACATTCAGTGCTCCTGGCAGAAGAATTGCCCATACCGTATTAACCAATCCCAGCTGATCCATCAGCAGGTACGTTGGCATCAGACCACCGCCGAAAAACATGGTAAATACGAAGATCGCATTGAAAAACTTCTTTCCCATGAAGTCATTCCGTGACATGGGATATGCCGCCAGCAGAGTCACCGTCACCGAAATAACCGTAAAAACGATGGAATAGAAAAAGGAATTCCGGAAGCCTCTCCATATATTCGGATCCTGAAAAACTCTTCGATAGCCTTCCAGCGTCCAGTTCTTCAAATTCAAGGAAACGCCAACGCTGTTCCGCACAGACGGATCCATGATCGAACAGAGCAGAATATAAGCAACCGGTACAACAATCAGAACCGTCAGCAGGATCAGGAGCAGATTTCCGCCCCATGTAACAACTTTATCTTGTGTAATCGTACTTTTCTTTTTGTTATTCATTACGGCTCCTCCTATAATCCTTCACCCTCATTCAGTTTGGAAACAACATAGTTTACTGCCACCAAAAGAATCAGGTTGACAATGGAGTTGAACAGACCTACCGCAGTGGAATATCCGTAATCTCCCATCTCAAGACCAAGACGGTATACATAGGTAGGAATGATATCACTCGTGATCTTGTTCAGATCTGTCTGCATTGCATATACTTTTTCAAAACCGATACTCATGATATTTCCTGCGGATAAAATAAACTGGATCACAATAACAGGCTTCAATGCCGGCAGTTCTACATTTCTGATCTGCTGAATGATCGTCGCTCCGTCGATCTTTGCTGCTTCGATCAGATCCTGACTGACCCCGGCAAGCGTTGAAGTATAAATAATGGAAGACCAGCCGATCGTCTGCCAGATTCCACTTCCTATATACAGGCTTCTGAACCATTTGGATTCAGACATGAAATCAATACTTGTTCCAAAGATTGCATTGATCGGTCCCACCGGAGAAAAGAACAGGCGGATCATACCGGCAAGTACGATGGTTGAAATAAAATACGGAAGATAAAAAATCAATTGTGCATTTCTCTTGATCTTTGCACTTCTCACCCGGTTCAGAAGCAGAGCAAGAATGATCGGCGGGAAAAAGCTCCACAGAAGATTGTAGCCGCTCAGTTTCAGCGTATTGACCAGAAGCCTTAAAAACTCCGTAGATGAAAACAACCTTTTAAAGTTGTAAGCCCCGATCCATTTACTGTCAAAGTAGCCCAGAAACGGACTGTATTCCTCAAAAGCAATGATGATTCCAAGCATTGGAAGGTATTTAAAAATCAGTGTCAGTAAAAGTCCCGGCAATAAGAAAATGATATACAGCTGCCAGTTTTTTCGGAAATACTTACCAAACTGGTTCATATAAGCAGATACTGAACCCGTTTTCTCTTTTTTCCTCATATCCCTCTTCCTTTCTCTTTTCACTTGCCTGTAACTGTCCAGTAACCTCACAACGGCCTCTGGATAGCTACATTTGTTCATTCATAAGTTGTTGTTTGTTAAATTCATAATACCATTTTTCTTCGTCTTGTCAATATATTTTTGTGCATTTTGTTTGTTTATATAATTTTTGTTTGTTATTTTTAGTATTTTTTTCTCTTCTTTTTTGCTTTTCAGCTTTATTATATTTACATTTGTAAACTTTTGTATTCTTGTTTTTTTACATTTTCCATGCTACAATATTTACAAAACCCAAATGGTAACTGTTCATTCTCTTCACAGTTATCTCAAATTTACTTTTCAAAAGGATAATCGTTATGGCAAAAACAAAAATATTGGTTCAGGACATTGCCGATGCTTTGAATCTTTCCCGTACAACCGTTTCAAAAGTTCTGAATAACAGCGGATCTGTCTCTCCCCAGACTCGGGAACGGGTCCTCCATAAAGCTGCGGAATTAAATTATAAATGTTATTCCCTGATCCAACCGGTTCTGACAGAAAACCTGGATCTGAAAGAAGCCTTCACTGCCCAGTCCACAGATGCTCCGGAGGAAGAATCAGCTCCTTCCCAACAGTCACAGATTGCTGTCTTTTTCTCCAAGGGAATTGACAAGCAACATATCGGCTTCAATCTTCTCTCGGTTCTGGGCCAGGAACTGAGCAGGAAAAATTACTCTATATCCATGTATTTCATCCAGGAAGCAGAATTTCAGTCTCTTCTGCTTCCTCCTACCTTCCATCTGGAACAGACAGCTTCCATCTTCTGCATTGAACTTCTGGATAAATCCTATTCCCGAATGCTCTGCTCCCTTGGAAAGCCCATTCTGTTTTTTGACGCCTACGCCGGTATTTTGGAAGACAACCTCCCTGCTGATGTCCTGTCTACCGAAAGCCAGTTTCGCCTGACCGGCCTTATCAAAAACCTGATCCAAAAATATCATCTGCAGAAAATAGGTTTTTTCGGCTCCTCCCTTCACTGTCTGAGTTTTTTCGAACGCTGGCTTGGTTTCCGCGCTGCCATTCTTTCCTGTGGTCTGGAGTATGATGAAACCTGCAGTATCATTGCAAATGATGACCTCTACTGGGATGACCGCTGGCTTCTGACACAGCTGAAACGGATGGATTCTCTTCCGGAGCTTTTCGTCTGTGCCAATGATTCCCTGGCGTGTCAGCTGATGCGGATCCTTGCATCTCTGAATATCCACTGCCCGAGAGATATCCTGATCACCGGTTTTGACAATTGCCCCATCGCATCCACGAATCAGCCCGGCATTACCACCATTGACCCGCACAGTTCAGATCTTGCCTGGGAGGCAACTTCTCTGATCCTGTCCCGTCTGGAAGAACCGGAACAGCCCTATCGGAATATCCGTTTACAGTCTTCAGCGATCGAGCGTGATTCTACGCTCCGCCGCTGAGTGATGTAAAGCGGACATTCGCAATCCGCTTCGCTACTTGCTCATGAACGCAGTCGCTTCGCGATCTACGTTCAAAAAAGGAGCGGTACCGCAGATTTTTCTGTGATACCGCTCCTTTTTATTTATCCCCATACACAGCAAGACAGGCTTCCATACTGCTTACTGCACCATCATTTCCAGAAATTTAATACAGTTTTCCAGGTTCTTGCTGCTGGACATCACCACTGCATAGACCGGGCTGTAATAAACCATATTGTATTTCTCCCAGTTTGGACATTTCTCCAGATCCAGTCTGCCATCATCGGTCATATATTCCTCATATTTGGAATAATCGTCCCCCAGGATTTCCTTCCAGCTCAAAAAAGCTTCCTGCTGCTTATATTTTTTATAAGTTTCTTCTCCGCAGAACATCATATCTGCTGTTCCGGCTCCCATGACTACCGTCATCTTGACTACTGCATTATAATCATCTCCGGAAAGAAGAGAGGTGTCCACATCCACCACTTCATGCTTGTCCCCGGTTCCTGCATAAGCCAGAAAATCATTCTGTAAAGCTTCCACCTGCTCGTCATGATTATAGTTGGAATCCACCACTGCAATAGAGAGCAAAGATTTCAACTGTGAATTCTGAAACATCTGCACACCAATGGAAATGATCACACAGGCAATGATGATCCCCGCAAACACACCCTTATAATATTCCCAGATATATGCGGCTTTCTGTTTGAAAGTCATGCTCTTCAGCTTTTTCAGCTCATTCTGTCTTTTTTCCTTCCGGGTCATATCTGATTCGTACCGCTTTTCCATGCCATCCTCCTCGAAAACATATATGGTTACTATCTTACGTTTTTTAGTTAAACAGAATTTAAACTTCACAGGCCCGAATCTAAAAAAAGTGTGAATTTCTGTGATATTTTTGACCAGCCTTCCTCTCTGTGGTAAGATACTGTTATTGTAACTATTCAGCCGCAGTGTTCCGTAATTCTCTTTTCAAGGAGGCCTCATGTTCCAGATTCTGATCGTTGACGATGATAAAAATTTAAAGCGGGCGCTCTCGCTCCTCCTCACGGATTCCGGCTACCGGACCTTTTCCGCCGGTTCCGCCAGGGAGGCGCTCCATACCCTGGAAAAATGCCGCATCGACCTCATGGTGCTGGAGGCAGCCCTTCCCGGCATGGATGGTCTCGCCCTCACCAAACTCCTTCGGGACTGCAAAAATGACCTCCCCATCCTCATGCTTTCCTCCGGAAAGCAGCCCGCCGACATTAAGAAGGGCTTCCTCGCCGGCGTGGATGATTATGTCACGAAACCCTTCGATTCCGAGGAACTTACCCTTCGGATCAAAGCCCTTCTCCGCCGGGCAAAGATCGTCTCCGAGCACCAGCTGGTCATCGGAAAAACCACTCTGGACTACGACACCTTCTCCGTCGCCACCGACGGCCGGGAGCAGATCCTGCCCCAGAAGGAATTCTTCCTGCTCTATAAGCTGCTCTCCTATCCGGGGCATATCTATACCCGGCAGCAGCTCATGGACGAGATCTGGGGGCTGGAGAGCGAATCGGAACTGCGCACGGTGGATGTGCATATTCAACGCCTGCGCGGCAAAATCGGCGCGGAATACATTGAAACGGTGTATAAATACGGTTATCGGTTCTGCGGCGAAGGGGAGGGAAAACCATGAGAAAACGCATTGCGCTGTGCATGGTGGCGCTCGTGCTGACGCTGCTTGGCCCAGGGATGGCGCTGGTCGTTTCCCGAAGCTTTGCGTTGACGATGGAGCGGGAACGCGCACGGGCGCTTGGCGAGGAAGCGGCGATTGCGCGCGCGCTGACGCTGGAAACCGCGGAGGGAAACGTTGGCCGATCCACTGCTTCAACTTTGCAGACGCGGTATGGCTCAAACGAATTGACGATCTATTTGCTGCAAAACGGCGAGACGATCACGGGCGAAGCGCTTCCGACGGTGCAGAAACTGCCTGAACTGCTGAACACGGAAACGCGCGCGACGCTGCTGGATGGGGTAAGCGAACGGCTGCTGATTGCGCATGCGCTGGACGGAGAAATCACGCTGCTGACCGCGCTGGATGTTTCGCCCGTGTATGCGCTCCGCCGCGAATTGCTGCGGGGCGCGGCGGCGCTGGGCCTGATCGGTTTGGCTCTGGCCGGGGCGCTGGCCATCT
>OLQC01002702.1_pt1 | contig 11389 bp, 9 predicted proteins | sample 1672471 | NCBI WGS metagenome assembly OLQC01 (sample SAMEA3136689, study PRJEB25190) | human gut metagenome | biome: human gut; feature: human-associated habitat; material: faeces | place: Austria | collected 2013
ATCAAATACACCTACCATCGGTACGCCCGGCATCAGTTCACGGCAAACATTGATACCGATTAAGTTAGCTGGGTTATGAAGTGGTGCAAGTTCGTTGCATTCTTCGATAACTTTGATGACTTCATCAGTGATGATTGTGGAGCTTGCAAACTTCTCGCCGCCATGGACAACACGGTGACCAACTGCATTGATCTCTTTAAGAGATTTGATAACGCCGTATTCAGCATTTATCAGACAATCAAGAACGAGCTTGATTGCTTCTGTATGTGTAGGCATTGGAGATTCGATTGTCATCTTCTCACCGCCTGCTGGTGTGTAAACAATACGGCTGCCGTCAATGCCAATTCTTTCACAAAGACCTTTTGCCTGTACAGCTTCTGTTGTCATATCGATTAACTGAAACTTTAATGATGAACTACCACAGTTAATAACTAAAATGTTCATTGGAATAATTCCTCCTTAAAATTAAATGGTGTAACTGCTGCTTTTCGCAAAATGTACAAATTGCACGATTTTATTTCGTTAAATCATTATCAATCTGTTCATATTACCCAAAGCATACCTACATGTATTCTAGCATACTACTTTTTAAAACGCCATATCTAATTTTAAAAATCTGGTATTTTCTTCAATTCAATAAAATATTTTTTATGCTTTCTTTTATTATCGCCGTTACGGCTGGTGTAGTTTGCCACTACATCATCAAATGGTTAGATGGCGACAAATAGCCGGTAACTAACCTGTGGAGTTAAGCCTTTCCACACCAAAATCAGGAATAGAAAAACCCTCGGATGGCACTCCGAGGGTTTTTCGTTGCTGTTCACTATGGAATAGCATTATCTTTTTGCCTACTGGCATTATAGCATATGCAATTTAACAATACAATATGCAATTTTAATAGAAAGTGGGTATGTTCTTGCTTTTCTTGTCTTTTCATGCTATACTATCACCCGTTACAAAACCCGAAAAACCAAGGTCTTACAAGGGTTTCGCCGATTTCCGGCGTAAAATGAATCGTGTGTTCGTGACCTTCCACACGTAAAACAAAACTAAAGGAGATTTAAAAATGAAGAACAAAAACATCAGTTTCATGACACAGGCTGCTATGATTGCAGCTATCTATGTGGTGCTCACTTATGTATTCGCACCATTTTCATTCGGAGAGGTACAGGTTCGTATTTCAGAGGCCCTGACCATTCTTCCGGTATTCACACCAGCAGCAATTCCAGGATTATTTATCGGCTGCCTGATAGGTAATATCCTCGGAGGCGCAATACTCCCTGATATTATCTTTGGAAGTATCGCAACATTAATTGGAGCATTCTTTACATGGAAGCTTCGCGAGAAGAGTCCTTACCTTGCCCCGGTTCCACCGATTATTGCAAATATCCTGATCGTTCCGTTCGTTCTGCGTTACGGATACGGAGTTGCACTTCCAATTCCATTTATGATGTGCACAGTTGGTATCGGAGAGATTATTTCCTGTGCAGTACTCGGAATGGTTCTTTACTTTGCACTTAAAAAATACGCAAAGACATTATTTGCACAGTAAAATATCAATCACTGACAATTTTATCGAAACATATATTTCAAAGATAATTTTTTATCAGAGTCCGGAACTTATCTAAAGTAATGTTCCGAACTCCTCCAAGAAGAGAGCGTAACGGTTTAATCCTGCTCTCTTCTTTTTATTTTCTGCGCCAGAGCCGCTATATTCCGGCAACACCTGCAACTGCCAGCATTCCTCCTGCATTTGCTTTGTCCCCGGTCTTAACCGACATAGCTTTCTGAGAGATTTTGCTGTTATCGTACTTATCTACGGCATCTTTCTGCTCGAATACCTGTCGTATTTTTTCTGTCTCTTTTCTCGATTCTTCATCAGCTTTTGCCTGGGCAGCTGCTTCCTGCGCTTTCTGTTCCGCCAGATACTTATCATAGGTTGTCTGGGCAACTGCCAGTTCTGCAAGTGTTCTCACATTTTCCAGTTTTGCCTGTCCATATGCTTCTTCACTTTCCGCCGCTTTCTGCTTTGCCGCGTCATAAGCTTTCTGCAACAGGGCTTCTCTGCTTTGGGCATCTTTTACTTTCGAAATCTCATCATTTAAATACGTGAAATCCGGATCTATAATCTGATTTAGAAATGCAGCATCATAAGACAATGCCTTTGCCCTTTCTTCCTTTGACTAGGCTTCTGCCTGAGTGTCTTTCGCATCTGCCAGAGCTGCTTCCAGTGTATTCACTATATTTTGGGCATTTTTATACTCCGTTTTTGCCGTCACCTCTTCCTGCTGTTTCTGATTATAATCTGCCTGTGCATGAAGAAGCTGCATAATCATTGCCTTTATTTCGTCATATGCTGCCTGCTTTTTATCCACTTCTATCTGCGCTGCGGCAGCATCTTCTGTCTGTGCTGCCAGCTCTCTCTGTAGCACAGACAATTCTGCCTCCTGTTCTTCCAGTGCCTGTTCTGCTTTGTTTTTCTGTTCCACGGCATCAGATATGGACACATTTTTCTCCTCTAATTCTTTTTCTGCAATATCCAGTGCATTCTGCTTTTCATCAACATCCGCACGTTTCTTTACAATACTGCTGTTGGTTTCAGCTTCCAATTGTTTCAGTGCATTTTCTGCTTTTTCCAGTGCATTCTCTTTTGCCTTGACATTTTCGTCTGCCGCATCTGATTCCACCTGTGCCTGATTTAAAAGTGTCTGTTTCTGATTCACTTCATTCTCTGCTGCAATTTTCTCTGCCCTCGCCTGTGCAAGTGCCGCTTCTGCCTGCGTCTGGTGTGTGGCTGCAGATTCCGCCGTGGCACTTGTGTTTCCGCCAAGTGCTTTTACCTTTGCAAATGCATAATCGTAATTTTTTTGTTTTTCTTCCTGGGAAGCCTGTACAAGATTCAGCTCGTTCTGTGCCTGGTCTACTGCCTGTTGCTGCGTTTTCACCGCCTGACGCGCTTCTTGGGCTTCTTTCTCAGCCTTTTCCACCGCTGTGTGCGCTGCGGCATGTGCCTCTGCACTCTGGCTATATTTGAACTTTTTTATCTGTCATTCTGATTATTGCACGAGAGCAAAATGAATCTGTAATCGAGAAGAGCCAGAACCGACAGTTGCCGGTTCTGGCTCTTCGTAATGCCAAAACAAATATTTCACTTCTATTTTGCTGCCAGATATACACTGACATTTGCAAAGTCACTTTGTGCATGATTGCTGCGTGCACCGCTTCCGATATCTTCACAGCTGACTATTCCGTCACTATAACCAACAATCATCAGCGTTGTTTGCGCATCTAAGACAGCAATTAACGGTCGTCCCTGATTAACATTGTAAAGCAGTTCGTCTATCGTACAGCCACTTAAATCCATCACGCTTCCATAAACTTCTGTAATTGCATCGACCACAGATTTTCCACCTGCGAGTGCCTGTCTGAGCTGTTCTGTATCTGCATCTTCCGTGTCAATCGAATATTTCAGATCGCGGTTTCCACGCTCCCAGATGTAATTCTGATCAGCATCAACCACGACTCCGCCACAGTCATTGGCTTTCTGAATCGCTTTTCCTGCAGTATTATAAGTTCCCTGAAGCCTTCCATGACCATACACATAAAATGCGTCTGTTTCTTTTTTACGGTCCAGACTGACCTGTGGAATATTTTCAAGTACCACCTGTTTCGGTTTTAATAGCTTCGGCTCCTTGTCAGAAATGCCATCATCATACGTCAGGCGAACCTGTGTCTCTTTCAGATCTGTTTTATATGTCTGCACATAAATATTGCTTTCTTTCGCCTCTTCGCTGCTTGTAATATAATCCTGTGCTGTTCCGGTGTAAGTATCGCCGTCTTTTACCGCACGGTCAAGGGTGATCATATTATCCTCAAATGTAGCACTTAACATATAGATTCCTGACTGTTCATAAGTTTTGATCACCTTATCTTTACTACTTGTAATCTCCACTTTATACATCGGAATGACCTGGGCTCCTGACAGTGTTGTTCCGACTTCTTCCGTTTTTGCAACACCGTAGACAAAATCACCATCCATGAAGCCAAGTGGTTTGATACACTCGCCATCTTTGCAAGTCACTTCATATTCTTGATCAGTCTCCAGATTCATAACTGTCACAGACTTGGACTTCGAAGGATCTTCTTTCTCATAAGCTACCAGATGTCCATCTTCACTTGCAACATACTGATCTTCATTCAGTCCTGTCGCAAGCTCCTTTTTCGTACCTTTATTCATATCCATTTTGTAGAGTACGTCATCTGCAATCGTATACAGACAGCCATTTTCTACATTATAGTAGACCAGTCCGCCCACTTCTTCCTGGGCACGGTCATAAGCCTTGTCACTGGATACGAATAATTTTTCCTCAACAGAATTCTGTTCAATATTATAATAGTAGACTGCTGATCCAGTCTCACCTTCATGGCTGCCCCGGTTCATGTATCCGCATACGGCAAATGTTGTATTTCCCTTTTCGTCTACATTTAAAATCTTAATATCATGCTGCATCAGCATATTCCGGATATCCGTATTCTCCGCATCTGCAAAGCTGAACACAAGAGAAACTTCATCTCGGTCACGATTATAATTCCATAGTTCTCCCGCCTGCACAAATGACACAACGGTTCCGTTTTTATTTACCATGTAGACCGGATTCTTGTCTGTGATGCCAAGAAGTACACCTTTTTCATTCAACACCTTCTTCGTCGCATCAAATATCTGGTCCATCGTCCGGTCATAATCTAACAGATATGTCTTCTGGCTTCCGGAAATGTAACGCACACGGAAATATTCCCGCACCTGGTATTCGTCTTGCTCATTTTCCTCACCAGTACAGTTCACACGATATTCCAGCTCCACTGCCATATATGTGCTGTTCAACTCTTTAATCGTCCAACGCTCACTTCCATCAACCTTCGGGGCCAGATCTCCCCATGTTACATGCGTGTAATCTGAGTGGATCGTCACATGCTGTAATGTCGTGTTGTCTCCTTCATCACTGGGCTCAATCGCCGTTCCAATTCCAACACCTTCCGCTTTCGCCAGTGCATTTTCATGGAAACTTTGTACATAATCCAGGCTTGGCGCCGCATTTAACTTGGCTCCGTCCACGATTCTCGTATAATAATACATGTCGTGATTGTCCATATGCAGCGTGATCTGAAGCATACGCTCCTCAGACAAAATATTTTCACCATCGACATTTCCTACTTCCAGCGTTGCATTCTCTCCTGGCTTCTTCACCTTTTGTTCCAACAGCTTTTCTTTGCCATCAATCGAATAAACCGTATAGTCCAGGCTGTCGATCACATTTTCATAAGCTTTAATGGTGACCTGAAGCTGGCCATTGCTGACCGGTGTGATGGAATCACGTACGCCTGTCAAATCCATCTCATTCTTATATCCGGGCAGGTCATTGAGCGAATAACCGTTATAAGAAAACGCAATCTGGGGACGTGTTGCTGCCCCCATATCTGTCGTCATGTTACTGTTCTTTTTATTTGTCACATAGCCAAATATGACCACCGCAGCAAGAAATACCAGAACCAGTACCCCTGCGTGGATCACGCGATTTTTCCATTTCATTTAAAGCTCCCCTTTTTCGTCTAGCAGTCTCCCCAGTGTCGGTGTCACGCGAAGAAATGTCTCGCATGCGCGGATGCTCTCTTCATTGTCTGCCCGACGACCTGTTTTCACCGCACGAAGCAGAATATTTTTCGGTGTATGTTCCATGTCAATAAATTCCAGAACCTGCACGTCGTATCCCTCCCTCTTTAGATACTCCGCACGTAATCCATCTGTCACAAGCGCCGCCATACGTTCTTTCAAAAGTCCATAATTCATGATCGGCGAAAGCACATCGTTCTTCATCTGCCGGTTCAGTTCATGCTGGCAGCAAGGCACCGATAAAATAACCTTCGCATTCCAGCCAATTGCTTTTGCCAGCGCAAAATCCGTTGCTGTATCACAGGCATGAAGTGTCACAACCATATCTACTTCCTCCGCACCCGTATAGTCTGCAATATTTCCCTCCAGAAACGTCAGCTTATCATACTGATACTTCTTCGCCAGCTCGTTACATTTCCGGATTACATCCGTCTTCAGATCCAGACCGATGATCCGGATGTCATAAGATTTCAGCTCATGAAGATAATAATACATAGCAAATGTAAGATAAGACTTTCCACAGCCAAAATCCAGAATTGTAAGCTCTCTTCCAGAATCAAGCTGTGGTAAAATATCCTCGATAAATTCCAGGAACCGGTTGATCTGCCGGAACTTGTCGAACCTTGCATGCACAATCTTTCCTTCCTCCGTCATAACACCAAGATCTTGTAAAAACGGAACCGGTACACCTTCCTGCAGGATATATTGTTTCTTCCGGTTATGATTCAGATTCAGCGGGCGCATCTTTGCTTTCTTCTGCTTCTTCTTAATTGTAACCTTTCCCTTCTTGCTGATAAGCACAGAAAATTCCGCATCCGCCGTCACAAGCTGCATCTGCTTCATATTCTCCATAGCCTCCAGCATCTTTTCGCACGCCTCATCCGCACTTAAATTCTCATGAAATGCCTGATTCCCACGAAACGTCTCCATCTGATAGACCCTTGTATCTTTCATGAGCACCGGGCGCACCTTAACCTTTGCCGAGAACTTCTCATCTCTTGGATTACTCAAAACCGCCGATATAAAATTGTCATTTAAATTTTGTTCTAATATATTTTTTAATTCATTCATAGTAGTAATATTGTACTAGCGGTACGGGAAAAAGTCAATTTTGGACAGGGTAAAAGTTGATTGGGGACAAGGCAAATTAAAGTTAGGGACGTAGTACTTTGGCGAAATGCTACGTCCCTAACTAAAAATTTATCAATCTATTTTATCAAATATAATCACGACTTTGAATAGATCACCGTCCAGATACAAATCAAATGTTCCACCCATCATTGTGGTCAATGTCTTCGCAATAGACAATCCAAGTCCGCTTCCTTCGGTACTTCGTGACAGGTCGCCGCGGATGAATCGTTCAGTCAGTTCTTCTGCCGAGGAAATGTTAAGTGGCTGCTCAGATATGTTTTTCAGACTGAAGATTACTTTTCCGTCCAGTGTCTGCAGATCTGCATAGATGCGTGTTCCTTCCATAGCATATTTTGCAGCATTATTATAAATATTTGCAAGCACGCGCCACATTCTTCTTCCGTCTACCCGAACAATCGCATCTTCTTCCGGGAGGTTCATAATTTGTGTCAGATTTCTGGCCTGGAATTTTTCTTCAAATTCTCCGCTCGTCTGCTGGATGAGTTCTATCATATTAATATTCATAAACTCGAGAGAAATATTACCTGAGCTGACTTTCGATGCTTCTACAACATCTTCTGTCAAAGTCTTCAGTCTCTGAGATTTTTCTTCCAGAACTTCAATATATCTTTGAATCTTCGGATCATCAAATTTTTCTTGTTTCAAGAGATTTACATAATTAATAATGGAGGTCAGCGGTGTCTTGATATCGTGAGATACATTTGTAATCAGATCTGTCTTTAACCGCTCACTTTTCATATTCTTCTCGACTGCCGCATCAAGTCCGCTTCCGATAGAATTGACTTGTTCTGCAATCTTGCGTTGTTCTCCATGTATATCTTCGAGATCAATCTTGTAATCCAGCTCACCTTCACTGATTTTCTCAATACCTTCTTTAATTTTCTGTCGTCCGACTGCCCAGTTGACAAGGATTACAAATCCTGCTGTCTGCACAATGAAAATCACGAATAACCAAAATGCACTTGGCCAGCCTGATGCCAGATATGCCACCCAATGTACTGCTGCATACGCAAGATATAAAACAATTATTTTTGCTATGTGTCTGGCATTTCGAATCAATAATTTCACAAACTCTACGACACTGTACAGAAAACTGTTCTTCCATGCAATTCCTGCTTTTATTCTTCTGGCCAGACTCAAAATACCAACGAGAAACATATTACATGTATAGACTGCAAGTCCTCCGAATCCAATCATTCCAAAAAATGTTTCGTAAGAAAGAATACCATTTCCTACTGCAAATGTTTTCTGGGAGATAATTCCTGCAGCTCCCATGAAAAGCACGGTCAATAGTGACGGTACGAACCATGCAAATATAACTGTTGCAGCTCCGATTTCTGTCTTACATCTGTCAAATTTATATAAATGCAGTTCTCCATCTCTTTCCGTTCGACCTGCGATTACAACAAGCCATACTACACTGGCAAAAAATATTAAAAACGCCAAAATCATTCCTGCACTGACTCCTCGGACAAACGGACTATACTTTTCATAAAAATGTGCATTTTTATAATAACTATCTTTCACAGGATACTTCGTATCCACACCTGTCATAAACACAAACTCTCCTTTATCTGCATTACTCAGATAAACGGTCTGTGACTGCCATAGTTCTGCATCTGCTTCCTGAATATTCGTCTCAAACTCTGACAGTTTTGATTTTACTATGACATATTTCCCCATCTTACGAACACTTTTAGCAACATCATTAATATTATTTTCCTGCCCCAGCTCCTCCCGATTTGTGACGACTTTTCCACTCTTTAAATCTAAATAATAATAGAAAAAATTACTATCTCCTTCTTTATACTGCTCTGTCAGGCTCTCATAATTTGCATAGCGCTCTCCAATCTGATAAATACAGCTTTCCAGCATATTATAAGCTTCATTGAGCCTGCCATTCCAGTTGGAATTCTCGTTAACTATCTGCAAGAGATTTTCTGCTTCCAGTGGAGCTGCCTCCTCACGGAATAACACTCCATCATATTTCCAGCAATCTACATAGAGCATAGTTCCCTCTGCATCTTCGATTCCCCGAAAATTCTTTTCCTCTTCCGTCATTTCATTTCTATCTGATATATCCACATTTTCCAGCTCATCTAAGATCTGCTCCGATGTCTCCGCACCTATTCCATCTGTCATTACAAATTTTAATTCACCATTTAACACCTTTTCATTAAAATCATCCTGACTATAGTAATGATAACTTCCATCTGATAATTTACAAACGATCGGAGCCTTCAGATCTTCTGCGTCGTTGCCTTCTAATTCTGCTGAATCCGTGTTTGTATCTCCGACATAACTGGTACTCTCACTGTAGATCAATTTCTGATACCAATTCAACAAATCTCCCAATCGATATGAAAGACCGCTTTCATTCTGACCACTGATCGTCTCACTATTGTTATATACCTGAATATCGACCAGCTTATCCTCGTCAATCTTTCCATCTGTCTCAAACATCTGCTCACTGTCAATGCCGGACATCACTTGATACGCACTATTCATAAGCTCTGTATCAAAGTCATAGGAATCTTCATAGCTCTGCGTAAGTTTTCCTGTTATAAGGTCATCGAAAAGTTCTGCGTAAGACATGATGCTCATAACGCCGAGCATCATCGAAATAACCATAACATTTGCAATTATAATCAACAAAATTCTGGTCTTTTTTTTCTTATGCCATATCTTTTCCATAACGTCTCCCTTCTGTTAGCTTTTTCTTGCTGGTCTTACCCCGACCTGCTTTTACTGCTTCTCGATCTTATACCCTACGCCCCACACGACTTTCAGATATCTTGGTTCTTTCGGGTTGATCTCAATCTTCTCACGGATATGACGAATATGCACTGCCACTGTATTATCAACACCCACCGCATTTTCATTCCAGATATTTTCATATATCTGGTCAATAGAAAATACTTTGCCCTGATGCTTTACAAGCAGCAGCAAAATGTTGTACTCGATCGGGGTAAGCTTCACCTGCTCGCCATCTACTGTCACTTCTTTCAGATCATCGTTGATCGCCAGTCCACCGACTGTATAGATTGCCTCGCTCTCCTTTATCGCCGTGCTTCCAAGCTGCATATATCTGCGCAAATGTGATTTCACACGGGCAACCAGCTCCAGCGGATTAAATGGTTTCGTTATATAATCATCAGCTCCGATATTAAGTCCCAATATCTTGTCTGCATCCTCGGATTTCGCAGACAGAATAATGATCGGAATATTGTGCTTCTCGCGAATTTTTAAAGTTGCCCTGATTCCATCCATTCTCGGCATCATGATATCCATGATCAGAAGATCTACACTTTCTTTTTTCAAGATCTCCACTGCCTCGATTCCATCGTAAGCTTCCAGAACCTGATGTCCATCCTGGGTCAGATATATCTCGATCGCCTCTACAATCTCTTTATCATCATCACATACTAATATTTTTGCCATCTCATTTCACCTCTCATATCTACTATACAAGATTAGCAAATAAAATTTAAGACATAGGAATGGATTTCTTAAGAAATGATGAATATTTTCAAGAATAACGTCGAAAAATGTCTAAAATAATGTAAACGAAATCTAAGACCCTTTATTTTCAACAAATTTTGATAAAATACTAAAAGATAAAACTTACTTAGACTTCATAATTTCTAGTTTATAAAGGGGGAGTTTTCTATGTACACTCACGACATTGACTATGTAATCCGTACCCTTGGAGTAGGTGCTACATATAGGGGATATCGCTATCTAAGTTATGGGATTGAATTATGTCTGACAGACGAGGAATATCTGCTTGCCATCAGTAAACAGCTTTATCCGGAGATTGCCAGAAAGTATAAGACGACAGTCGGAAGTGTTGAACGTGATATCCGCACTGTTATAAGAGTCTGTTGGGAAAATGGTTACGATCAGCTTCAGTCCTACTCGTTCCGGCCATTACATGTCCGTCCAACGGCCGGTGAATTTTTCGACATCCTTGTCGCCTATCTAAGCCGTAACAAACCAGTTCTTCAGGCTGTATGATCCTAAGTAAAAGAAACGGAATTTTATTATCAAAAACAAAGTAAAACCCCGCAAGCTTTGGGTCGCTGCAGGGTTTTATTTTTTTACCGGAGACTAACGATCTTCCATCTTCACATACTCACGGTATGGAGACAACGGCTTATAAGCCGGTCGGATAATCTTATCTACATTCTTGAGCTCTTCCAGTCTGTGGGCGCTCCAGCCTACAATACGGGCCGCCGCAAAAATCGGAGTGTAAAGAGATGGCGGAAGATCCAGCATACTATACACAAGACCACTGTAAAAGTCCACATTTGCATTTACACCTTTGTAAATTTTACGCTTTTCGCCGATGACCTGTGGAGCCATGCGCTCTACCATAGCATACAGTGCGTACTCTTCTTCCCGTCCTTTTTCTTTCGCAAGCTGCTCTACGAATTGCTTGAAAATCTCCGCACGCGGATCGGATACAGAATAAATCGCATGACCCATGCCATAAATCAGCCCTTTCTGGTCAAATGCTTTCTTATCCAAAAGGTCTTCCATATACTGATGTTCTTCGTCTTCGTCCGT
>OLQC01002706.1_pt1 | contig 11374 bp, 4 predicted proteins | sample 1672471 | NCBI WGS metagenome assembly OLQC01 (sample SAMEA3136689, study PRJEB25190) | human gut metagenome | biome: human gut; feature: human-associated habitat; material: faeces | place: Austria | collected 2013
ATTCGGTTGCCGTAGCCCGCTACTGCGCCCTCATCCGAGCGAAATCTCCCACAAACTGTGACGCACATCTTGCAGAAAGCCTTTTTCAAACACGCTCTAGCCTCTTCAACTTCTTGCATTAGTATAACACACAAAAAAGTATCTTACTACAACAAAATTCTTTTAAAAAGAACCGCCCCTGCGGGCGAATCTGGTAGGATTCTTCCTGCAGGGGCGGTTCTGATTATTTAATTGTGATTGTTAATCCTGTTCTTTTTTGCGGCGTCTTCTGGTTGTTTCTTCGATTGCGAGAGCTGCAACAAAGAGCAATGCCATATAGAAGCCGATTGGTGTGTCATCACCTGTCTTAACACCTGTGGAGGTGCCTGGGGTTGGTGTAGGAGTTATTGTCTCCTCAGGAGTTACAGTAGGTGTTGCTTCCGGTTGTTCCTGGTTGATGATGGTTACCTCTGCATTGAGATTATTTTCATCAAACAGTACATTTCCATTTTCAACAGTTACTGCATATCTGAATCCGTCTGTACCACCTACCAGATTTCCTTCTGCATCTGTCTCTGCAACATAGAGCGTAAAGGATTCATCCGGTATTACAACTGCCTGTGTACTCTCAGATACTGTGGAACCGCCTGCAAGATCAAGTGTCAGGATGTTCTTCTCTGTTCTTGTGGAAAGAGTTGTGCACTCTTTGTCATCAAAGATACCTGCATAGAAAATCTCATCACTTTCCAGGGCATTTCCATCTGCACCAAGAAGCTTCTTGGTTACATTCAGAGTCGCGATCTTGTAGAATCCATCCGGCCATTCGCTGAACTGGTTCTCAAATGTGATGCTGCTCTTTGCGCCATCCTCAGTTACAGTGATTGCCTGTCCCTGTGGATAAACCGGAACATAAACCTTTTCATCCGGCGTCATGCCTGAATCAATTGCTTTTCCGGTTACATCCGTCTCACTTACATAGTAGGTTCTTCCAAGATCCAGATTGGTAAAGGTAACTGTGGAAGAAGCTGCATTCTTAAACTCAAGTGCTTTTACATCAGAAGCAGGAATTGTGCATTCTGCATCTGCGAAAAGTGCTGCGTAGAAGGTCATGTCCTTAGCGCCTGCAAGTGCATCGTTCAGCTTCAGTTCCTTGGTGATCTCAATTGCAGCGGTCTTGCTCCTTGTCATGGCATCCTTCATCTCAACTGCATTTTTGGTGTCATCTGCATCAACAGTGAAGGTGATCGGCTCTGCGATCTCATATCCTGATGGTGCTTCTGCCTCAACCAGTTTGTAGGTCTTGCCAAGAACAAGTTTCGCTGTGATCACATGTGGTGTACCATCTGAGGTCCACTCTTCCACAACCTTATCCTGGTCATCTACTACCTGAAGTTTTGCTCCTGCAAGAGCTTTCAGGGTGGTGTCGTCTACCTTGGAAATAGTAACCTTGGTAGTATCGTTGATAAATTTCATAGCTGTCTCGGTGTAATCTTCTCCATTTACCTTGGTGGTAAGCTTCAGAGTTCCGTCACGGTTGTCTTCTACATTTACAGTTACTGTATAAACAGTCTTGTCGTATACGTAGGTGTCTGCCTCTGATGGGAGCTTTTCGTTTACGGTGTAGGTAAAGGTCTTACCAGCATCTTTCTCTGTATAGGAAAGCTTGCTGAAGCTGATCGCACCTTTTTCGTCGTTCTTAACTGTCTCAATTACCTTGCCATCTGCATCTTTCAGTTCGAATTCGAAGGTTCCAAGCTGTTCAGCTTCTACCTTCATGGACTTCTGGGCTTTCAGTTCAAGGTCAGCGGAAGCACTGTAGGTATTCGTGAAGGTAACTGCTCCAGTGAGATCTTCACTCTTTACAGGTTCGCCGTTCTTTGTAACAGAAGTAACTTTCGCTGTTAACTTGCCTGCATTGTCGTCTGTTACGTCTACTTTTACAACGTATTTGCTTTCATCATACTGATATGCCGGTTTCTCATCTTTTACTTCAGTGATCTGGTAATAATGGGTTCCGGATTGCTTGTATGTGATGATTGGGAATGTGATGGCACCGCCGTCAGCATTCTTCACAGTTTCGCTGTAACCGTTTTCTACTGCATTTCCATCTGCATCAATTTCTTTTGCCTGGAAGCTGAACTGACCTGCTGCAAGCGCCTGGCCTTCCAGAGTCTTGGTTGCACCAAGGACGATCTGACCAGATGTGGTGTAGGTGTTGGTGAATTCCATACCTGTTACAGTGGCATCCTCGGAGGTTGCCTTGGAGGAATGGATAACTGGGGTTACGGTTAAGGTACCGTTGCCTGCGTCTTCTACGGTTACGTTGATGGTGTAGATGGTGTCGTCGTAGGTGTAACCTGCTGCGTCACCTTTTACTTCCCGTACTTTGTACTTGTGGGTACCAAGATCGTTCTTTTCTCCATTAAGCTGATAACTAATCGGAGCAAACTCTACTTTTCCCTCTGCATCATTGCTTTGAGTCTGGATTACATTCTCTGTTTTGTCTTTAATTTCAATAAGTTCGAATTCAAACTGACCTGCCTGAAGCGGAGTTTCTGCTGAAAACAATTTCTTTACCGCATCCACTTTCAGCTCACCCGTTGCCTCTATCATCGGTGTTGCTGTTGGCACTGGTGTCGGTGTCGCTGTCGGCACTGGCGTTGGGGTCGCTGTTGGCACTGGTGTCGGCGTTGCTGTTGGCACTGGTGTCGGTGTCGCTGTTGGCACTGGTGTCGGTGTTGCTGTCGGCACTGGTGTCGGTGTCGCTGTTGGCACTGGTGTCGGTGTCGCTGTCGGCACTGGCGTCGATGTTGCTGTCGGCACTGGTGTTGGTGTCGCTGTCGGCACTGGCGTCGGTGTCGCTGTTGGCACTGGTGTTGGCGTCGCTGTTGGAGGAACAAGCTTATTCGTCACAATAATCTCTCCATACAAATTAGTGTTTGCATTCTGTGTATTCGAATCAAGCTTTCCAGAGTTCACAGCATTTTGAATTTTAGTCTTTAACTGTTCTTTAGCATTTCCCGGATTCCAGAAATAATATTTTGTAGAATCTTTTTGATATCCCTGCGGCGCCTCCACTTCCTGGTAATAGTACAATGTATCCGCAAGCAAAGCCGGATCATTGCTATTCTCTCTTGGATAAACCAGACTACCGTTGGCATCAACCTCCAAGTTGTTTCCTATCGTTTCAGTAGTTACAGCCCCTTCATCGCTAATGTTAACCTTTACAATATCAAATTTCGCACCTGCCAAAGCAGTGCTGGCATCTTCCCGGGTTTTCTTCAATCTGATGTGCTGATCATCTCCATTTAATCCTGCTGAAGACTGAACAATCTGATATTTTTTATTATCTGTTGATGACACACTATAAGAGGTTCCACCGCTAAGATTTACGGTATTGCTTACATCTATATTTCCGGTTTTACCTGACAACTGTGCATAAAATACCAGTTCCAAAGCCTTTCCATCAGGTACGTGTACAACCAGCTGTCTTGTAGAGCTATCATATGAATAATTTAAAGCTGGTTTGTCATTCTGCTCTTTTATATTTTTCAAAGTCATTGGAAACGATTTGTTGATAACCAGAGTCAGATTATCGGGAATAATATCTGTCAATATCAGACCGCCCGCTGTCATCGTATCTGGCAAAAGCTGAGCTGCAGCCGGATTAATGGTAACAATATATTTAATAAAATTAGTCTTATTATTACCTGAATCCATATACTGCTGGGAATCTTTCTTCAGTGCATTAAATTCAACAGTTACTGTATGAGAATCTTCTTTCGCAACCGTTCCATCAACAAGCAATGCAGCATTGTTTTTAAAATTCACTTTTTGATTGGTTTTATAGTAATCATCACTTACCTTTAGCTTATAATTAAAACCATATCCTATTGAACCAATATCACCAAACCTGAAGTATACAACCCCACTTTCTGATGTATCAACATTTACAACACTGCTTGGATTATCGACCTTCGGATAATTTATATTTCCATTTTTTTCATGAACTACTTTAAACATGCTGTCAATACAGTCAAAAGTTGTTCCCTCCGGGAGTACATCCTTCACTACAATTTCTTTTCCCGAATAATCAACATTTGCCCAGTTCACCACTATTTTATACTTAATTGTCTTATTTACAGCGTCATAATCAGCTCCATCAGCTGGTTGCTTATTAAATATTTCACCTCCCTGTACTGTAAATTTCGCCTCCACCCACGGATTATCATCTAATTTACATTGATTATGATAAGTATATCTGGTATTTGACACAGTGCCAGTAGTAGGTATTTTATTATAATCGTAATTGCTTTTATAGGTAATTATATATTTTTTCTGTTTCCCATTTTCGACTGTCTCGTCCGCAAATGTAATGTGAAAGCTTTTTTGTCCGTTATCAACCACTACTTTTTTTGATACTTCTTTTCCGGTCTCATCTGTAATCTTAACAGAACCAGCCACTAAAGTCATATCATCTTTTAATTCGTCATAAAATACATGTTTGCCACTGGATGTGATTATTATAGTTGCTTTCCAGTCTGCAGTATTCGCACCATTGTTATTATTTGTATAATAGGTGCATTCCTTTGTTACAGCAGGAATCGGCTCTACACCAATTTCTTTTGAACCAGTCGTATTCTGACCTTTTCCATTATTAAATTCATAACGATTGCTTACATTAACGTTACCAATAACAGATTGAACATCGCTGGGCAAAATTGTTGTATAAGTAAACACATATTTTCCCATATACTCCGTATCTGTAATTTGATATCCGTCTTTAAGCTGTTTTCCCGTAATTGTAAAAGAAGTTCCATCGTCTCTTTTTACAGTTACAACGGTATCATCCGGAATTGAGACATTCACACCAGGAACATCCTTAATAACAGCACCATTGATATTTAACGGACTTCCCTCATTTATGGTAATTGTCCAGTCAATTGATTTCTCCTCAGAATTATAACTTCCGTTCTTTGTTACCCATTTTTTTGTAAATGTATTTATAACCTGATTCCCGGATATTTCATTTTTTCCTTCTGACTGGTATGTATATGAATTGCTCTTTGTAATAGTAACTTCATTATTTCCATTATTATACATACTGTTATAGTTGATAATTGATGTCCAATATTCGATTACATAATTATCATTAGCCGTCATATCTCCCAAATTAAAGATTGCTGTTTTTTCATCTGTTGAATAGACTGGCGTTATATTCACTTTGGAGTCGTTCTTTTTTACTATAACACTAGTTTTGTCAAAGGAAAGTCCATCACCAAGCTGATCTTTAATAACCACGTTATTCTCCGCATCACTTGCCTTAACAGAAATCTGATATTTTATTTTTCCTTTTTTATAATCTACATCTAACTGCTTTTTCTCAGTAGTTAAGTAGCTATTGGTATCCTCCTGAAACTGGAATACCTCTGTCTTATGTGTAACCGGATATACTACAGTAATTGTTTTGTTAGTTGTGATTTGAGTTTTATCAAATTTAAATTCACAGCTGAAAAAACCTTGGAGATTCGACAAGGAAGTAATTGCAGCAACAGAAATATCCAGCACAATCTTTCCATCAGTCACATTATAAGTACCCATTAGCTCGTTACTGTTATTTAAAATATCTCCAGAAGACTGAACTGAGTTAAAAACAGGTGGTAACGAGTATTCATATTTTATGTCACTTGTTGGCTTCTCATTATTAGGAATTTCATATGTAACATTTAAACGATAAACACTGTTCTGATCCAAACTTTCACTTTGGCTGATATCAGCCCACACTTCATTTGTTTTTTTCTGAACACTTTCTGTTTTGATCCATGCGCTAGGAAGAGTACTAATATTAACAGTGGGATTCTCTCCAACAGTGGAATCCTCTCCAATAGTGAGAACCTCTCCTGCCTTTATCATCACAAACGGAGAAAAACCATTCGTCTGAATCGTAACACCTGTTACTGCTCCATTTCCATTCTGAGCAATACCACCATTTACATCCCGTACTCCATTTTCAGTAATATGAAGCACATATGTTTTTACATTTTCTACATTGTCATATTTCAGCTCATTTAAGATTGGATTGTTAAACTGAAGATTAACAGTAGCATTGTCTCCATATGAGTAAGGAGTTCCGTCTTCGGTTTCAAAATGCAAATCATAAACAACAGCCTCGGTGAGTGCCAGATTATTCTGTCCTGCCCAGTTCATTACTGCACCGATTGCATTATCAAAATACTCTGAATCTTCATCATACTGTTTCGCAACAAAAACTGCCTTTTCACTGATTGGTGTAGAAAGACTTACATTAGCAATTGCATTGTCTACTGACACATCAGAAAATTCTGTAGTCTCAGCAGGTGTCTCCGTAACCTCCGGTGTCGGTGTCTCACTTGGGGACGCGCTGACTTCTGGTGTAGGAGTTGCAGTTGCCTCGGCAGCTGGTGTTGCTGTAGCTTCCGGTGCTGCAGGTACTTCCGTCACTTCTGCAGGTGCCTCTGTGGGCTCTGTTGCAGGTGCTTCTGTCGGAGCTGCTGCAGGCGCCTCTGTTGGCTGCTCCGCAGGTGCTTCCGTTGGCTGCTCGGCAGGTGCTTCCGTTGGCTCCTGAGCTTGTTCCGCAGCAGGAGTTTCCTGCACTTGCTGAGGTTCTTCCTGTTTCTCAGCAACCGGTTCCGCTCCCTCTGTTGCGTATGTTTCTGCTTCGTTTTCAGACGGAGTCGGTGTTGCCGTCGCGTCCTCAACGTAGGTATCGTCCGTTGCCAGAACAGTCAGACTAGACTGCTGGAATATCATAGATACCGCCAGAAGTATGGCAAAAAACGATTTCAGCCTTGAATTCTTTTTCATGTTACAGCCTCCTTTTTAAGATTGGGTTTTCCTTTTTTTCAGTGTGGTTTTGCAGGCAGAACTAGCCCAAAACCCATTTTCATCATCATATCACACTGATTTTAAAGGAGCAATAATTTATGATCACCTGAAAAATCCCTGTTTTCTGCTGTTTCACTAAGAAACCGGTCACTAATCGGTCTTCATTTTCGTGTTTTTATAGTGTGTATTTTGGTGTACTAGTGCTATTTTCGACTTTTCATTGAAAAAAGCATACAATTTCTTATTTTTTCTGCTTTCACAGGACAAAAAACTACATGTTTACTCCATTTTCCCCTGTTTGAATTTCATCATTTTGCACAATTTCACGCCCTGTTTTCTAAACTATATTCGCTCCGATTTTCGTATTTTCTCATGGTGTATCTTGATGTACATCCTTTCTCGTGCTATAATAAATGCCAGAAAACCAATGCACTTATGCAATTGGCAAACAAGGACTACGCACCATCTTCATTTTCAAATGATAAAGCATACAGGAGGACCCCCTATGTTTCTCAAAAAGACCCCTAAGGCAAAGGGAACTTACCTTGCCATCACCGAATCCTACTATGATAAAGAGAAGAAAGCCACTCGTCAGAAGACCATTATGGGGTTGGGATATCTGGAAGATTTAAAGAAGGATTACCCGGATCCCATCAGCCACTTCGAGAAGGTTGTGGCCGATATGAACCAGGAACGAGAAGCCAAAAAGAACTCTGTGGTATATGTTGACCTTACTACTGCTCTCTCACCAGGAGAACACTCTCTGAAAAATGTAGGCTACGGCATTCTGAAATACCTTTATAAGGAGCTTCAGCTGGACATTTTCTGGCGTACCAGGACCTGGAATCTATCTCTCCCCTATAATATAGAAGAGCTTTTCCGATATATGGTCATTTCCCGTGCGCTTTACCCGAATTGTACCTGGAATGAAGCTATTGAAAAAGGACTTTACTTCGAAGAATTCGGAAGCATCTCAGACGAAGACCTGGATTCTGCCTTTCATGTTATCGTGAAACTGCAAAAAGATCTGCAGAAGTGGATTTATGAGCATTCCGGCAGCATCCTTTCCAGAGATACCACTTCTGCTTTTTTGGATCACACCAGCTATAATTTTTCCATTCCGGGAAGCATGCCCTCTGACACGCAGCCCAATGCCAGACGTACAGATTCCACCCTTCACCTGGATCTTCTCACAGACAGAAATGGAATTCCCATTGCATATGACCTGTCTACCAGTGGTACTGTGTTGAACCAGTCTGTTTTTAATGCCGTAAAGCAATTAAAGAGAGAAAATCCCAGAACCCGTTTTTATAATACTGCACCTGCACGTCCGAAGGAGGAGCCTTTTATTTGCAATGGAGTACCGGCAGACGGATATATTTATGGTCTGCCTGTGCATACTGCGAATGCAGAATTTAAGGATTGGGTACTGAAGGATGGTTATCAGGAAATGAAAATTCTGAATGAAAAGCATCAGACTATCCCTCTTCTTTATAAAGAGCGGATTTTTGAGGATAGGGAAAAACAATTTGTATATTACCATGAGCTTCAGGCCAGACAGCAGCGCCTTGCCAGGGAGTCTTCCGGAAAGCGTACCGGATTGAAGCTGGACGGATACACTGCCATTGCTACTGATAATCTGGAGGCGGATAACCTTTCCCCTTATCGTCTTTTCAGCGGACTTCGTCATATGGAGAAAATTTTCCTTGATTCCAAAAGCCAGTATGACTCCTCTGCTACCTTCAACTGGACACCGGATAAGATCAATGCCCATTTTGTGATTGGGTTTGTGTCCTTTACCTTAATGCGTATGCTGCAGGCGAAGCTTGATTTCCAGTTTTCCATGGAACAGATCGGGACTTCTTTGCAGCGGTATAATTGTGTACAGATTGCAGGAAATATTTATCAGTTTACCTATTATGATGTGATTCTAGATGCATGTGAGAAGGCACTGGGGCTGGAGCTGCATAATAAATACCGCAGCCAGCTCCAGATTCGGAGACTGCTGCGGTATTAAGGACTTTATAATTTTATATCTTTTATACATGTCAGGCTTTTTCGCCTGGCATGTTATCTGTCTGCGCCCAGGCTTCCCTCTCCTGGAAAATGCAGTTCGTACATTTCCCGGGCGGCGCGGGTGATGATTCCAAGCTCTTCTTCCATCTTCAATGTCTGCGGAAGCACCACGGCAGTATCATAAATATCCGCTTTCAGCTTGTCCTTGGCGCGCTCACTACTCATTTTCATAATCCCAAACAGTGTGCTGTTATAAGCCTTATCCGACTCACTAAGCTCCATATAAGTCTTCACCATATGGCAGCACTCTCTGTAAAGAAGCTCTTCATAATCCTTACCCTTGGCGCAGATTTCCTGGAATTTCATTTTATTCAGCTGTTTCATGATCTCCTTACGTCCGCCGCGGACTCCCATAAAGCGCTTGCCGCTGTCTTTATTAAACTCCATCAGCATCCACAGTGCGATCAAACCGTCAGCTCTGGTATCACCGCCAAGCTCAGACGGATCCTGATAACGGATGTCCCAAAGCTCCCTGCGGATCTGATTCAGCTCTGGCTCCTCTCCTGCCTCAATGGACATATTCAAAAGTGCAAGACGTCTGGCCGGGTCCGATTCTCTGTAGTATTGTGTAATAGTCGGGGTATCCATAGTATTCTCCTTTATACTTCTTCGTAGGTCAGCTCGGTCTCAGCCATATTAAGAGCTTCCTCAATTACCTTGTCCATATCCATATAGCGGTACATGCCCAGTCGTCCGCCGAAGAGTACATTCTTCTCTTCTAATGCACGACGCTCATACTTGTCAAAGAGCTCGTCATTCTTCGGATCATTAATGGGATAATATGGCTCTTTTCCCTTCTCCCATGCTGCCGGATATTCTCTTGTGATAACTGTCTTCGGCTGTGTCCCAAACTCGAAGTGCTTATGCTCAATAATACGGGTATAGGGCACCTCATAATCGGTATAGTTCACAACCGCATTTCCCTGATAGTTCCCCATATCAAGCACTTCTGTCTCAAAACGCAGGGAACGGTACTCCAGCTCACCATAGCAGTAATCATAAAATTCATCGATCATACCGGTAAAAAGGATCTTATCTGCCTGTGCAGTGAGCTCTTCTCTGTTTGCAAAGAAATCCGTCTTCAGGCAAACCTGGACACCCTCCAGAAGCTTCTTGATAATACGGGTATAGCCGCCCTTCGGAATACCCTGATAGGGATCCTTAAAATAGTTATTATCATAGGTATAACGAAGAGGAAGTCTCTTGATAATAAAGGACGGAAGGTCCTTACACTCTCTTCCCCACTGCTTGCGGGTATAGCCCTCTACCAGCTTCTCATACACATCCTGTCCCACCAGCGCCAGTGCCTGCTCTTCCAGGTTCTTCGGGTGTGTGATGTGCATGCGGCTGATCTGCTCCTGAATCTTCGCCTTCGCCTCTGCCGGAGTCCGAACTCCCCAGAGCTGGTGGAATGTATTCATATTAAACGGAAGATTATACAATTCATCCTTATACACAGCAATAGGTGAATTTACAAAGTGGTTAAACTCTGTAAACTGATTCACATAGTCCCAGATTTCCTTCTTAGAAGTATGGAAAATATGTGCGCCATACTTGTGGACCTGGATGCCTTCTACTTCCTCTGTGTAAATATTACCGCCGATATGATCACGCTTGTCGATCACCAGGCAGGTCTTGCCCTTCTTAGTAGCTTCGTGAGCAAATACAGCTCCAAAAAGTCCAGCTCCTACAATTAAATAATCATATTTTTTCATCTTGTGTTGCCCCTTTCTGTTATGGGAATGCAGATTTATTACGTCCGTTTTCTGCCAGACACTGATATACAATGTCTTTCATTCCCGGATAAAGATGTTATTATTATAACAAATTTTCAGAAAAAAAGGTAGCCCTTTCCATATAAGGACTACCTTTTTTATAAAACTTTCTTAATGGTCGCATCGCAACCTATAACACGCATCACGATGCACAACGATCATGCAACTGCATTATTTCGCAGCAACTCTGTCAAACTCATCTGTGATTTCTTTGGATGGAGCCTTCGTCACAAGGCTGACGATCACGATCATCACCAGACTGAGCAGGAAACCAACTGCCAGGGAATAAAGTCCTGTATAGGTTCCCAGTGTCTGTCCTCCGACTAACGGAATATAGTCCCAGATAATAACAGTAAGTCCGCCAGTCACCATACCTGCAATGGCACCTGGAAGATTGGTTCTTCTCCAGAACAGGGACATTACCACGATCGGTCCAAATGCGGAACCAAGTCCTGCCCATGCATTGGAAACCAGTCCCATAATACTGCTGTCCGGATTCCATGCAATGACAAATGCGATCACTGCGATCACAATAACCGTGATGCGGCTTACTTTCAGAATTTCCTCTGTGTCAGCATCCTTCTTGATAAAGCTGTGATACAGATCCTCAGATACTGCAGAAGCAGTTACCAGAAGCTGGGAATCCGCTGTGGACATGATCGCTGCAAGGATTCCGCAGA
>OLQC01002710.1_pt1 | contig 11368 bp, 9 predicted proteins | sample 1672471 | NCBI WGS metagenome assembly OLQC01 (sample SAMEA3136689, study PRJEB25190) | human gut metagenome | biome: human gut; feature: human-associated habitat; material: faeces | place: Austria | collected 2013
GGCAGCTTGCAGGAGATGCCGCATGCTTCAAATGCGTCGAAGCCGGCTTTTTGCCGAGCTTCGCACATACTTCGAAAGCGGTAGGGGGTGCTTCGCGAAAGCGAGCACCGTCGTGATAATGCGGGCCTGTAGCTCAACGGTGGAGCAGGGGACTCATAATCCCTTGGTTCTCGGTTCGAATCCGGGCGGCCCTACCAAAAACAGACATGCGCCTGTCGGATATTTCCGGCGGGCGCATTTGCTCTACGACGCTATCTTTCAAACGCGGCGAGCTTTTGTGCGATTAGCCTGGGAAGCTCTTCCGCGCATTCGGCGATGGCGTCTGCGCCTTCGCACTCCCCTGGCTCGCCAAATCCGTAGGCGCAGGCCACGCAGGGAATGTCGTTGCGCAGGGCCACCTCGCGATCGTGGAATCGGTCCCCTACCATAATATGGGGCAACGGATAGAAAGAAGCCACCTCGCGGTAGATCTGCCATTTGGGAATCCAGTCGAAGTCTTGGGCACAGTGAAGCCCTTCAATCCATCGGCCAAGGCCGAACTCCCGCATGTGATCCTCGCCGTAGGAGCGCCAGCAGTTCGACAGCAGCACCATGGTCGCCCCTCGGGAAGCTACCTCATCGAGGGCCTCCTCGACACCGGGGAACAGCCGGGCCCGGCCTTCCTTTCGCAAACGCTCCATCTCGTCTCGCACCCGCAGCGAGGCCTCGCGCCACACGGGCTCGGGAAGATGCGGGGCGAAGGTGGTCCACATCTCCTCGGTCGTCCAGCCGAGCCAACATGCAATGTCGGCGTCAGCGTAGGTGCGCCGCTCGAGCCAGCCCTCCTTCGAAAGCCATGCGCAGGCCGCGCGAAAAGCCGGTCCGTAGAGCGCCATCGTATCGTGCAGCGTGCCATCGTAGTCGAAGAACACCGTGCCTCGTCGATCGCCCATTCGCCTCTCCTTTCCCAGGGCGCGCGTCAGCTAGCCCTCGATCTCGCGCAGCAGGTTCACCATCTCGATGGCCGACGTGGCGCAATCGAAGCCCTTGTTTCCCGCCTTGGTGCCCGCCCTCTCGATGGCCTGCTCGATGGTGTCCGTGGTGACGATGCCGAACATCACCGGCACATCCGATGCCAGCGCCACCTGCGCGATGCCCTTGGCAACCTCGTTGCAAACCAAATCGTAGTGGGACGTAGCGCCGCGAATGACCGCTCCCAGGCAGATCACGGCATCGTAGTGCCCGCTTCGGGCCATGCGCTGCGCCACAAGCGGTTCCTCGAAGGCACCGGGCACCCAAGCTATGTCCACATCCTCCTCGCGAACATTATGGCGCAGAAGCCCGTCCATGGCCCCGGCGATCAGCTTGCTCGTTATGAACTCATTGAAGCGGGAGGCCACAATGCCCACCTTGACGTTCTCGGATACCAGTTTTCCCTCAAATACGGTCATGATCTTGCCTTTCTCTCAATTCCTTTCGAGTTTCCAAATTTTCGAATTTTCCGTCTGTTACGCCACCTGGGGCTGCGGCTCCTCCGCCTTGAGCATATGGCCCATCTTCTCCCGCTTGGTCTTCAGGTAGAAGCCGTCGTGGGCTGTAGGTGCAATCTGGATCGGCACCCGCTCAGCAATGACCAGGCCGAAATCCTCCAATTGATACACCTTGTCGGGGTTGTTCGTGAGCAGGCGCATGGTCTTCACTCCGAGGCTCTGCAGAATTTGGGCCCCGATATAGTATTCCCGCAGATCGCCGGCAAACCCCAGCGCCTCGTTTGCCTGCAGCGTGTCGAGGCCCTGCTCCTGCAGCTCGTAGGCGCGCATCTTGTTCACGAGCCCGATGCCGCGGCCCTCCTGGCGCATGTACAGCACCACACCGCGGCCGGCCGCTTCCACCTGGGCCATGGCCGCCGCAAATTGCGCGCCGCAGTCGCAGCGCTGCGAGCCGAACACGTCTCCGGTCAGGCATTCGGAATGCACGCGCACCAGCACGTCCTCGCCGTTGCCGATCGCTCCCTTAACGAGGGCGATATGGTGCTCGCCGTTCAAGCGGTTGACGAAGGTCTTGGCGCGGAACTCGCCGTATTCCGTGGGCATGAACACGTCGGCCACCTGTTCCACGTGCACTTCGTGCTTCTTGCGATAGTCCTGCAGCGCCTTGATGGACACGAACGTCAGGCCATGCCGCCTTGCCAGCTCGATCAGCTGCGGCGTGCGCATCATCGTGCCGTCATCGGCCATGATCTCGCAGCACAGCCCGCACGGCTCAAGGCCGGCCAGCCGGCACAGGTCCACCGTTGCCTCAGTGTGCCCATTGCGCTCCAGCACGCCGAGGGGCTTCGCCATAAGGGGAAACATGTGGCCCGGCCGGCGAAAGTCGCTGGGCGACGAGGTGGGATCCACCACTTTGCGCGCCGTAAGGCCGCGCTCGGCCGCCGAGATGCCCGTTGTCGTGTCCGCATGATCCACCGACACGGTGAATGCCGTCTCGTGGTTGTCGGTGTTGTCGGTGACCATCTGGGGGAAGCGCAGGCGGCGGCACAGCTCTGCGCTCATAGGCATGCAGATGAGCCCCTTTCCCACGCTCGCCATGAAGTTCACGTTCTCCGTCGTCGCGAATTGCGCGGCGCAGATGAGATCGCCCTCGTTCTCGCGATCGGGGTCGTCGGTCACCAGGATGACCTTTCCCGCGCGCAGGTCCCCCAAGGCCTGTTCAATGGTGTCGAATTGGAAGTCGTTCATGATGCTTCTCTTTCTCTGATAGCCTTGCCGTGCAGATGCGAGCCTAAAACCCATGGGCCGCAAGAAAATCCCGCGTGAGGCCCGGTGACGACGGACTCGCCTTCGGACTGCCGCCACCCTTTCCCCAAAGCTCGTCCTTCCCGGGCGATGCGCGCGGCAGCAGACGCTCCACGTACTTGCCGATGACATCGTTCTCCATGTTGACCTTATCGCCGACGCCCTTGGAGGCGAGGGTTGTCTGCTCCCGCGTGTGCGGAATGACCGATACCGTGAAAGAAGCGTCCGAGACGCTTGCCACCGTCAGGCTGATGCCGTCGAGGGCAACCGAGCCCTTCTCGACGACCAGGCGCAGGAGGGAGGGCGCCGCCTCTATCTCGTACCACACGGCGTTCGCCTCCTGACGCACCGAGGCAATCGTGCCCATACCGTCGATATGACCCGATACGATATGGCCCCCGAAGCGCCCGTCGGCCACCAGAGCGCGCTCCAGATTGACGGGGCTCCCCGCGCGGAGCATTCCCAGATTCGATCGCCGCAGGGTCTCGGGCATGACATCTGCCGTGAAAGAGCCGCCGTCGAAGTCCGTCACCGTCAGACACACACCATTGACTGCGATAGAGTCGCCCAGTCGCACATCGCCCAAAACCCGCTTGGCGGCAATGCGTAGCACGCCGTCTTTGGAGCCGCCGCGCAGGAAACGCACGCGTCCCACTTCCTCTACGATACCGGTGAACATGGCTGAAGCCTCCCTTCCAGCAGCACGTCGCCTCCCATCATCTGCAGGGACACCTCGGAAAGGACGGGCGCATCCGCCGGATCCCCCACCCCGCGCCCCGCCACGGGGCCCAAAGCTTCTAAGCCGCCGAAAATCTTGGGCGCAATGTAGGCTTGGACGCGATCGACCAAACCTTCGTCGAAAAGGCTGCCGAGAAGCGTCGGCCCCCCTTCCACGATCAGGGAGTCCAGAGAGAAGCGCTGCCAGAGCAGCTCCATGAGAATGCGAGGGTCAACGCGACCTTCTCTCGCAGGCACCGCAACCACCGCGCATCCGCGCTCGGCCAGGGCGTTGCGGCGAGCCAGCAGCGCGCCCTCGGCCACGGCCACTATCACGGGCGCCTCGCTTGCCGTGCGAACCAGTTGGGATTCCAGGGAAAGGCGCGCGGCGGCATCGACCACGACGCGCGCCGGCTGGGAGACCTCGCGTCCATCGAGGCGGCACGTCAGCAGAGGATCGTCGGCGAGCGCCGTGCCGATGCCCACCATGACCCCGGCATGGCGGTGGCGGTCCTCATGAACGCGGCGGCGCGCCGCCTCTCCGGTCACCCAGCGAGAAAGCCCCTCCCGCGTGGCCACCTTCCCGTCCAAGGTCATGGCGTATTTGGCTATCACCAGGGGACGGCGCTGCTCCATGGCGTGCAGGAACGGTTCGTTGACAGCGCGGCACGATGGCTCCAAGACCCCCACGGCCACTTCGATGCCGGCCCGCCGCAGAGCCTCGTTGCCCCTGCCCGCCACAAGAGGGTTGGGATCGAGCACGCCCACGACCACGCGCGCAATGCCGGCCTCGATAAGCGCCTCGGTGCACGGCGGCGTCTTGCCCGTATGGCAGCAGGGCTCCAAGGTGACATAGGCCGTGGCACCGGCCGGCGACTCGCTGCAAGCCGCAAGCGCCTCCCGCTCGGCATGGGGACCGCCGCATGCGGTGTGCCAGCCCTCGCCGATGATACGGCCGTCTCGCACAATGACGGCGCCGACAAGGGGGTTGGGGCTCGTCCATCCCGCTCCGCGCCGGGCCAGCTCAACGGCTCGGGCCATGAAGCGCTCATCAGCCTCAGCGGGCAGCGAGCCGTCGGCATCCGCTGATTGCGCACCCACTTCCGACGATCGCACGCCCCCTCGCGCCCCATCGGGGACGCTGCGCCCTCCGTCCATCATGCCTCCTTTCACAAAGACACCTCAGGACAGGGGGGCGCCCGCATTGCAAAGGGCCCTGAAACACGAGGTTCCAGGGCCCTTGAGCATACGCGCGCACGCTGAAGATCTTCTTCCATCCAGACTGTACTGTCGGTCTCGGAATTTCACCGAGTCAGCCCTAAGGCTCGCGGACTTTACCGCCGGTCGGGAATCTCACCCTGCCCTGAAGATGCTATGTAGTTGTTCGACGGGAAGGATATTACGGCCGTTCTTCCCGATAGTCAATTACTCAAATTATTTCAAATGGGTGAAAACACAAAATCCGATGGCTACATCTTCACCGGAGCCGACACGCCCAGCAGGTTCAGCGTCAAGGCCAGCACGATGCGGGTGGCGTCGCACAGGGCCAAACGCGCCGTCTGCACGTCGGCGTCGTCGGTGAGCACGTGGCAGTTGGTGTAGAACTGGTGGAACAGCGACGCCAGATCCTGCGCGTAGTGGGTCAGGCGGAACGGCGCGCGGTCGCGGGCCGCCAGGGCGATGAGGTTGCCGAAGTCGGCCATCTTGCGCATGAGCGCCAGCTCGGAGGGATGGGTGAGCGGCGTCAGGTCGCAATCCTCGGGAATGATCTTCTCGGCGAGCTCGCCCATCGTCATCTCCCCCGCCTCGACGGCGGCGGCATCGGCCTCATCGGCCGCCTTGCGCAGGATGGAGCAGATGCGCGCGTGGGCGTACTGCACGTAGTACACCGGGTTGGAGGCGTCCTTCTTCTTCGCCACCTCGATGTCGAAGTCGATGGGCTGGTCGGCCGAGCGGGAGAGCATGAGGTAGCGGGTGGCATCCACGCCCACCTCGTCGATGAGCTCCTCGAAGGTGACCATCTCGCCGGTGCGCTTGGACATGCGCACGGCCTTGCCATCGCGGAACAGGTTCACGAGCTGCCCCAGCTGCACCTCGAGCGCCCCGGGCCAGCCCCAAGCCTCGAGCATGCACTCGCAGCGCTTGATGTAGCCGTGATGGTCGGCACCCCACAGATCGATCAGGTGGTCGAAGCCGCGCATCATCTTGTCGTAGTGGTAGGCCACGTCGCTCATGAAATAGGTGGCCTCGCCGTCGCCCTTGATGAGCACGCGGTCCTTGTCGTCGCCCAAATCGGTCGAGCGGAACCACAGGGCACCGTCCTTTTCGTAAAGGTAGCCCTTCTCGCGCATGGCGTCCAGGGAGCGGGACACGGCGCTCTCGCCGTTCTCGTCCTCCACGTACAGCGAGCGCTCGGAGAACCACTTGTCGAAGGTGGTGCCGAAGTTGGCCAGCACCTCGCGCTGGTTCTTGAGCGTCATGTCGTAAGCCATCTCGCGGAAGGCCTCAACGCGCTCCTCGTCGGAGACGTTCAGCCACTTGTCGCCGTCGCGGTCGATGATGTCCTGGGCGATGTCCTTCACGTAGGCTCCGCCGTAGCACGCCTCGGGCATCTCAACATCGCGGCCGAGCAGCTGCTGGTAGCGCACGTTCACGGAGTTGCCGAACACGTCCATCTGGTTGCCGTGGTCGTTGATGTAGTACTCCTCGTACACATCGTAGCCGCCGTGGCGCATGACGCGCGCCATGGCATCGCCCAAGGACGCCCAACGGCCGTGGCCCACGTGGAAGGGGCCGGTGGGGTTGGCGGACACGTACTCGAGGTTCACGTAGCGCTCGCCCTCGGGAATGGTGCCGCGACCGAAGTTGTCGCCCTCTTCGCGCACCTCGCGCACCACGCCCTGCAGCACGGCGTCGGACAGGCGGATGTTGATGAAGCCGGGGCCCGCGATCTCCACGGCGGCGATCATATCGTTTGCAGGAATGTGATCCACGATGATCTGGGCGATCTCGCGGGGGTTCTTGTGAGCGAGCTTCGCGGTGCGCATGGCGACGGTGCTCGCCCAGTCGCCGTTGGCCTCGTCGCGAGGTCGCTCAAGAGCTGCCTGCGGGGCCTCCGCCAGCTCAAGTGAGCCGTCGGCACGGGCCGCATCGATCGCGGCATCGATGATCGCTTCGAGGGATTCGCGAATTTCCATTGATCTAACTTCCTCTTCTGTACGTCTTCAGTACGTCGGCGTTACCACGCGCGCGGGCTGTGCCGTACCCAATCGCGCCTATAAGCGGCCATAATAGCATGAACGGCCCGAGAAAAACAGGAGCGCCCGAGCACTGTGCCCGGGCGCTCCCGCTAACGGTCTCCGCAGGTCAGAACTGTGCAAGTGCACAAAACCGACCACAAGTCCGAGAAGCTACGACAGGATCACCATGGCCGCCGTGAGGATCACGATGCAAACCACACCGAGAACCACGAACAGCTTGGCGCCGAACTTGAGCCACGTGGAGTACTCCACCTTGGCAAGGGCCAGACCGCCCATGATGGCGCCGGAGGTCGGCGTGAACAGGTTCACAAGGCCGTTGCCGGCGGAGTAGATCATGACCATGGTCTCGACCGAGAAGTTCAGCTGGCTGGCCAGACCGCCCATGATGGGCATGGACACGGTGGCCATGCCGGAGGAGGACGGGATCAGGAAGGACAGGACGATGTAGAGCAGGAAGGACAGCGGTGCGAAGATGATCGCCGACATGCCCGCGAGCGCGTTGGCCGCGTTGTTCAGGATCCACATGTCCAGACCGGTGGAGGCCATAAGCACGGTGATGGAGCGGGCCAGCGCGATGATGAGCACGACCGACATCATGTCGGCGGCGCCGTTGATGAACGCCTTCACGAAGCGGCTCTCGGACACGCCGCCGATGACGCCGATGACAAGAGCCATGAGCAGGAACCACGTGGAGGCCTCGTCGAAGTACCAGCTGCCCAGCGGCACGCCAGTCAGGAAGCTCGACCAGGCCGGGGTGACCTCCTCCTCGGCAACGGAGGTGGCCTCAACCGGAGCGGCAAGCGTCGTCGTGGTGCCGTTCGCCTCGTCGTAGGCGCTCACAAGCTCCTCGCCGGTCACGGTGGTCGTCACTTCCTGGGTGGTGGCGCCGGCATCGAAGATGGTGACGCCGAGGTCGGCCCAGGGAATGAACGAGACGATCATGATGACGAAGGTGAGCGCGAACACGATGAGCGACCACTTCTGGCGGCCGGACATCTTCGGCGTCGCGGCGGCGTCATCGTCGGCGGCCTCGGTCTCGGACTCCTTCATGCCCCACTCGTTCATCATGTCCTGCTGCTCCTGCAGCGACAGGAAGGTGGAGCCCTTGTCGGCCTTCACCTTCTTGGCGTAGCGCATCACGAAGATGATGGAGATGATCGTCGTCGTGAGCCAGAGAATAGCGCCGAGCGCGATGATGATGCCCTGGTTGACGGCAATGCCGATACCGGAGAGCGCATCGACGGCCACGCCCACGGCGAACGGGTTCACGGTGGAGCCCATAACACCGACGCCGGCGCCGAGCAGCACCACGGCCGCGCCGGTCAGGCTGTCGAAGCCGGCGGCCACCATGGTGGCGGCGAGCAGCAGGTAGAAGGGCACCGTTTCCTCGCACATGCCGTAGGTGGTGCCGCCGATGGAGAAGATCGCCATCAAAATCGGGATGAGCACGAGCTCGTTGCCCTTGAGCTTGTGAACCAGCGCGGCGATGCCGGCGTCAAGCGCGCCGGTCTCGGTAATGATGCCGAGGAAGCCGCCCAAGATCATGACGAACAGGCACACGCCGATGGCGTCCTGGAAACCAAACACGGGCGCAGTGAGCACCTGGGAAAGCGTCGCACCCTGGACGCCTTCGACGCCGGAGGCGGACATGATAACAGTGACAATCGCCAGAACCACCAAGATGATGAGCAAGATGGTGAACGAGGACAGAGGCGCCCTCTTTTTCTTGCCTTTCTCTGCAGCTGCCATGGTTATCCCTCCTTAATCGAATGACTGACAAAACACGGGGGCCGTGCGGTTCCCCTCCCGACTCCGCACGGCCCCGAGGTGTCGAACTATGTGCCAGCTACCGTAGCGGTACGAAAGCTACTGCAGCGTGGCGTACATGACGGCCTTGATGGTGTGCATGCGGTTCTCGGCCTCGTCGAAGACCTTGGAGGCCTTGGACTCGAACACCTCGTCCTCCACTTCCATCTCGGTGACGCCGAAGCGCTCGGCGATGTCGGCGCCGATGGTGGTGTTGGTGTCGTGGAAGGCCGGCAGGCAGTGCAGGAAGATGGCGCCCTCGTTGGCCATGGCCATGACTTCCTTGGTCACGCGGAACTTCTCGAGATGCTTGATGCGCTCGGCCCACACCTCGTCGGGCTCGCCCATGGACACCCACACGTCGGTGTAGATGACGTCGGCGCCGGTGCAGGCGTCCTTCACGTCGTCGGTGCACTTCACGGTGCAGCCGTTCTCGGCAGCGATACCCTCGCAGGTCTTGATGAGCTCATCGTCCATCCAGCAGTCCTTCGGGCCGCAGCCGACGAAGTTCATGCCGAGCTTGGCGCACATCACCATGAGCGAGCGGCCCATGTTGTTCTTAAGGTCGCCGAAGAAGACGAACTTCAGACCCTTGATGTCGTAGTTGAAGTTCTCCTGCACGGTGAGGATGTCGGCGAGCATCTGGGTGGGATGCCACTCGGTGGTCAGGCCGTTCCACACGGGCACGCCGGCGTTCTCGGCCAGATCCTCCACGTCGGTCTGGGCGAAGCCGCGGAACTCGATGCCGTCGTAGAAGCGGCCGAGCACGCGGGCGGTGTCCTCGATGGACTCCTTCTTGCCCATCTGGGAGGAACCGGGATCAAGGTAGGTCACGCCCATGCCGAGATCCATGGCGCCGACCTCGAAGGCGCAGCGGGTGCGCGTGGAGGTCTTCTGGAACAAGAGAACGATGTTCTTGCCCTCGAGGTAGCGGTGCGGGGTGCCGGTGCGCTTGAGGTCCTTGAAGTTCTTGGAGAGCTTCAGCAGGTACTCGATCTCCTCGGTGGAGAAGTCGAGCAGGCGGAGGAACGGACGACCGCTGAGATTGATAGGCATGTTCTGTTTCCTTTCCCTTGAAAGAGACATTTGTATCGCGCGGGGCCCCCGAGAACCGGGGAACCCGCGCCTCTTTTACGGCCCAGCGCTGGCTGGCTAGACTGGGCCGGAAAAGACGGACGAAAGAGCGCTCCTTGGCGGAGCGGGCGCCTTGCGGCTTACAGGGCCTCGCGCCAGGCCGGCATGGACATGCAGCGCGGGCCGCCACGGCCGCGGGAGAGCTCGGCCGAGGGCATCTCCAGGCAGTTGATGCCCTGCTTGTACAGCACGTCGTTGGTGACGTTGTTGCGCTGGTACACCACCACGGTGCCGGGGCGCACGCACAGGGTGTTGGAGCCGTCGTTCCACTGCTCGCGCTCGGCCGCGATGCGGTCGCCGCCGCCGCAGGGGATGAGCGTGACCTTCTCGCCGACGTACTCGGAGAGCACGGACTCCAGATCCTCGTTGCGCTCGCGGATCTTGGTGCCACCCTTGCCGTCCGGGGTGATCTCGAAGACGGTCAGCGGGCCCATGATGCCGGGATGGATGGTGAACTTGTCGTAGTCGATCTGGGTGAACACCGTGTCCAGGTGCATGAAGGCGCGGGAGGACGGGATGTTGAAGGCCAGAATCGTGTCGATGGTCGAGGTCTCGTCATTGAACACGTTGTGGGCGATGGCGTCGATGGCGTCGGGCTCGGTGCGCTGGGAGATGCCGATGGCCAGCACGTGCTCGTTGATGTTCAGGATGTCGCCGCCCTCGATGTGGAAGGTGTCGTTGCGATCGTAGTAGGTCGGCGTGCCGGCGAAGTCCGGATGATACTTGAAGATGTAGTCGCCGTAGATGGTCTCGCGGTTGCGCGTCACCGAGTACATGCGGTTGATGGACACGCCGTTGCCGATCATCGCGAACGGGTCGCGGGTGAAGTACAGGTTCGGCATCGGGGCGCACACGAGCTTGCAGCGATCGGACACCATGTCGACGAGCAGGTGCGTGTCCTTCTGCGGCAGCTCCTGCAGGTTGATGCCGGCCATGGTCTTCATGACCATGTCCTTGGTGTTCGGGTAGTTGCTCTCGATATAGTCGGTGATGATGTCGTGGTACATGTCGGTGCGGATGCCCGCCTCGTAGATCCACTGATCGAGGAACTGCTGGCGCAGCTCGGGCTTGGCGTCCAGAACCTCGGCCATGAGGTCCTCCAGGTACACGACCTCGACACCCTCGTCGCGAAGGATCTTCGCGAAGGCGTCATGCTCTTCCTGGGCCACGGGAAGGAACGGGATGTCGTCGAACAGCAGCTCTTCCAAGGTGTTCGGGGTGAGGTTCAGCAGCTCGTCGCCGGGGCGGTGAAGGATGACCTTCTTGAGATTGCCGATCTCGCTTTTGACGTTTACTCCTTGCATAGAAGCTCTCCTATCCTAGATCGGATACAGATAGAAACGTGCCAGCCACACAAGATCTCACGCGGCTTCGAGAGCAGAGGCCCACCAAGTCGTAACAAGGTCTGTTGTGTTTGACGGCATCTACTGTCCCACAACTTGTGGTTCGCTCTAGGGGCCGGGGGCTTTAGTTGTCTCAGCGCAAACGAGATGACACCTATTTGTCACCTGCAAATCGGCCGACAGCTCTTTATTTTCGGTGAGCTTTTTGGTAAGGGAAAGACGAGCCCTGCCAAACGTGATTGCTCGGCAGGGCTCGCAGCCTAAATTCATGGTCGGGACGACAGGATTCGAACCTGCGACATCCTGCTCCCAAAGCAGGCGCGCTACCAGACTG
>OLQC01002713.1_pt1 | contig 11361 bp, 8 predicted proteins | sample 1672471 | NCBI WGS metagenome assembly OLQC01 (sample SAMEA3136689, study PRJEB25190) | human gut metagenome | biome: human gut; feature: human-associated habitat; material: faeces | place: Austria | collected 2013
AGAGTACATGAGTGAAACAGTAAAAAATAAGCATGTGAAAAAGAAAAATTCGGCGGTTTTATTATTAAAGACAGTGATTACAGCGGTTCTTCTTTTCTTTACCTGGTATTTATGCAGTCACTTTATGGAATATCAGAAAAATGCAACAAATCAGGTAAATAAGTATCGAATTGATCAGGTCTGCCAGTTATCGGCAGGATCTGCTGTAAGCCAGAAGTTTGTTGCAAAACATACACATTTAAAAACGGTAAAAGTTTATTTTGGCAATGACTATTCTGGACAGGCAAGTGGAAAGGTTATTCTTAATATTATAGATTTAGAAACCGGAAAAAGCATACAGAGACTTACAAAAAATATCAGTGATATTGTAAATAATGATTATACAGAATTTAAGACAGATCTGCAGCTGACGAAAAAGAAAGAGTACAGCATTCAGCTTACAACAAGTGGAGCAGAATCCGGCAAGGAACCTCTTATTTTCCAGTGGACAACAAAGGAAACTGGTTTCCGTGGCAAGTTAAAGATTAATCAGGAAGAGCAGGGTAAGTATCTTGTATCTAAGCTCTATTATCCAGTAACAATATATCAGCAGTGGGCAGGTATCTGTATGATGATGGCACTTGTCCTTCTTCTTTTATGGTTTGCACTGCCGGCACCGGAGATGGTAAAGAAAGCACTTGGTCAGATTCTGTTTTTTGCAGCACCGTTATTTACATTCTGGTTTGTGGAAAGGTTTACTGACAATCCAATTTTTAGAATGCGTGCTGCAGAATTTTGGCTTAACATATTAGTTTATTATATGTTCTTTGGATTATTGTATCTGATTTTCAATTCCAGGAGAGTATCTGTAACAATAGGAAGTATTTTGTGGTGCATTATTGGAATTGCAAACTATTATGTTTTAAGTTTTAAAGGTGCACCGATCGTTCCTTCAGATATTATGTCCGCAAGAACAGCTGCGAATGTTGCAGAGAACTATACTTACAGCATTCAGCCGGTATTTGTATGGAATGTCTTATTCCTGCTGTTATATTTAGCCATAATGTGGCGCTGTCCGGTTCCTAAAAAAATGGGCTGGAAAAAGCGGGTAATTATGCTTGTTGTTATCGGCCTGCTAGGTTCAGTGCTCGGACATTTTGTCGTAGAACAAAAAACATTAAAGAACTTTGGCATTAAGAATAACGTGTGGGATCAGAAAAAAGGCTATGCCAAGAATGGACTGTTCTTTGGTTTTGTTCTTAACATGAATTCTCTGGTGCAGGAAAAACCATCTGATTATTCTGTAGAGGCGGCCAAAGACATTGCCGAGAAATATGAAGAAAAGTTTGCGAATGAAGATTCCGATAAAAAGAAAAAAGGGCGGTTAGAAACTGCAGATGGTACGAAACCAAATGTAATCGGCATTATGAACGAGGCATTTTCTGATTTAAGTGTTATCAATGAATTTTCCACAAATGAAGATTATATGCCATTTATTCATAGTTTAAAGGAGAATACAATAAAAGGTTCTCTTTATATGTCTATCTTCGGTTCAGGAACTTGTAACTCCGAGTTTGAGTATTTAACTGGAAATAGCATGTCCTTCTTACAAAATGGTATTATTGCATACACACAGGTTGTAAAGGACAAACTTCCTAATATGACCTATCTGTTAAAAGAACAAGGATATAAAGGCAATCTGGCTTTACATCCTTACCTTGCTTCCGGCTGGAACCGTGTGCAGGTGTATGATTATATGGGATTTGATCATTTTTATTCAGAGACAGATTTTAAGAATCCGACAATGTATCGAAAATATATTTCTGATGAATCTGATTTTAAGAAGATAGAGGAGTTATACGAAAACCGTACTGAGAAAGATGAACCATTTTATCTTTTCAATGTTACGATGCAGAATCACGGTGGATTTGATAAGACGTACTCCAATTTCCATAATGATATACAGATTACAGATAATCATAAAAATGAGCAGGCAGAGCAGTATCTTTCCCTTGTAAAGAAGACAGATGATGCGTTTAAACAGCTTGTAGAGTATTTTTCAAAAGTAAAAGAACCGACAATCATCGTAATGTATGGTGATCATCAGCCGGCTGTACAGAGCAGCTTCTATGACAGCCTTTTTGGAAAGAGTGCAGGCAGTCTTACAAATGAAGAATTAATGAACAAATACAGAACACCATTTATTATCTGGGCAAACTATGATATTAAAGAGAAAACCATAGATAAAATGAGTGCGAACTATTTAAGTGCCTATGTGATGAACGAGGCAGGCTTAGAAACAAGCCCATACCAGAAGTTCTTATTAAAACTCCGCAAGAAGCTTCCTGTACTTACGGCAATGGGATGCTTTGATAAGAAGGGCAAATATTATGAATCTGCTTTAGAATCGCCTTATAGCGATATGGTAAAAGAGTATCAGATATTACAATATAATAATCTTATTGATACAAAACATACAGTGAATTCTTTCTTTTATCTTTCTGACGAACAGAAGAAATAAGAAAGCCGGAGAAGTGCCAGAGGCAAAAAGGAGGCAGCGATGGGAATAAGTCCGTATGCGGCAATTGTAATCGGTTCAAAAAATATGCTCATGAAAGTGTATGAGATTTCTGGTGGAAAGGGATTTCGTACAGTGGATGAGATACGCTATGAGTATGAACTTGGCAAAGAGGCCTATTTTACAAGAAAGATTACATTTGCGCAAATTGAAGAAATCTGTAATGTACTGATGGAATTTCAGCAGCGTATGAGGGAATATGCGATAACAGAATTCCGCTGTTACGCGACAAGTGCGATTCGTAATGCAAAGAATCAGGTATCGGTTCTTAATCAGATTAAAATTCGCACAGGTGTGGATGTTATCATGCTCAGTAATTCGGAACTTCGTTTCCTTATGTATAAGGGAATTCAGGTATTAGATATTGATTTCAATAAAATCATTGAAAAAAATACTGCCATTTTAGATATCGGTTCCGGAAGTGTACAGGTATCCCTGTTTGATAAACAGGCACTTTATATGACGCAGAATTTAGATATCGGTACAGTAAAAGTGAGGGGATTTTTAGAATCTGTTGAGAATAACGTACTCGATTATATTTCTGTATTAGAAGAATATATTCAGTATGAATTTGATATGTTTAAAAGTGGCTATCTGAAAGATAAAGATATTAAAAATGTGATCGCCATCGGAGACGAGATTAAAAATATCAATCGCCTGATTCCGGAACTGCATCTTACCGATACGATGAGCTATGAGCAGATTTTATACATTTACAAAAAGATTAAAAAGGCATCCTATCAGGATATTGCCTTAAAATACGGACTTTCCATTGAGGATGCCAGAATGGTTCTTCCATCAGTACTTATTTATAAGACATTCTTAGAACGTTCTAAAGCAGATACCGTTTATATATGTGCGACGAATCTTTGTGATGGAAGCGTGGTGGATTACGCACAGGAAACAAAGAAGATAAAACTAAGCCATGATTTTTATCAGGATATCGTAGCTTCTGCAAAGTATATCGGAAAAAGATACCGTTATAGTAAAGTACATGCACAATATATTACAGATTTAGCGTTAGAGATTTTCGATAAGACGAAAAAGTTCCACGGACTTACACAACGGGACCGCCTTATTCTTGAAATATCTGCGATTCTTCATGATATTGGAAAATATGTTAACTTAAATGATCCAGGTAAGAATGGCTACCAGTTAATCATCTCCACTGAGATTATGGGCTTATCTCACAGAGAGAGAGAGGAAGTTGCTAATATTGTGCTTTACAATACACAGGAACTTCCAGATACTGACGAGTTAGATACTGCATTCTGGAGAGAAGAATATCTTCGGATTGCCAAGTTATCTTCTATTCTAAGGCTTGCAAATGCATTAGACAGAGGACATAAACAAAAACTTGAGAAATGTTCTATGGCAAGAAAAGGAAAGGAATTGATTATTTCCCTTGAAACAAATCAGGATATTACATTAGAGATTACCCGCTTTTCCAAGAAAGCAGAAACCTTTAGTGAATTTACTGGAATCACACCAGTATTAAAGCAAAAAAGAGCATTGTAGGGGAGGATAGAAGATGGACAAAAGTATATTTGACAGACCGGAGAATTTTACAAACCGTGAATTGAGCTGGTTAGAGTTTAACCAGAGAATTCTTGGAGAGGCAAGAGACCGCAAAAATCCATTATTTGAACGAATGAAGTTTTTAAGTATCACTGCCTCGAATTTAGATGAATTTTTTATGGTGCGTATCGCTTCTTTAAAAGATATGGTCAATGCAGGGTATAAGAAGAAGGATATTGCAGGAATGACCCCGCAGGAACAACTTGGTGCATTGAATGAGAAAACCCATGCATTTTGTGAAAAACAGTATACGACCTATAATCGTTCTCTTCTTCCTAAACTTTCTGAAGCGGGGTTAGAAATTGTAACTTTTAACAGCCTTTCTGAAAAAGAAGAGGAGTTTTTAGAAGAATATTTCCATAAGAATGTATATCCGGTACTGACTCCGATGGCGATTGATTCTTCAAGACCGTTTCCGCTGATTCAGAATAAGACATTGAATATTGCTGCTTTGATAAAAAGCCGGGGCGAAGATAAAAAAGAAAAGAAAGACTACGATATTGCGACAGTACAGGTACCTTCTGTACTTCCAAGAGTGATTGTGCTTCCGCAAAAGGATGGAGGAAAAAGAAAATGCCGTGTTATTCTTCTTGAGAATGTCATTGAACATTACTTAGATGTTTTGTTTTTAAATCATGAGATTATCTGTTCTGCTCCATACCGTATTATGAGAAATGCAGATTTATCCATTGATGAAGATGATGCAGAAGATTTATTAAAAGAAATTGAAAAGTCTTTAAAAATGCGTCAGTGGGGCGAAGTCATCAAGTTTGAGTATGAAGAGCGGATGGATAGCCGTCTGGAGAAGTATTTAAAGAAGCAGTTTAAAGTGCATCCATGCGACATGTATGCTTTCAATGGCCCGCTTGACCTTACGTTCCTTATGAAATGTTATGGCATTGAAGGGTTCTCTGATTTAAAAGAAAAACCATATACTCCGCAGAAAAATAAAAAGCTTCGTGCAGATAAAAATATATTTACCCAGATCCGAAAGGGCGATGTGTTACTGCATCATCCATATGAAAGCTTCGATCCGATTGTGGCATTTATCAGGCAGGCAGCAGAAGATAAAGACGTGCTTGCAATCAAGCAGACTCTTTACCGTGTCAGTGGGCATTCCCCGATTATCGCTGCATTGGCACAGGCAGCAGAAAATGGAAAGCAGGTAACTGTATTGGTAGAGTTAAAGGCACGATTTGATGAGGAGAATAACATTAACTGGGCAAGAAAGTTAGAAAAGGCAGGCTGTCACGTTATTTATGGTTTGGTTGGTCTGAAAACACACTGTAAGATTGCACTGGTAGTGCGGAAAGAAGCGGATGGTATCCGCCGCTATGTGCATCTTGGAACAGGAAACTATAATGATTCCACTGCAAAGCTTTACACAGATACCGGTATGTTTACTTGCCGCGATGTTGTCGGAGAAGATGCTACAGCCGTATTTAATATGTTAAGTGGTTATTCTGAACCGGCAAACTGGAACCGTCTTATTGTAGCACCAATCTGGATGAAAAAGCGTTTTCTTGAGATGATTCACAGAGAGACGAAAAACGCAAAAGAAGGCAAACCGGCAAAAATTATCGCCAAATGCAATTCTCTTTGTGATAGAAAGATTATCCTTGCCTTATACGAAGCTTCCTGTGCAGGTGTACAGGTTGATTTGATTGTTCGTGGAATCTGCTGTCTTGTAGCGGGCAAACCGGGAGTCAGTGAAAATATCCGGGTACGTTCTATTGTGGGAACTTTCTTAGAGCATGCAAGAATTTTCTATTTCTATAATGACGGACATGAAGAAATTTATATGGGAAGTGCGGACTGGATGCCTAGAAATCTTGACCGCCGTGTAGAGATTGTTTTCCCAGTTGAAGAGGAAGAATTAAAAGAAAAAGCAAAACATATTTTGGATGTTCAGCTTAGTGACACATTAAAAGCGCACAGGCTTTTAGAAGATGGCACATATCAGAAAGTGGACAGAAGGGGAAAAGAGGCAATTGAGGCACAGAAGACTTTTTGCGAGGAAGCGATTGCTGCAGCAAATGAATCAAAAAAGAAAGTACCCAAAAAGAGAACCTTTGACCCTCGGTTTTCACCGCAGGAGGAGTAATGAAAAGATATAAAGTAATAGTGTTATTATTATGCCTTACCCTGTTTGCGGGAATACTTGCAGGGTGCGGCTCCCATAAAAAGAAAGAAAAATCCGAAGTGTTCGACGTTTTCTGGGATAAATATCATGAAACGATGCAAAAACCCAAACAGTACGTCGCCCGTGCCCGCCGCGAATGGGACAAGCTCACCAAAGAGGAACAACAGACAGCCATCGACCACATCGAGGAAGTCTACTACCACACCAACGACACACGTTTCATCCCCCTTGCCGCCACCTACCTGAAAGACAAGGCTTTCTTAAACGAATATATAGACTAAAAAACATCGAAAAGAAATGCAACCACACGCCAGCGAACTCGAAGAAGCCATCATTGGAGCCTGCCTGATAGAACAGGAGGCTCTGCCACTCGTAGCCGACAAGCTACGCCCCGAAATGTTCTACGACGATCATCATCAGCTGATCTTCGCCGCCTTGATAGCCATGTATCAGGCAAACAAAAAGATAGATATTCTCACCGTCAAAGAAGAGCTCACCCGTCGCGGAGTGCTCGAAAAGATAGGCGGGCCGTATACCATCGTACAACTAAGCAGCCGGGTAGCTTCCTCCGCCCACATCGAGTATCACGCGCAAATCGTCCACCAGAAATATCTGGCACGCGAAGCCGTAGTCGGCTTCAACAAACTCCTCACCTGCGCCATGGATGAGACAATCGACATCGACGACACCCTCATCGACGCGCACAACCTGCTCGACCGTCTCGAAGGCGAATCCGGACACCACGACCATATACGCTGCATGGACACCCTAATGACCGACACGCTGAAAGAAGCTGAATTGCGTATTGCCAAAAGCGTGAACGGCGTCACCGGCATCCCCACCGGTCTGACCGAACTCGACCAGAAAACAGGCGGTTTGCAGGATAGTGATCTGATAGTGATTGCCGCCCGGCCTTCCGTAGGTAAAACGGCTTTTGCCCTGCACCTGGCACGCAGCGCGGCAATGGCGGGCAATGCGGTGGCCGTCTACAGCCTTGAGATGCAAGGGGAACGCCTTGCCGACCGATGGCTGGCAGCAGCAAGCAACATTAATCCTTACCGGTGGAGAAACGGAATACCTACCCTGCAAGAGATGGAAAATGCCCACACCGCAGCTTCAGAACTGTCGGGACTCCCCATCTACGTGGACGACAGCACTTCTGTCAGCATGGATCACATTCGCTCAAGTGCCCGGCTACTGAAGAGCCGCAATCAGTGTGACGCAATTATTATCGACTACCTGCAACTCTGCGACATGGCTACCAAGCAGGCCAACCGCAACCGCGAACAGGAAGTGGCACAAGCCACCCGGAAAGCCAAGTTGCTGGCCAAGGAGCTGCATATTCCCGTCATACTGCTTAGTCAGCTGAACCGCGAGTCGGAGAATCGCCCCGGAGGACGTCCGGAACTGGCACACCTGCGCGAGAGCGGAGCTATCGAACAGGATGCGGACGTCGTGATGTTGCTTTACCGGCCGGCGATGCAACGCGTCGTCACCGACCGGGAAAGCGGTTACCCGACAGAAGGACTGGGGGTGGTTATCGTTGCCAAGCAGCGTAATGGAGAGACTGGGAATGTATATTTCGGACATAATCCGTCGATGACAAAAATATATGACTATGTTCCGCCATTGGAATATTTGGAAAAACATGCTAAATAAAACAATCTATTATACAAATAATCAAGACATTTTATCAAAATAGTATTGATACATATCCGGTGCAAAACTTTTTATATTATCAGAGAAAATAAAACCATATTTACTTGACTTCTCCTCTCTGATTTTGTATATTTGTAGTATCAAAAAGAAAACATATAATTATTCACTTAAACCTTAACTTTTCAAATTTATGGATGTATTAGTAGAACGCTATCAGCGCAAAAAGTATGTAAATCAGGAGGATGCTCCGTTACTGTATTACATACGTCAGAAATCGGGCAATGTAAGAGTGATGGACGTTGATACGATGGCTACCGCCATCGAAAGTAAATCGTCACTGACTGCCGGAGATGTGAAACACACCATTGAGGCATTTGTGGAACAGTTGCGCCTGTCGCTCACCCAGGGCGATAAGGTGAAGATTGACGGATTGGGTACGTTCCACATCACGCTGACTAGTGACGGTACGGAGACTATGAAAGATTGTACGGTGCGCAGCATCCGCCGTGTCAATGTCCGCTTTGTTGCCGACAAAGCGTTGAAGCTGATGAATTCGAGCCATACGAGTACACGAAGCGAAAACAACGTGGACTTTGTCCTGGGCGGAAAGGGAGATGGCAGCGATTCCGGAAACGGTGGTTCGGACGATGGTTCCGACAGCGGTTCGGGAGGCAATAAACCGGGCGGTGGAGAAGCACCGGACCCGGCAGCGTAAATAGGCTGCCCGCTCTATCTTCTTTGGCAGAATGAAACTTCATCCTTAGAAAAAACAGTATCACATGGTTTCAGGAACTGATCCATGTATGGTTCCTTGCCATGTGGTTGCTGTTTTTCTGTTTTTCTCTTTCCCGCATTTTCTCATTTTCTTTATTTCTCCATTTTTTCATTCTCGTGTTTTTTAGTTTTCCTATTTTTAGTTTCTCTTATTTTTTAATTCTCAATTCTCAATCTTTAATTTTTAATCTTTAATTCAAGAAAGATGTTAGACAAAATCATTGATATCATTACAGCTATCCTCCCTTTTTTCGGAGGTCGCAAAAAACGTCAGCAAATGATGCAGGACGTCAAAGAGTTTAGCGAACTAGTGAAAGAGCAGTATGGCTTCCTTATGAAGCAGCTCGAAAAGGTGCTCAAGGATTATTTCGATTTGAGCGACCGTGTGAAGGAAATGCACTCGGAGATTTTTTCATTAAAAGGCAAACTTTCGGAAGCTGTCACTTTACAGTGTGTCAATAAAGAGTGTATTCAGCGCAACAATGGTTCCGAATCCACATCATCATCCACTTCTTTAATACCTGCCTAACGCATGAGAACTATTAATCTGATTGTCGTGCATTGCTCCGCTACCCGCGAGGATAAATCTTTCACCGAACATGATTTGGACGTTTGTCATCGTCGCCGCGGCTTCAATGGTGTGGGTTATCATTTTTATATTCGTAAGAACGGGGATATTAAGTCTACCCGTCCGTTAGAACGGATCGGTGCGCATAGCCGTGGTTTCAACCGGGAAAGTATCGGTATCTGCTACGAAGGCGGACTGGACTGCATGGGACAGCCGAAAGACACGCGCACTTGTTGGCAGAAACACTCGCTACGGGTTCTTATCCTGACTTTATTAAAGGATTTTCCGGGATGCCGTGTCTGCGGACATCGTGATCTTAGTCCTGATCTTGACGGAGACGGTGAGATTGAACCGGAAGAGTGGATCAAGGCTTGTCCCTGTTTCGAAGCGAGCAAGGAGTGGGATAAAGAATAGGTTTCTTTTTTCATTTACATACTCTATTGTTAGTTGTTATTGGTTAATTGTTATTGGTTATTAATCAAGAAAACCCGGACTTTCGCAAGCCCGGGTTTTCTGCATCTTGGGAACGCCTCCTTTACCTATAGGGAAATGGGGGACTAGCAATTTGATTCTAGTACAACAAAAAGACGCTCCGAGAGTAAAAAATAAAAAGGGATACCTGTGGGAAATAAGGGAGGTATCCCTTTCTATAAGAAGAACAGAATTGGAAGGATTGACTTTCACAAGCCAAATCCTTCACTCTGTTTCTTCTCGGCGTATTCTTCACACAAGGTGAAGAAGGGTTTTCTTTTTATAGTTACTTAGTTAGCTCCATCAGCTTTCATTACTATCGGACATTTAACTTCTGTAACAGCTCCCCATGTATCTGTAATCTTCACTAAGGCATAACCTTCAACTTTAGATGCAATGGATAGGGTAGTAGCTTTCAATTGTACAGTTAATTCACCTTCAAACGCAACGGGAGTAGAAGTTGCCCCGGCTATTTCAGCATATTTGGCAATCTCTGAACTTAGTTCTATAGTAACATCTGTAACTCTACTATCTCTACTTGTCTTAGCAATTGTTACGGCAACGTCTTTTACATCTTTAACAGTAAAATCAGCAGGTTTAATCTTGAATAATTTTTCAGATTCCTTTATTGACAATACTTTAGCTTTACTAGCAGCAATATCAGGATGTGAACCTTCTTTGATTGCAGATCTTACAGTTAAGTTAAACTCTTTAGAAATTGTAGCCAAACGTTTATTTCCAAACGGCTGGTATGCAATGGTCATACGACGCGTTGAATATACACCATCATTCTTAGTTGATTTGTACAACGGAACTGCAATTACAGAGTTTGTTTTGTTAACTAACCAATTTGCACCCATTTCCGGATTATCATCAGTACCAAAGTTAGGAGCTTTCTCATCAAAAGATATATGTCCCTTATCTTCAGCGCTCATTTCATCAAAGAGTGCATACAAGTCTTGATTTACAACTGCATTAGATTTACCAGGGGTACCATAAGCAATAGCAGTTTCAGAACTTGTGAAATAAGCACTTAACGGTGTAAATGCAAATATACCTGCATTCTTAACTTCCACTTTCACATTTACCTTCTTAATTACTTCATCTCCCAATGTTGGTTGATAGTCCGGATTAATAATTTCCAAAACAGCATTATGCATTACAGCTGCAACCATAGTCGGATTAAATTGGAAGGCAATCTTATATCCTGTAACTTTACCTTTATTATCTGTTATAGTAACAGGTTGCGCACCAACAAGATCAATAGAACCACTTTCATAAGCATACTCATTGCCATTAACAGAAATCTTATCTCCAGCAGCAAATCCAATGCTCTTCAATCTTACAGTAGGTTTCTTCTTGCCAGTAAACTCTTTGTTCAGAATAGCGAATAAATCATCGGTTGAGTTAACAACAAGATCAGAGGTATTATTTGAAGGATCTGTGGCATCTGCACCCTTAGTCAGATTCCAAACAACAGCATCAGCGATAGTAATATCAGCACCCGTGTCATAAGTAAAGTTCACTGTAAAGGTTTTAGCATTACCTCCTTCAACTTTTGTACCGTCTGTTTTCAAGTAATTAACTTTCACTTCAATAGTACCTTGTTTT
>OLQC01002726.1_pt1 | contig 11302 bp, 10 predicted proteins | sample 1672471 | NCBI WGS metagenome assembly OLQC01 (sample SAMEA3136689, study PRJEB25190) | human gut metagenome | biome: human gut; feature: human-associated habitat; material: faeces | place: Austria | collected 2013
ATGCACAGCCCCAGTGCAAAGGGACGCAGGAGCGGGTACACGTCTATGGGTTCGGCACGTGCGAGCGACTGCCACACTTTGGCGGCTACATAGAACAAAGCTCCCAGCCCGGCTATCCCTTTGGCTACCCCCGTCATGTTGCTGCACAAGGGCATCATTTCATCGTACAGCACCCGCAACACTTGGTGCAGGTTGTCAAAATCCACTGCTGCTAATAACATAGGCACACCGATTTATATGTTACCAGTAGCGTTCATCCGCCGAGCCGTAGAGAGCCAGCACCCGGTCGGTGTCGTTCTTCTTCTTCGCCCGCAGGTAGGACACGGATATGTTCTTTCGGGTGTAGTAGTTCACGAGGTTGCGGTAGTTGAGCAGGCTTTTATAGGCGTTGTTGATTACCGCCAGTCTTTCGGCATCCGTCAGCGACATACCCGTGATGTTCACTACATTTTTCAAGTCCTGCAACACGTCCGCACTTTCGGAGAGCAGCTTGGCGTACCCGGCTGAAATGGCGGTGAGTTCATCCGGCGTGTAGTTCGGGTCTGCCAGCATGTTCTGATAGTTTCGCACGTAGATTTCGGATATTTCCGCCACCAACTCAATGGACTTCTTCACCTTGATGCCGCCCTTGACAACATCGTGTACCGCTTTGAGCGCATCGTAATATTTTTTACCCTGCTGGAAAATCTTCTGCGCTTCCATGAAGCCGTCCAGCGTGTTCTTGGCAGTGGTGGAAGTCTGCACTATCTGCTTGGTGGTGTTGATGATGCCCTGCGCCAAGTTGCCGGGGTCTGACACCACCCACTGTGCGGATGCCTTGCCGATGAAGCAAAGGCATACCGCCATAAGGAGAATTGTTCTTTTCATTATCTTTTGTTTTCAGGGTTTGTAACTCGTTTGTATTCGCCGCCGGGCATGAGCGTTATCCGGTCGGTCTTTTTGTCATAGGTGAACTGTATGCGGAAGCCCGTTTCGATGAACAGGCAGCCGTTCCGTTCTGTTACCGGGTAAGCCGTTTCCAGTATTCTGCCCCTGACATTCGCTTTCCGGGTGACGGTGTATCTGCCGCCCGTTTCCGAGAGTGTGAAAGCCGGGTGTCCCCTGACGTGTACCCAATAGCCCTGCATCCTTTCCAGCTCCTTGCTTCCGCTGTCCTCGCAGCCCGCCAGCAGGCAGGCGGACAATAGCGTGTATATCAGATTGTCAATCCATTTCATGTTCCTAATTTTTAAGTTGTTGATGATTGGGGATTTCTTTTGCTTTCTGCAAGCCGCTTGATAGCCAGTTCAAGGTTGCCGTCCAGCTTCTCGGCAAGAGCGAACAGTTCCATTTTTTCGCTTTCCTCAGTCGTGTACGTGTAGGCTAAGCACCCAGCGCCTTGTCATATTTCTATGGTAGGTTTCCGAGTACTCGCCTCCGAACCGGACTTACAAGTCTCCCTGTATCCGGCTCTCCACTAATTAATTCAGTCTGATTCTTCGGTCGGGGTCTATTTTTGCATGACACTTTGAGCAGACAGCCAAAGTTTTTCGTCTTCGAGCTATCATTTTCTTTTCCCAGTCGGATTTACCTTTCAGGTCTTTAAGTTTGCGAACGTGATGCATTTCGAGTTTATCGGTAGCACCGCATAATTCGCAAACTTGGAGCTTCAGCCTTTCCATAAGGCTGTTACGTCCACCTGTTATGGAAACTGTCCGTGGAATAGTGTCACAGTAAATATTCCCTGCAACCTTTTTGCGTTTGAAACCATCATGATAAAATGATTGGTAAAGTGTCTTACCCTTGCTATTTTCATATGCCACTTGGAAAACCTTGTTCTTTTTATATTTCAGAAGTATTTTCTTTACAGATGATTTGTATTTGTTCGCAAATACCTTATACATGCTGTATGACATAATGTGATAGAAAGAATTGATGACATAGCTGTTATTGGCTATTGAGTAGTAATTATAGAACCCTCGGATTTCGGCATTGAACTGACTGACTATTTCCAAGTCATCCAAGTTCAGCATGTACGTTCTGACGATGGATTTCCAAACCTCTTTGCCATTGACGACCGCGATTCTTGCGGCTTTATAATCAAAGAGTTTCTTCCGCATCGTTTCAAAATTCAGGTACAATACAGGCTTGTGTCCGAATGCACGAACCGTTTTACCGTACTTATCCTTACGTAAATCGTTACACCTACGTATAAATACGTCATATCCGAGAAATTTCGCTGGTTTCTGCGCATTGGTTATCAGTGTCTTTTCGTCTGACAGTTCCAGTTTAAGAGCTTCATTCAAATAATTCTTAATATCCTCTTTTACTGTTTTGCAGTCTTCAAGATTACCGGTAATTCCAATCAGAAAGTCATCTGCGTATCTCACGTATTTTAACCGTTTGATACTGCTGTCCATTTCATTACGTGCCGGATAGTTGTTCCGTTCTTCTCGTAGCCGCTTAATTTCGGCGGTCATCTGTTTCCTTACCTTTACATCTTTCTCATTCTTTAGTTTCTTTGCCAGTCGGTATCTTCGCTGTTCGTAGAGCTTGTATCGAGCGTCGCCTTTTCTTGTTACCCCTTTATTGAACCGATTGATGTATTCCTTGATGTACTTGTCGAACTTGTCAAGGTAGATGTTAGCCAGTATTGGGCTGATAATCCCGCCTTGCGGAGTTCCACTGTACGTTCTATGAAATACCCAGTCTTCCACATATCCGGCATTCAGGAATTTTCTGATAAGCCGCAAAAATCTCTCGTCGGCGATACGTTCCCGAAGAATATTAATCAGTACGTCATGATTGATATTGTCGAAGAATCCTTTAATATCGCCTTCAATAAACCATTTCACGGCAGTGAATGTCTTTTGTATATCTATAAGAGCAGTATGACAACTTCGTTTGGGACGAAACCCATGTGAAGTATGTTCAAAACTACCTTCATAGATTGCTTCAAGTATCATTCTGACTACTTCCTGTACCAGCTTATCATCAAAAGAGGGTATGCCAAGCGGACGTTTTTTCCCGTTTTTCTTAGGTATGTACGTCCTTTTGGACGGATTAGGCTGATAAGTCTCATTTTTAAGACTGCCAATCAGTTGTTCAACTCGGTCAATACTCATTCCGTCAATGGTTTTACCATCGGCTCCTGCCGTCATGTTGCCTGTCTTGCTGTAAATATTCTGATAGGCTACATAAAACATTTCCTCGTTAAACAGCACTCTATACAGCCGCTCAAACTTATAGTTCAAGTTACCGCTGTGTTTACTCAGACTGTTCAACACATTTTCTGGATTTCTCATGTCTCTCACATCTTCCTTTAAATTGTTAAACTTAATTAGCTGCTCCCCTTCGCCATGTACAGGGCGTTACCCTGCTCAGACTACTATGGAAGCTCCGTTGCCATGCCGGATATTCAGGGGCAGACCCCATAGCCCTACAACTGGCTTTCCGGTTTAGGCAATCCCCGTTTAGAAATTTGACGACTATTTGGCTCGATAGATTGTCGGATACGACTTTCGTCCTTTACTACTTATGGTAGTTGCCTTGCGGTAAGTTTATGCTACTCCTGCTACGTGTCATCAGTGTAGTACCGCAACATAACGGTATAATTCCGAAGAATTATTCAACTGTCTTCCGTCATTGCCCAAGGATACGACTGCTCGGACTATCGTTCAACCAATGCAGGCTTTATCCTCATATCTATCATTTTAACTTGCCATTCGGTCGCAGCCTGACAGTTGGCTGACTTATGGCTTTACCAACGTGCTATGTTCCCTTGTGGGGTTTTCCCCTCCGGTTAGCGGTTGTTAATGGGCATTTTAAACACTTGCCCAGTCGCTTGCCAAAGCGACATTCGTCAAATTCCCTTTACGGGCGCACGTAATATTCTTCCAATGAAACTTCCGTGGCGTACACCGCCGATTGTGTGCCGCCCAGCGAGAAGAAAACTTCCTTGTACTTCCGTCCGGGGTGGTTCGCCATGTTGATAGACAATATCTGCGAACGCTCCTTGTCGGTCAGTCCCAAGAGGTTCTGTATGCTGTCGAACTTGTTCAGGTATTTTCGCTGGTCTAACAATATTTTGCAGTCCGAGTTATTGATGATACTTTCTTTCACGATAGGGGAAGAAATAATATCCTCTACCTCTTGCGTGACTACAATCGCTTCCCCGAAATACTTTCGGACAGTCTTGTACAAATATTTTATGTAGTCCGCCATGTTCGCCGATGCAATTGCTTTGCCGGGTAGGTCGGGGGCATTACTGCCCCTTTCCCCCCTAAGAACCGTACGTGAAAGTTTCCAATCATACGGCTCAAGCAACTTTAAATTTCTATCTAATAGAAACCAGCTCATTGTTACATCTATTTAAGTTGAATGACTTTTCTTCTGCAACTGTCATGTACCAAGAAATTAACTTTCTTTCCATTGACAATTCTTTCATTAGTTCCCCACGAGTGTTCTTTGTCTATGGGTTCTCCGCATATGGGGCATAAATGATTTTGTTTTTCCCACATATACAGCAATGATTTTCTACCATTAAGCGACTTGAGCATCTTGTAAGTCTTGCGCTTTTCAAAATATTCTTTCCATTCAGGGTCGAGAGGATTGGCTTCACCTTTCACTTTTACGTATCGGGTGATTTTCGTGTCGTACAGTCTTTTGAGGGCAATCTTATCATCCGCTTTACCCCTTTTGAAGTTCGCCACAAAGCACCAGTTACGATTCTTTATTCGTGTAAAGTATCTGCTGGCAATCCAATATTTACCTTTCTTGGGATGTCGTCTCTTGGCCCATTGCCATAGCTTTTCAAATATCAAGTAATCAGCTTTTCTGAATGTGTCCGAAGCCACGCAATTCTTGTAGTAATTCACCCAACCGACTATTACCGGATTCAAAAGTCTTATAAGAGATTCCTGTTTACTACCTTTATTGGAATCAATGATTCCTCTGATTTTCTCCATGAATCCCTTCAGACTCTTTTTTGACGGCTTTATTAGAAGTATTCCATTGTATTTACGGATATTGTACCCGAGAAAATCAAAGCCCTCTTCAATATGGGTTATCTTTGTCTTTTCTTCTGATAGAGTAAGTCCCCGACTTTCAAGGAAGTTCTCCACTAACGGCTTTATTTCCTCCAATGCTTCCCTAGTCCTTCCCGTAATGATAAAATCATCCGCGTATCGAACCATGTGAACCTTTGGATAATATACTTGTCCCTTAACGGATTTCCTATAATACTTTTCTGCGAGCATTGCTTGCAGACCGTCCAATGTCATATTGGCAAGAGTTGGCGAGATAATTCCACCCTGTGGAGTTCCTTCTTCCGTAGGGAATAATTCCTTGTTGAAAACGAAACCGCATTTGAGCCATTTTTTCAGCATGACTTTATCCATTGGAATATTTTCCAACAGCCAGTCATGACTGATATGGTCAAAACAACCTTTGATGTCTCCTTCTAAAATCCATTCGGGAGAAGCTGTCTTGGCAAGGACGCAAAAACATTGTTCTCTTGCATCGCCAGCACTTCTCTCTTTACGGAATCCGTAGGAGTTGCTGTCAGCAGTTGTTTCTGACACAGGTTCCAATGCGAGCAGATACAATGCCTGCATTGCCCTGTCTTTCATCGTCGGAATCCCTAATGGACGCAACTTCCCGTTACTCTTTTTAATATGTATCCTTCTTAGAGGTTGAGGGGTATAGCCTCTTCTTCTTAGCTCGCTGATGGCCTTGAATTTACTGTTGGAAGTTGCCCACACAGCTTTATCAACACCCGCAGTTTTACTGCCTCTGTTCGATGTAACACGTTTTACCGCTAAAGCTTTAGCGTAAAACGAATGCGTCAGCATCCACTGCAAAGCTTTCACCCTGCCGTGTTTGCCTGCTTTCTGAGCTTTTACAATACGTGCTTGTAGCTTATTAACCGCTATTTCGCACTTGTTCCAGTCTATGCTTTCCCAAGTGCTCCACTTTTGGTCAGTAGATGCACACGATGTCTTACTTTCGTTCATTTGCTTTTCTCCTTTAAATAAGTTCTAAAAGTTTCTTGTAAAAAGTCACCTTGCGGAAGTCAGCCCACTTTCGTGTGAGGTGATGTTTCAACCTCTATCCGCTCCATTACAGAATGGCATTCGCTTTTTCCACATTCCTCTGCCCGCATTTCATTCGGCTTTCCTTACGGTTTGCTTACCTGCTGTTATACAGGAGAAATACGGGTTTACCATGTTTCTTGTATATGACAAACGAATGGGTTAGAATCCGTCTATCCGCCGGCAGTCATCATGTTCGTGTAACCTTAGCATGAAGAAGGTTATCCGACTGCGTCCCTTTTGGGTTAGAGCCCAGTATCATTAACAGCTCATTCGAAGTTACGACGTTTATCAACGGTTCACATTACGTTATTCATACCATTCAGCCTAGCTCCCCTGCCACTCGATACTAACGGCAGTTGTCGTTCCCTCGCGGTTCTGACTTCTCCTTTCGGAAGGGCTTCATTGTTGGTTCTGCTATCGCACGACCTCATTGCTTACTATCGCACGTTCCCATAGGCTACTGTTGACGAAACAACAGGTTTAATCGTTCTATTTCCAGCGCGTGGAATGGAATGTTAAACAATCATATACAAGACTTACATGTCGCAGCCATGCTTCCTCGATGACAAGGACTTTGCGGTTCTTCTTGATGCGCATTTTTTGCAAGAAAACATCCATGATAATCAGCGTGACCAAAGGAAAAAGCAGCGGGTCATCTTTTATGCTGTCGATTTCGAAGACCACGAACGTCTCGTCGAACAGCGAGCTGTCCATGTTCTCGTTCAGCGTTTTTTCGTGGTTGCCGCCCAAATAGAAGTCCTTCATCATATAGCGGTATGTCGAGAGGTCGATGCCCGTGATACGGTTCTCCTCACAGATATCCGGGATGCGCTGCACGGAATATTCATAGAAAGAGTTGAATGACAGTTCCTCCACTTTCAGTTCCTTGCGTCGGCCCTCTATCTTGTCAATGATACCCTCGATGCGGACCGCGCGTTCCCGTTCGCTTTCGTGCCGCTTCTCACTGTTGTTGCGGTCATCAATAACGAGGCTCTTACGCAAGTCCTCACGCTGTTGGGGTGTGAAGCCCTCGAAACCATTGAAGTAGGCGTCGTAATATTCCGTGATGACGTGCTCTATCAGACGGTCTTCCGTCTTTGTGACCGTTCCCTGCGTACCTTTCCAGATAAGCAAGACGAGGTTTTTCAAGAATCCCGTTTTTTCTACGTTCATCTCTTCCCGATTGATGCGGAACGGATTCATCGTGATGGGCCGTTCCTCGGTATAGCTGATATACTTGCCGCCGAAATACTCGCATAGCCCCTCGTATGAGTTACCCGTATCGACCATTACCACGTCCGTCCCCTGTTCATGCAACTGGCGCACGACGGAGTTCATGTGGAAACTCTTTCCGCTGCCCGAAGGCCCCAGGCAGAAAAAATTCGAGTTGTCGGTCAGCTTGTTCTTTCCCTCTTTTCCCGTGATGTCGATAGCTACCGGAACACCTTGACGGTCAGTATAATAAATTTTTATCGGCGTTTCCTCACTATGCTGCACCCGTTCCTTGTACATCAGGCATACCGCAGCGTCGGAGAGGGTCAGAAAACGGTCATATTCCTCGTTCAGGCTGTAACAGTTGCCCGGAAATGAACTGACGAACAGTTCCAGTTGGTTGTATGCACGCTTACTGATATGTATGCCCATGCGCCCAAAAGCGTTTTCCAAGTGATTCGTGCATTTTTGAAGGTCGGTGTCGGCAGGCACGCCCACCACCATGTTGAAGTGCGTGTACACGAGCAGTTTGCTTTCACGGGCTATTACGTCCTGTACCTGCTTGATGTCCTCTACGGCCATTTGGTTACTCGGATTGGGGATGCTTGCGTGCCGGTTCTTCTTTTTGTCGAGTAATGCCAGTTCACGCTTCTGACTGGGCAGGAAAATAATTTGGTTGTACACCACCGTTTCTGCGTTCGGAATATTATCCACCACCGAGACAAGATCCACTGGCATCTCGGTATTATTCACCTCGATATTGGTATAGGGACGTATCAGCGAGGGGAGTGCGGCGCAGTCCACGTCCACGAGGCTGTACACCTTACAGCGTTTATCACCCATAGATACCGTTTCGTCGTCAGCCTTGACATTCGTCATCGAGACCGTACGGTCTTTGAAGTTCATCGCAAAGTAACGGTCCACATATTCGCTTGCCTCGGCTTTGTTCAGGAATTTCACTTGTACACCGCTGTCGCGTAGTAGGTCTCGAACCTTATAAATCTTCACGAGGAAATCGCGCCATTTCTTGCTATCGTAAGAGAAAAGACGGCTCTTCTTGGCTTCCTGTGTGATAGTCAGATAGCAAAGGCTGTCCGTGTACGGACGCCCATTAAAATAACGGAAGTACGATGCTGAGAGAAATTCTTGATTATGCTCCGGCTCGTTCGCGAACTGTTTTCTCACGAAGATGTCCTGTTTGTGTAAGGCATATCCTTCGCCCAGTGTTTGCGCAAGGGCAGAGAATAGATGCGTGAAATCGTAATAGCTGTCAATGTCCGCCGAATACTTCTGTACCGGATTTTCGATTTTCAAGACGGCGGAATATTCACCCGTCTTGGTGTACAGCACACCCACACCATCTGTATCTTCCACAGAGAAATAGATATTCTGAAAGATGTGCTTGCGCTTGCCGCCCGTACCGAACGTATAGACTGACAAGGCCATACCCGTACATAGGGCGATGAAAAATAAAATGATATATAGGGTCATTCCGATATTCGTTCATTAAATAGGGGCAGGTCTGCCTCGGCTGGAGGCGGACCCGCCCGCGTTCAACAATCAATCAGCCACACACATTGCCGTGATGGTTTTTCTTATAGTCATACTTTGTGCGAATAGGCATACACATACACTCCACGTTTTACATTTTTGCTGTGCAGCCCTTTTCGCTGTTTGAGGATGATAAGCACGATTCCCGCAGATAAGACAGTTGCCAATACGACCAGTCCGGCCACAAAGCCCATAAGACAGTAGGCGGCGATAAAGCCCACAATGGCTCCACCAGCCACGCCTGCCGCCCAATAGATGTAGCGACCCTGAATACCCATAAATTCAAGGGGACGTTGCAGCCCCTTGAACAATGGATAATCCGGATAGTGTTCCTCTTTCCCGTTCATGATACCTGCGGTTTAGGAGAGTCCGAAGAACAGAGGAAGTGCCTGGGCTGCCGCGATAAGGAAGATGCAGGCTCCGACCACCATCATGATCTTTTTCTTGACATCCTGCTCCTCGTTGTTCATCGCGATATATACCGAGATCGCACCTACTACGGCTACCACACCGGCAATGGCGTAACAGAGTTTCACCACGATAGGGACATACTTGGCGATTTCCTCGCTCACTTGGGTCAGTGCCGCTGTTCCGGCCGAGTAGTCTCCTGCGGTAGTCTGTGCCATCAAAGCGGTCACACCGCACACCATCATCAGGCAGGTCATCTGCGTTTTCTTTGAAGTTGCGATTTTCTTTGCGAATCGTTTTACTTTTTCAAACATACTTGTCTTGTTTTAATTGAACTTTATTGATTGTTTTACACTCGTGATTTTCTAAATTCGATAACCGAAAAATGCCGGAAAGACTATTGTCGCACCGATGATGAAAAGGCAGGCTCCGACCAGCGTGAGTATATGCTTGGTGATTCCGTCCTCGCCCGTGTTCATCTTGATGTATATCTGGAATGCGGCTATGACCGCAAAACCTCCTGCAACCGCGTAAATGATGTACTGGACATAGAGCATCATCGTCACCACATAGTCGTGCATGGAAGCCAGCGCGTCCGCTCCCCACGAGTAGTTCACGCCGCCGCTTTTAGCGAAGACGGAACAAGGGAGCAGCGTACACAGTGCGCTTAGTATTCTTTTGCCATTGTGTCGGGTCATAGTTCATCAATTACGTTCTTGGTGGTTACACCTCCGTCCGGATGCAATTCTCCAATGCCGTTTTGAATCATCAGCTTGTACAGCTCCGCAGAGTTATAAGGATTGGAGAAGGTGACCTGTGTCTCTTCCATGTTAGCCTTGACCTTGTTGTTCAGAGCCTCGATGACATCCTGTTTCGGCTTTTCGTCTGTGGGATTTGTTTCCTCCGACACATTCTGTGTCTTGTCGATGTAGTGTGTCTCATACTCGTTATCTCCGATATTGAATCCCTTGTCGTTCTCCACCACGCTGACGCTTTCTTCCTCGTCAAAATCGCTCACGTCAAATTCTTCTTCTCCGGATTTTATCTTTTCCCCGTTTTTACCATAAAGGTCTCTTGCTATCATCACAGCGTAGTAGATGATGTATGCCACGGTCAGCGCAATGGCGAAGATGAAATATGCTTTCATATCTTATAGTCTGATTTTAGAATATGATTAAAATATGAACGCAAAGGAAGTACAATAATTTCATACTACGAAATATCCTCGTGAAAAGCGGCTGAATATTAAACATTATTCCGAGAAAATCTAAAATCATACTCAATTATCATACTTTGACGGGTTTTGTCCGGGGCAATAAACAAGAAAAGCCCTCCGTATTTGGGAGAGCCTTTCGCTGGTTGGAAGATTTCTATCAGAGGGAAGACAAAGACTAACGCCTTTTACCTCTCAGATAGTCATTCAAATCTTTGTAGTTGTAGTAACTTTCGGAGTGGTCGATTACCTTTTCCCCGTAAAGTCCGGTAATAGTTTCGACTGTTTTTCGCCCGGCAAGGTCGTTATCCAGATAGCAATGGATGGTGGTGTACCGTTCCAGTTCCACAAGACACTTTTTCAGATTACTGACTGAGTTCATCACAAGAAAATCGGTAGGGCTGTCGATGCAGACATGATAGTCTCCTTTTCTATGAAGCTCTTGGTAAGACAAGAAGTCCATAAAACCCTCGAACACGCAGACATGGTTTTGGATTATATCCTTGTTATACCTGATGACGGATATGTCTTTCCCCTTTATACATCCTTTATAATAAGGATTGCGCACCTCGTAACCGCCGGTCTTGTTTTCAAAGGCTATGGCGAAATAGTGTCTTTTGCGTAGCTCATAATGAATTTCCTTGCAATAAAGCCTGCCGATATTCTCACTGATATACCTGGAACGGAGGTAAGACAACAGGGCATGGTGGCTCAGTTCTCTTACTTCCACGTTTTCCATCTCTTCCTCGATAGGACAGGGACGGACACTCCGGCTTTGTAATTGTTGAAAAGGCACGCCAATGGCATTCTCGCTGATGCGGAGCAATACCATACTTACATTGCC
>OLQC01002735.1_pt1 | contig 11280 bp, 8 predicted proteins | sample 1672471 | NCBI WGS metagenome assembly OLQC01 (sample SAMEA3136689, study PRJEB25190) | human gut metagenome | biome: human gut; feature: human-associated habitat; material: faeces | place: Austria | collected 2013
GGTCGGCCACGCGGTACTTCATCCGGAAGTCCTCGGTGCTGCCGGCGCGGATGGCCGCGATCAGCTCGTTGGTGAACTGCTCACAGGTGACATACATGATGACGAAGTCGGGGTGGGTGCGCTTGATCTCGGTCTGGATGGCCGTCAGCAGATGGGTCTTGCCGAGGCCCGAGCCGCCGTAGATGAACAGCGGGTTGTAGGCACCGGAGGGGTTGGCCGCAACAGCCTGCGCCGCAGCAAACGCAAACTGGTTGGACGGGCCTTTGATGAAGTTCTCGAAGGTGAATTCATAGTTGCCCTGCGGGGAGGCGGGGTTCGCCTCGTACTGCTGGGCCAGCACCACCTCGTGGGGCGGGGTGCTGGGCACCACCAGCGTGATGTCCACGTCAAAGCCCAGCACGGTCTTGAAGGCTTCCTTGAGCAGGCCAAGGTAGCGGTCCGTCACGATCTTGCAGATGAAGTCGTTGCGCACCGAGAGGGTGATATGGCTGGAGTCCTCAAAGCTGATAGGCTCCAACCCGTCGATATAGAGATTATACGTCGGCTCCGCCATCTGCGCCTTGCAGTAGCTCTGGGCAGCCTCTAAAACGTCCTTGAAAGAATCCATAGTACATCCACTCCATTGAAGTTTTCAACAATGCTGCTGATACCAGGTTAGTATACCACAAAAATCCCCCTGCGTCTATATTATATAAGGTAATTTATAATACATAAAAAAGACATACCTGCGTCTGGGAAACGGCCTTGTGTCCAAGGCGGAGAAAAGCCACAAGATATTGTGGATAAAAAGTTTTCCACGGGAAATGGGTGAAAAAGTTGAAAGTTTCTCCACAGAGGTTTTTCAAAAAAGTTTGAAGGAAAGCGAAAAAAATGCTTGACAGAAGGCCATAGTGTGCGATATACTGTTGAATTGCAAGCCTGTCCCCATTTTGGGACCAGAATAGACCCCATACCGGGGACGAGTTTTTACGGAGGAAATACACCATGAAGAGAACTTTTCAGCCCAAGAAGCGTCAGCGCAAGGAAGTTCATGGCTTCCTGACCCGCATGAGCACCAAGAACGGCCGCAAGGTCATCAACGCACGCCGTGCTAAGGGCCGCAAGAGCCTGACCGTCTGATCCTGAGCAGTATGCATCAGGTCCGGCGCAGAATGGAATATGCGCAAAAAGGCCGCTGATATTGGATTGGCGGTCTTATTTTTTTACCCGGCATTCGGGAAAAAGGCCGGAAAGCTGCGGTGAATAGTCGCATTGCCTAAAAAAACTGTCAAAGATTTGGCAGAGAAAACGCCCGGATGAGCTTTTCATGTCGGCGTTTTTTTGCTATACTGAACACTGAGCATTGCTTTTTTCCGGGCGGTGCTCCCACATCACCTGAAGGGAGGCGCACAGGATGCGCTATCGTCCCATCCGCCGCAACGGCGAGTTTGGCCGCGTGTATGCCCGCGGCAAGTCCTATGTCAACCAGGCGCTGGTGCTCTACGTGCTCAAAACGCGGAGCAAGCGCACCCGGGTGGGCCTGACGGCCACCAAAAAGATCGGCCACGCCGTGCAGCGCAACCGCGCCCGCCGCGTCATGAAGGCCGCCATCGACGAGCATCTCGACTACAACATCGGCGGCTACGACCTCGTTTTCGTGGCCCGGGGCATGACCCCCCGGCTCAAGAGCTGGCAGCTCAGCGCCATCGTGGCAAAGCTCTTCGCCCAGGCCGGTCTGCCGGATAAGGCAAAGCAGCCGGGCGCAAAGCCCCCGGCCACCCTGCCGCCGGTCCGGAAGCCCGAGGCGTGAGCATCTTTCAGAAAGCCCTCTGCGGGCTCATCCGGCTCTACCAGAAGTTCATCAGCCCGGGGCTGGGGCGGAACTGCCGCTTTTCGCCCTCCTGCAGCCAGTACGGCATCGAGGCCATCCGCACCCACGGCTGCGTCAAAGGGCTGCTGCTGACGGCATGGCGCATCGCCCGGTGCAATCCGCTGGGCCGCTGGGGCTACGACCCCGTACCGGAAAAGGGCCGCTGGAAAAATCCGGCCCGGCATCTCTCGGCCTCGGCTCTGTTTTCCACCAGACACGAAAAATAAGTGGAAAACCTCTTCGTCGATGCTCTTTGGAAGAGCGCTGAAGCGGGGAAGACCTCTTTGTCAATGCTCTTTGAAAAAGGGCGGCAGAGGGGAGGAAAACCTCTCCGTCACGCCTGCGGCGTGACACCTCTCCTTCGTCGATGCTCTTTGAAAGAGCGCTGAAGCGGGGATGACCTCTCCGTCACGGCTTCGCCGTGCCACCTCCCCTAGCGAGGGGAGGCTGAGAGGAAAAGCTATTATAATTGCTTCTTGTGACGTGCTGAACTGTGGGCGGCGTGTCCTACGATAAAAATAACCGTCCCGCACCACAGGCGGGGCAGAATGGACAGAGACATGAATATTTTGTACATCCTCGGTGTACCTCTCGGCTATGTGATGGAGTGGATCTACAACCTCATCCCGAACTACGGCTGGGACATCATCATCTTCACCATCGTTATCCGCCTGCTCAGCATCCCTCTGCAGCTCAACCAGCAGAAGAGCATGGCCAAGATGTCCGCTTTCCAGCCGATGATCGCCGACATCCAGAAAAAGTACAAGGACAAGCCCGAAAAGCAGCAGGAAGAGCTGCTCAAGCTCCAGCAGGAGTACGGCTATAAGCCCACTGCCGGCTGTATGCCCATGCTGGTCAACTTCCTCGTCATGTTCGGCGTCATCGAGGTCGTGTACCGCCCGCTGCAGCGCATCTTCCACATCGGCGCCGACGCCATCACCGCCGCAGGCGATGCCATGACCGCTCTGGGCATCAGCTTCACTCAGGTGACCCGCGACACCAATATCATCGCACAGGTGCTGGCCGGTGAGTCCACCGTCACCTCTGTGTTCACCGCAGACCAGCTGAACACCATCACGGAGTTCGGCCAGCACATGGACTTCTTCGGCATCGACCTGACCCGTGTGCCGCAGTACAGCCTGGCAGCAGACAACCTGCCCCTGCTGATCTTCCCCATCCTGGCTGTCGTCACCATGTTCATCTCCACCCACATCAGCATGAAGGCCTCCGGCCAGGAGATGCAGGGCAGCATGAAGCTGACCATGTATATGATGCCTCTGATGTACGTCTTCTTCTGCTTTACCGTTCCCTGCGCATTCTCTCTGTACTACGTCATTTCCAACATCGTGATGACCGTCCAGACCCAGGTCATGCGCAAGATCTATGACCCCGAGAAGATGAAGGAGCAGGTCAAGGCCGAGATCGCTTCCCGCAAGAAGGAAGAGAAGCGCGGCGTGAAGAGCACCACCATCAAGGTCCAGGACGAGAAGACCGGTGAGGTCGTGGAAAAGAACATCTCCGCCAGCGAGATGAACAAGCGCCGCCTCGAGTATGCCCGCCAGCAGGATGCTGAGCGCTACAAGGACGAGCGCACTGTCCCGCTGAGCGAGCTGCAGAACAAAAAGGAGGATTGACGGTTATGATCCGTACGCAGGAAGCGACCGGCAAGACGGTCGATGAAGCACGCACCAACGCCTGCGCTCTGCTGGGCGTGGAAAAGGACGACATCAACGTCAGCTACGAAGTGCTGGAAATGCCCCAGAAGACCGGTTTTCTGGGCCTGAAGCTCACTCCCGCCAAGGTCCGCGTCAGCGTCGAGCTGCCGGACGAGCCTGTGGCAGCTCCTGCTGCCCCCGTTGAGGAGCCCGCTCCCGTTGTGGAGGAGAAGGCTGCTCCTGTGGCGGCTGAGCCTGTCGTCGAAGAGACTGCCCCTGAAGCTCCCGCTGCTGTGGAAGAGCCTGCCGCACCCGCTGAGGAAGCTGCCCCTGCCGAAGAGCAGGCTGCTCCCGCCGCAGAGGGCGAAGAGGTGGAAGTCCCCATCAACATCGAGGAGAACGCCAAGGTCAAGGCCGCTGTGGACTACCTGCAGGAAGTCATCGAGAAGATGGGCGTACAGGACGTCAAGTTCAGCGCTGTGCAGAAGGGTGAGGCTACCATCATCCGCCTGGACGGCGAGAAGATGGGCGCCCTCATCGGCCGCCGCGGCGAGACGATGGAGAGCCTGTCCTATCTGGCAAGCCTCGTGGCAAACCGCCTCGAGGGCGACTACATCAAGCTGGGCCTCGATGTGGCCGGCTACCGCGACAAGCGCGAGAGCGACCTGACCGCACTGGCACAGCGCATCGGTGCCAAGGTGCGCCGCACTGGCCGCAGCTTTGCCATGGAGCCCATGAACCCCTACGAGCGCCGCATCATCCACTCTGCCATCGGCAAGATGGAGGGCGTCCGCAGCGAGAGCAAGGGCGAGGGCCGTGACCGCCGTGTGGTCATCTACTCCACCGACCCCAATGCTGTGGCTGAGAGCGCAAATGCACGTCCCCGCGGACCCCGCGGCGGCCGTGACCGCAACGGCAATGGCCGCAATGGCGGCTATCATCGCGGCGGCGAGCGCCGTGGTGACCGGAATGGCCGCGGCCCGCGCAATGGCAGCGGTCGTGGCGGTTACCGCTCCAATGTGCCTGAGCGCACCTACACCCCGCGCGATGCCGAGAATGCTGCCCCTGTGGCACCCAAGCGCACCGAGCGTGTGGATGACTTCGCTGATCTGAGCTTCGGCAAGATCGAGCTGTAAAAGCTGAAGGATAAGCCCCTCTCCCGCATGGCGGAAGCCGTGCAGGGGAGGGTCTTTTTTGTGCGAGGAACACTATAAATTTACACATCTTTTGCATGAAGATGGTTTACGATGAAAAGCAAATCTGAAAGAATAATTTCGAAAGAAAAGTCGTTCTTATCGAAAAATTGGAGAATATGCCCAATTCCGGAAGAAATTTTTCTCCTATTTGTACATTGTAAAACAATATCGGCAAGCCTTATACTAGAGCTACAAATGCTTCGGAGCGTATACCAAGCAAAAAAGAGAGGAATTATTATGGAACAGAATAAGATCTCCCGCCGTAATTTCCTGCGCGTGGCCGGTGCATCGGCTACCGCCGCCGCAATGAGCGGTCTGGTCCCGGCTGCTTCCGCTGCCGGCATCAAAGACCTGTGGAGCATGGACCTGCAGATCCTTGCCACCAGCGATACCCACGGTAAGTTTGACCCCTGGGATTACGCCGCCAACAAGGCCGACGCATCCGGCAGCGTGGCCCAGCAGGCAACTGCCATCAAGGAGAACCGCACCAAGACCACGCTGGTCGTGGATGCAGGCGACACGATTCAGGCAAACTCCGCTGAGCTGTTCCTGAACGACGATGTCCACCCCATGATCGCTGCTCAGAACGCCATCGGCTACGATGTCTACGTCACCGGCAACCATGAGTACAACTATGGCATGGCCACGCTGGAAAAGGTGCTCTCCCAGCAGAAGGCCAAGGTGCTGACCGGCAACGTCTACAGCCCCGAAGGCAAGCCTCTGGCTGACGGCTACACCATCATCAACAAGGGCGGCGTCAAGATCGGCGTCATCGGTATGGTCACTCCCAACATCACCCGCTGGGACGCCAAGAACCTCGAGGGCTGGACTGTCACCAACCCGGTGGACGAGAGCCGCAAGATCATTGATAAGATCAAGAACGATGTGGATGTCATCATCGGCGTTATGCATATGGATGTTGACAATGAGTACGGCGTCTATGGCTCCGGCGTCACCGACCTGGCAAATGCCTGCCCTGAGTTCGACGTCATCGTCGCCGCTCACGGCCACAAGAGCATCCCCAACAAGATGATCAACGGCGTGCTGGTGGTCGAGAACAAGAATGCCGGTGCCACCGTCTCCGACATCCATGTCTATCTCGAGCGCGGCCTGAACGGCAAGTGGAAGGTGAAGGACCGCACCTCTGAGAACCTGACCATCAAGGACTACGCTCCCGACCCCGAGCTGACCGCTCTGCTGGCAGAGTACGACCAGCGCGCTAAGGACGACGCCGTGACCCCCATCGGCCAGCTGGTCGGCGGTGATCTGGCCCCCGAAAACGAGATCGACTGCCTGCCGCAGGCCATGGTGCAGGATACCGCTCTGCTGGACTTCATCAACGAGGTACAGATGTACTACACCGACGCTCAGGTGGCCGCAACGGCTCTGACCTCCATGACTTCCCAGATGCGCGAGGGTACCATCCGCAAGTGCGACATGGCAAGCATCTACACCTACCAGAACACCCTGTACAAGCTGCAGATGAACGGCTGGCAGCTGCGTCAGTTCATGGAGTGGTCTGCTGCCTTCTTCAAGACCTGGGAGCCGGGCGATGTGACCATCGCATTCGACTCTTCCGTCCGCTACTACCTGTACGATGCCTTTGCAGGCGTCAAGTATGACCTCGACATCTCCAAGCAGCCCGGCAACCGCATCCAGAACCTGACCTGGATGGATGGCCGTCCGGTGGAGGACGATGACAGCTTCGTGGTGGCCGTCAACAACTACCGTGCCACCACCCAGCTGCTGGCTTATGCTGACATCTTCAAGGAGGGCGACGAGCTGCCCAAGCTGCTGGAGATCGACGTGCGCGGCGATGTGGGCGGCGTCCGCGAACTGCTGGGCGAGTACATCCGCACCGTCAAGGGCGGCACCATCGAGCCGCACGTGGACAACAACTGGAAGCTCGTGGGCGACAACTGGAACGCTGCTGACCACGAGAAGGCCGTCAAGCTGCTGCGCGAGGGCAAGCTGGCTCTGTCGGAGAACGCCGACAGCCGCACTCTGCCCGGCAAGGCCATCACTACGGCCGATATTGCCGCATTCTGATTTTTCTTTCACACGCAACGGGGTGTGCAGTCTTTCAGGGGCTGCACACCCTTTTTTGCTGCACAATAAAGTGAAATATCAATGGGTAATATAGCTAAATTTAATTACCGCTTTTTAGCATATCATAGAAAATAAACGCTGGGATGCGCTGGATATTTTCTTTTTGGGAGCTTCATGATAAAATAAGAAAAACCCGCAGAATAAAGGGGAAAGTGCGCCCTCGTGCAGTGCGGGGACGAATGCGGTTTGAAAAGAGGATGGCTATGGAAGCATTGCGAAAGCTGCTGTATGCGGAGATGTCACGGGAGGAGTACAAAGCCTGTCTGCCGGATATACAGCGCTCCAACCGCCAACGTGTGACGGCCTACCTGGGGATAGCCTGTGCGTTTCTTACAGTTTTATGGATACTGTCTGGGGCTCTGGAATTTTTGCGGCCCAATATGCCGGCCTATATGATAGCGCTGGCCGTGTGCATGGGCCTGCAGGCGGTCAACCGGGCATTCCCGGGAAAAAACGGCCTGCTGCTGACCTGGCTGATGTACGCCTTTGAGGCTTTGCTCTATGTGCTGGGCATCTATCTGGGCATCCATCCTTCTCCCGATACTCCTACGGTGAGCTTTATTGCGTTCTTGCTGGCAGTGCCGCTGCTCTTCGTCATGCGGCCCATCCAGCATATCTTGAATGTCGTCTTTTTCGATGGTATTTTCATCCTGACCTGCTTTTTGTTCAAGAGTAAAGAGACGCTCCCAGTTGATATTCTGGACGGCATGGTGTTTGGTGCGGTGTCCTGCATCATATCCACCTTCATCATGCTTTCGATGCACGAAAATTTTTCCATCCGGCACAAGCTGCTGGGCATCGCGGAGACGGACTTGAACGTCGGCCTGAAAAACCGCAACGCCTACGAGAGCCAGATGCACGACTACCCGATGCACTGCAGCAGCACGCTGAGCTGTGTTTATCTGGACGTGAACGGCCTGCATGAGCTGAACAACACCCGGGGCCACGCGGCAGGCGACGAGATGCTCAAGACCGTGGCAGCCAAGGTGCGGGACATCTTCGGCGAAGAGTACAGCTACCGTGTGGGCGGCGATGAGTTCGTGGCCTTTGCGATGGACAAGAGCGCCGAAGAGATGCGCGCGCTCATCCACAAGCTGGTGCAGGAGGTGGACGAGGCCGGTTACTCGGTGGCCGTGGGTACAGCGACTCACAGCGCGGGCGGCATCGACATGGAAGTCCTCGTCAAATCGGCCGAAACACGGATGTATCTGGCAAAGGAAGAGCACTATCGCCTTGCCGGGAAGACCCGAGGATAAAATGCAAAAGCGGTACGCTGCCGGACTCTCCGGCGGTGTGCCGCTTTTTTGCGCAGCATATTTCTTTTTTTGGCGGTTCGTGGTAGAATATACTGTATTCATCTGCGCATAAGGAGGGGAGAAGATGCAGCATTCGACCATTGCGGCCATTGCTACCGCTCCGGGTGCGGGCGGCATCGCCATCGTGCGGCTGTCCGGCCCGGAAAGCTATGAAGTGGCGGCGAAGGTGTTCCGTCCGGCCAACCCAGCCAAAAAGGTCGCGGACGCCAAAGGCTATACCGCCATGTTCGGTGCATTCGTGGAGGGGGAAGAGGCTTTCGATGAGGGCGTGGCGCTGTTTTTCCGCGCGCCCCACAGCTACACCGGCGAGGATGTGGTGGAGCTTTCCTGCCACGGCGGCAGTGCAGTCGCCCGGCGGCTGGTGGAAGCCTGCATTGCGGCGGGCGCGTCGCCTGCCGCTCCCGGCGAGTACACCCGCCGTGCTTTCCTGAACGGCAAGCTCAGTCTGACCCAGGCCGAAGCCGTCATGGACATCATCTCCGCCGATGGCCGACAGGGGGCCGCGCTGGCAAATGCCTCTCTGAACGGTGCGCTGGCCCGGAAGATAGCGGCCCAGAAAGATGCTCTGACGGCCTTGCAGGCCCATCTGGCCGCTTGGGTGGATTTCCCTGAGGAAGATGTTCCGGAACTGAGCCAGAGCCATCTCTGCGACGTTTTAGGCGGGGTAGAGCAGGAGCTGGACGCCCTCATCCAGAGCTACGATGCAGGCGCTGTCCTCCGCGAGGGCGTGGACTGTGCCATCGTGGGCAGACCCAATGCGGGCAAATCCACCCTGCTCAACCTGCTGGCCGGGTTCGACCGGGCCATCGTCACGCCGGTGGCCGGAACCACCCGCGACGTGGTGGAGCAGGCCGTCCAGCTGGGCGACATCCGGCTGAATCTCTTTGATACTGCCGGTCTGCGTCAGACGGAAGACGAGATCGAAGCCGAAGGCATCCGCCGCAGCTGGAAGAAGCTGGACGAGGCGGGGCTTATCCTCGCCGTCTTCGACGGCTCGGAGCGCCCGACCCGGGAGGACCTGGAGCTGGCTCAGCGCTGCGCGGGTCGTCCGGCCATCGCGCTGGTCAATAAAGAGGACAAGCCCACCCGGTTCGACGCAGAGCTCATCGCACCCTATTTTGCGATGGTGCTGCCGGTCTGTTGTCAGGAAGAAGGGGCGCGGAAGGTCATCGCGGCGGCGGTAGCCCGCCTGCTGGGGACCAACCAAATCGACCCCCATGCCGCCAGCCTCTCGGGACAGCGGCAGCTTTCTGCCGCCACCCGCGCTCGGGATGCCGTAGCCGGAGCGCTGGACGCCGCGCAGGGGCTCGGGCTGGACGCTGTGTCGGTCTGCGTGGACGACGCGCTGGATGCACTTTGTGAGCTGACAGGGGAGAACGCCTCGGAGGCGGTCATCAATGAGGTGTTTGAGAGATTCTGCGTGGGGAAGTAAGGACAGTATCGTTGTGCGCCTGTGCGCGGGGCAGAGCGCTTTTACGTTAAGTGGAATTGTTCTCTTTTGATGTCAAAAGAGAACCAGAAAACCACCAGCGATTTCGACGCGCTGGATCCACGAGAAAGGGGCTGCTCGCCCCTTTCAGACCCCGAAGGAGTAGTCGAAACGGAAAAAAGCTAGCCGCTTCGCTAAACGCTTTTTTCTCGTTTCTCCGTTTTACGGCTTCGCCGAAGATTTTATGTTGCAAATAGAGGAAAGTATGAACCATTTAGGAGACTACGACGTTATCGTCATCGGTGCCGGACATGCGGGCATTGAGGCGGCCCATGCTGCCGCGATGCTGGGCGCAAAGACGGCGGTGTTCACGATGAGCTTGGACGCCATCGGCAATATGCCCTGCAATCCCAGCATCGGCGGCACCGCCAAGGGCCACCTCGTCCGGGAGCTGGATGCCCTGGGCGGTGAGATGGCCAAGGCGGCCGATGCCACCATGCTGCAAAGCCGGATGCTGAATCTCGGCAAGGGCCCCGCCGTGCACAGCCTGCGCCTGCAGTGCGACCGCAAGCGCTACCATATGTATATGAAGGCCGCACTGGAGAACCAGCCCAACCTCTCGGTCCGTCAGGCGGAGATCGTCTCCATCGATACCGATGGGGCAGGGGAGATCACCTCCGTCACCACCGCTATGGGCGGGGTCTATTCGGTCCGGGCGGTCATTCTGGCCACCGGCACCTTCTTAAAGGGCAAAATTTTTGTCGGAGAGTATTCCGAAGAATCCGGCCCCGACGGCATGCACCCCGCCGCCCACCTCAGCGATAGCCTGCGGGCCTTGGGCATTTCACTCCGCCGGTTCAAAACCGGCACCCCCGCCCGCGTCCACGGCAATAGTGTCGATTTCACCAGGCTGGAGGAGCAGCACGGCGATGAGCCGCCGGTCGCGGCCTCCTTCGCCACCGATCCCGCCACCCTGCAAAATAAGCTGCCCTGCTACATCGGCTACACCAATGAGGAGACCCACGAGGTCATCCGGCAGAATATCGGCCGCAGTCCCTTGTATGGCGGCGCCATCGAGGGCATCGGCCCCCGCTACTGTCCCAGCATCGAGGATAAGGTCATGCGCTTTGCCGAAAAGCCCCGCCACCAGTTTTTCCTGGAGCCGATGGGGGAGAACACCCGGGAGATGTACCTCTCCGGCCTGTCCAGCTCCCTCCCGGAGGAGGTGCAGACCGCCTTTTACCGTACCATCCCCGGGCTGGAGCAGGTGGAGCTCATGCGCACCGCCTACGCCATCGAATACGATTGCATCGATCCCACCAATCTCAAAAATACTTTGGAGTTTAAGGCGGTGCCCCATCTTTATGGTGCCGGCCAGTTCAATGGCACCAGCGGCTATGAGGAGGCCGCCGTACAGGGCTTTGTGGCTGGTGCCAATGCCGCCCTTAAATTACAGGGTAAGCCACCCTTCCTCACCGATCGTTCCACCTCCTATATCGGCACGCTGGTGGATGACCTTGTCACCAAGGGCTGCATGGACCCCTACCGTATGATGACCAGCCGCAGCGAATACCGCCTTTTGCTCCGGCAGGATAACGCCGATGCCCGCCTGCTGCCGCAGGGCTATGCCCTTGGTCTCATCAGCGAGGAACGCTGGCAGCAGTTCCTCACCCAGCAGCAGCAAAAGGAGCAGGAAAAGAAACGGCTGGAAAAATATTCTATCGCT
>OLQC01002740.1_pt1 | contig 11270 bp, 6 predicted proteins | sample 1672471 | NCBI WGS metagenome assembly OLQC01 (sample SAMEA3136689, study PRJEB25190) | human gut metagenome | biome: human gut; feature: human-associated habitat; material: faeces | place: Austria | collected 2013
CCACCAACGGTCGTGTGTGGACTACCGGCGATTTCGAAATGTACAACAAGGATGTTGTTACCACAGACAACGGTAATTTTGTCAACTCCGAAGGTAAATATTCCACCTCTGCAGTGGATATGGACCAGGAACGGCATAACCTGTCTTGGTACGGGCAAATGACCACCTCCTGCGCCGCGATCGCGTGGAACAAGGTGGATGACACCGCTGGGCACAATGCTCTCGGCGGAACCAGTTGGACTGTGTACGGCAAGAAGGAAGATGCGGTACACGGTACGAACGCTCTCGCCACCATCGCCGATGGCGGTTGGAACGATGATGCCGATGCGGAAGGTTCGTTCCAGCTGGGCAACCTCGCCAAGAACGGCACCTATTTCCTGAAGGAATCGGGTACGGCTGAAGGTTATGCGCAGAACACCAACATTTACCAGATCAACACTGGTGGCACTACTGACGCCGCAAAAAACATTGTTCGTGTCTTTAACAGTACCGGCATTGAAATCACCACAGAAGCGGACAAATTGTTGACCGACGGCAAGATCATCAATAAGAAGACCGGTTCGGCGATCGAATGGCAGAAGGTCGATGGCACCGACAACAGCACGTTGCTGGCCGGTTCAACGTGGACGCTCTCCAAGATGAACGGCAATACTATTGAGCAGTCTTGGAACATTACTGATGACCAGTCCGGCACAGAGATTAAGTCCGTCAAGATCTTTGATGCGAATAATAACGAAGTGGTTTCCGCGTCGTTTACGAACAGCACTGCGCAGCAATTCCACGCGGTGGCCTATGACCAGAACGGTACGCCCATTGACAATGCGAAGTTGACGTACTCGTCTGCCGACAGCGCCGTGGCTGCAGTGAGCGAAAACGGTTTGGTCACTCCGACCGGCAATGGCAATACCACTATTACCGTGAAGTCGGCTGATGGTAATGTCACTGCATCGTTCACTGTCAATGTTTCCGGCGTGACCGTAGAAACTTCCGTGTCGATTAACGGCTATACCAATGATCGGGAAATCAATCTTGAGAAGGGCAAGACCCTTAATCTGATTGCTTCTGTGGCTCCTGAAGGCAACACTGTTACATGGTCCACTTCCAATGCGGATAACGTCTCACTGAGCGCCACCACCGGCACAAGCGTGACGTTGACCGCGAATAAGGTGACTTCTTCACCGGTGACGATTACGGCGAAGGAAACTTACACCGGAAAATCCGTCACCCTGAAGGTGAACGTGACCGCCAAGCAGTACCTCACGCTCTACTTCCAAGCACAGAACAACTGGCCCGCGAATAATGTCAAGGTGCATTACCAGACCACGAACGACACTGTTTGGACGGACATCAGCATGACGCAAATGGATGGCTCTTGCAATGGTTATGCATATGCGAATATTCCGTTGACGGGTAGCAATGCGATTGACTCGACCAGCCAGTTCGGATTCATGTACATCACTGGAGGCGGTTGGTATGGTCCGGGCAGTGCGAATGTACCCAAAGCTGACAAGAACTTTAAGTTCACTAACGACAGCACCCTTCCTGAAGTTGTGGTGATTTCCGCTGGACCGTCGTACTCGACCACCGCCCCCTCCGGCTGCGCCGTCACATCCACCGCCGCATACAGCAGCCGTCGTGTTGCCGCCCGCAGTGGCGAGCATCGCGCGGTCGCCTCCGTGTTGCGGACCCAAAGCAATGTGGTGAACGTGCTGGAAAACAGCACTGTTTCCAGCAAGAAGGATGAAGATACCAAGGCCGGCAAGTTCAAGGTCTCCGATCTCGCAGACGGTACGTACCGCCTGCAGGAGAAGACCGCGCCGAACGGTTACGAAGTGTCCGATACGGTGTACACCATCACCATCACGAATGGTGCTGCAACGTGGAAACCCGCGCTACTAGATGGTTACAAGCTGCCAAACACCCGCAAGACCGGTACGGTCAAGTGGAGCAAGGTGAGTTCTGAGCACAACACCGAGTTCCTGAGTGGCGCCGAATGGAAGCTGACCCGTATCAAGACGTTCTCTTGGAATAATGGCGTTGCCACATACGTGGGTGCGTCTGACAATCTCGGAACTGTCACGGATTGTGTGAATGGCGAAAGTGGTGTCTCTGACTGCTCCGCCCAGTCCATCCAGTCCGGCCAGTACGTTGACCTGAATGGCGAGCAGGGCAAGTTCGAGCTTCGAGGCTTGGAATGGGGCGAGTATCAGCTCGTCGAAACCAAGGCTCCTGACGGATTCAACCTCGATAGCACCCCGCACATGTTCCGCATTGGCCCCGCCGAAGGCTCCGATGTGACCGGCGACTGGTACACGTCCAACGGTTTCAACGCGAACACCACCGGCGCATACAACGCGAATACGGCGTTCACCGTTGATGGTGGATCCATTACCAACACCCCTGGTGTCGTCCTGCCTGGCACGGGCGGCGAAGGGTTGAACAAGATGTACGCTGCGGGCTTGCTCGCAGTGGCGATTGCCGTGGCCGGTCTGGCCTTGAGCCTCAGGAGGCGGCAATGATGGAAACGTCTAGGAGAAGGGGGACTGGTCCGTAACGTAGCGAACTTGCTGCCCTCTAGGCAATAACTGAATATAAACAACCCAAGTTTTAACAAAACAAGAAAGAAAGGGAGAACAATGAACAAGGTTCTCAAAGGCCTCGTAGCTGTGGCAGCCACCGCAGCCATGGCCATCGCCGGAGTCGCCGGCGCCTCCACCGCCATGGCGGCAGAGACTACACATACTGTTACTATCACCCCAGCCAAGTCTGGACACACGTACGAGGCATACCAGATTTTCACTGGCAACCTTGGCGCAGACGGTTCCTTGGGCAATGTTGTATGGGGTTCTGGCATTGACCAGAGCAAGCTTGCTGCTGAAGGCACTGATGCTCTGATTAAGGACAAGGATGCTGCAACTGTTTCCCAGAATTTGGCTGCTAAGAGCAGTGATTCCACGGATGCTAAGGCATATGCCACGGCGTTCAGTGGCGTGCTCTCCACCACTCATACTGATTCCAGTGATTTTGTCTCGACTGGTGTTGGTTCCTACACCATCTCTGGCCTGAGTGACGGTTACTACCTTATTCAGGATAAGGCCGGAACTCTGAACGAGAAGAACGATGCCTATACTTCCTTCATTCTGAAGATTATTGGCGCGGATGTAACGGTTGCGCCGAAGAGCACCCAGCCGACCGTCGACAAGAAGATCCAGGATGAGACTGGTGATGCTGAGGCTGGTGCAACTGAAGGTTGGGGCAATACTGCTGACCACGATATTAATGAGTCCTTCCAGTTCAAGCTCGACGCCACTATTCCGGCAGAAGCCAATCTCGCTGATTACAAGACCTACAAGGTTAAGTTCAACGATACGATGAGCAAGGGCGTCACCTTCGAATCCATCGCATCCGTCAAGGTGAACGGCAACAATGGCACTGCCGCTAAGACTTGGACCCTTGCTAATACTGATTACACTGCAACTATTCCCGCAGCTGCGGAAGATGGCACACAGTCTTGGTCTTTGACCATCGATGATGTCATCGCCAAGTGCGAAGGCATCAAGATTGCCCAAGGCTTCACCGTTGAAGTGATCTATAATGCGCACCTTAATGAGAAGGCCACTATCAACAACGCTTCCGGCACTACGGACAACAAGAACTCCGTCAACCTTGAGTACTCCAACAATCCGAACGCTGAAGGCACTGGCAAGACCGAAGACAAGACTGTTTACGCCTTTACCTTTGGTATCACCAACAAGAAGGTTATTGACAGCGTGGACGGTGATGCTCTTGCAGGAGCAGGCTTCAAGCTGTATACGGATGAAGGCTGCACTCAGGAGTATAAGCTCGTGAAGGATGACACTCTGGGTGCTTACCGTCCGGCAAAGGCTGATGAGACCGCAGTGGAGATGCAGTCCGCTACGGACGGCACTTTCCCGATCAAGGGCCTTGATGCCGGTACTTACTACCTGAAGGAAACCACCACTCCGAAGGGCTACACCACTGCCGCAGTCAAGACCATCAAGATTGATGCCACGCACTCTATTAACGAGTCCGGTAATCCGCAGGTGACTCTGTCTTCTGATTCCACCCTTGATAACAAGATCGTGGATAAGAAGGGCTCTACCCTCCCGTCCACCGGTGGCATGGGCACCACGATCCTGTATGCTGCTGGCGCTGCCATCGTCCTGGTGGCTGCCTTCGGCATCGCCTTCGCTGTCCGTCGTCGCAACGCTCGCTGAGCGTAGCCACGGCCAGCCAAGAAAATAGACGTGGGTCAAGCGCGATGCTTCAATAGTGGTCGTTCAATGGGTGAAGATTTGGGCCTGCTATTGCGGCATCCGCTTGATTCCACCCCACGGCAAAAGCCAAAATAACTTAATACGCACATGACCCGGATCCGGCTACGCACCGGATCCGGTCGTCAGTGCCCAACCGACCCAACTACACACAACACACGTTGTACCCGCCTATCAAGGCATCACAGCGCACGTTGTGCCCAACCACGTCGCCCAACACAACATATGTTGAGCCGTGTGCCCTGAACTTGTCCTTATGTTACGAATGGCCAGCAAACGCGCCGAACACGGTTGCCAGCTGTCCGCATCCTAAGGACCCTGACCAGGAAAACTAGGGAACTTCCGACGAGGGGAAAGAAATGACAAGCCACAACGAGAGGGCAGAGATGAACAACAGAACGGCAAAGCACCGCACCATCATGGCGTTGTGCTGCATGTTCGCACTCATGCTCGCAACCATCGGCTTGAGCGCGCCCGCCGCCACCGCCGCGGAAGGCAGCCTCACCGTCACCTACCAATACCAGGAAGCCGCGCTCAACAACGCCGACATCAGCCTGTACCGCCTGGCCGACTGGTCCGCCAAAGGCGGCTACACGCCCACCGGCAACTTCGCCAACCACACCGCATACCCGGTGGATTGGGATATTCTCAACGCCGACCAGCAAACCCTGCGCGACTTCGCCAACACCATGGCCGGGTACATCGCAGTGAACAAGCCCGCCGCGGAAAACACGCTCAAAACCGATAGCGCCGGTGTTGTCACCTTCAACCAACTGAAGGATGGCCTCTACCTCGCGGTCGTCGCCCCCTACCAAGGCAACGTGCTCACCTGCCAGACCGCCGCCATGCTCGTCGCCCTGCCGAACGTGCACAAGGATGCCGACGAACAGCGCACCCTCAGCATCGAACCGAAAGCCGACTGCGCGGTCCCGCCCACCACCACCATCAGCGTCACCAAAGTGTGGAAAGACAAGGATCAGTCCAAGCGCCCCGAAAGCGTGACGATGAACCTGCTGCAAGACGGCAAAATCTACGATTCCATCATGCTCGACAACGCCAACGACTGGAAATACACGTGGAAGGGCTTGCAAGCCAAGCACGAGTACACCGTGGTCGAAGCGAACGTGCCGGGCAACTACACCGCGCTCGTCGACCGTGAAAACAACGATTACACGGTAACCAACACCGCCAAGACCGGATCGGCGAAAACCGGTGCGAGCGTTGCCATCATCGCCGTGATCGTAGTCGTACTGGCCGCTGCGGGCATTGCAATCGCCGTCGTGGTACGCAAGAAGAACACCACGAAAAACGCCGCGACACAAACCTCCCCGGACGATAGTGAGTGATGTTCGACTCAAATGAGAAACATACCGGCAAACGCCGTAAAGAACGCCAGATAACGGATAGCGACGCCGAAAGCGTTGCATCCGAAGGCGCCGCGAACCCCGAAACCGACGCAACAGCTCCGGAAACCGACGCGCAGCAATCGGAAACGATGACCCGCGTCGACCGTCGCAAAAAACGCAACAAAGACAACCTCGGCCTGAACATTCTTATCGGCTTCCTTGTCATCGTGCTTATCGGCGGCCTCGGCCTCATCGCCTACCCATCCGTGGCCGATTGGTGGAATCGTATGCACCAGTCCTACGCGGTGGCCGGTTATGTGGCCAAAACCAACGACATGAGTAAAGCGGAGAAGAAAAAACTCCTCGACGCCGCCCATGCCTACAACCTCAAACTCGCCGCCACCAGCGACCGCTGGCACATGACCGACGAACAGAAGCACGAATACAACGAGACGCTCGACGTGACCGGCACCGGCATCATGGGCTACGTGACCATTCCCCGCATCAAAGTGAAACTGCCGATCTACCACGGCACCGATGAAGGCGTGCTGCAGGTTGCCACCGGGCATTTGGCGGGCACCTCACTGCCGGTCGGCGGGCCGACCACGCATGCCGTGATCTCCGGCCATACCGGCTTGCCGTCCGCGCGACTATTCACTGGTTTGGATGAGCTGGCAAAAGGCGACACCTTCGCATTCCACGTGCTCGACGACACCTACACGTACCAGGTCGATCAGATCAAAGTGGTCCTGCCGGACAACCTGAGCGCATTGAACATCCGCACTTCGACGGACTTCGCCACGCTCATCACCTGCACGCCATACGGCGTGAACTCGCATCGACTGCTCGTGCGCGGGCATCGTATTCCGAACCCGACCACGCCGGACAACACGCAATACGATGATCCGACCACCATGGTGTTCGCCACGATCATCGTGGCATTGCTGGTGCTCGCGGCCCTGATCGCGCTCGGCACCTGGTTCGTGCGCAGCCGCAGCGCCCGCGAATCCACCGGATCGCACAACTCCGGGCGCGCCTACCGCAAGTCACGCCCCAAGCATCGTAGTCCCGAGCATCGTAGTCCCAGGCGTCATAGTCCCACGCATCGCAGCAAACGCTAGGTGAGTGGAGCGTCCAAGGGGTCGAAGTGGCCTGTCTGAACTGTCTGGATTGTTTGGACTGGGTGGATTGTTTGGATTGTCTGGATTGTCTGGCTTGTTTGGATTGTCTGGACTGTTTGAACTGTCTGGATTGTTTGGACTGTTTGGATTGTTTGGACTGTTTGGACTGTTTGGATTGTTTGGACTGTTTTGAACTGTCTGGACTGTTTGGATTGTCTGGATTGTTTGGACTGGGTGGCTTAGGCGGTTTAGATGGCTTAGGCGGCCTGGAACCGGTTGATCCTGCCTGATCATCGGATTATTCGGTCTCGCTTTGGCCCCTTGCTTAGTTTTCTGCGGGGTTAGTGACAACTACTGCGGGTTGATGACAACTTCCGTGACGAATGTGACAGAAATTGTCATTTTTATCACGGAAGTTGTCACTAACCCTGCAGTAATTCAATCCGTCCGCCGCTAACCACCCCAATCGGCTGTGAAAGTCCACATTCGTGGTTGACTGGTTTGCTGTTCTGTGATGGCTGGCTGTGAAAGTCCCTATTTGGGGTTGGCAGCTTCCGTAGGTGGTTTGGCTGTGAGAGCCCCCATTCGGAGGTGCGGGGAATGGCGGTTTTCCGGGGTTTGCCGTGACGGTTGTGCCGTGGTGCGCGGCTGGGGGACAGCACTGTGACTGGTGTTGCAACAACGCGAGGTGATCGTGACAGCAACTGTGACCGAGGTGACGGATTCCGTCACCCCAGTCACAGTCATTGTCATCTAGTCACGGTTTCCGTAATCTCGTCACGGTTGTTGTGATTCCGTCACAGTGTTTGTGATCCCGTCACAGTGTTTGTAATTCCGTCACAGTTGTCGCCGCTTGGCCGCAGTCATTGTCATTCCAGTCACAGTTGCTGTCACTTGGTCACAGTTATCGCCCGCAGCTCCAAGCATCACAGCCGTTCGTTTCCGCTTATTCCGCTTATTCCGCCCCTTATTCCGTACCCTCACCGCGTGTCGACCACAACCCCCGATTCGAGTGGATAATCGCAACCCAATCCCTCTACGGTAAATCCATGACCATGCGCCTGCACATCAAGCAACAAGTACGCCAAGCCCACCAAGCGCGCCAGTGCTACACACCTCGCTCAAATACCGAACGCGTCACCGTACGCCGAATGGCAGAGAGCTGCGAACTTGTTACCCCTCATCGCGGCATGTATGCGGAACCCGAATATTGGAGCATGCTCAACCACATCAGCAAAGTGCAACACATCGGTAGCACGTTATGCCGCGAAAAGCCTGGAACTATCATCGCCGGCATATCGGCAGCCGCGGTTTGGGGACTCGACCATTCCGCGTATCTTCATAAGAGCGGCGTCATCACCATCGCAAAGCCATACGGCAATCCCAATCGAGCCACGCATTCGCAGCTGCGCCGTATCTACCTTCCGGCACGGCACATGAACCACGTCACCATGCACAACAACACGCAGGTCACCGATCCCACGCGCACGCTTTTCGACTGCGGGCGAACGGAAGCGTTCCATGACGCATTCCCCGTATTCGAATCGGCGATTCGGCAAAATTCTGTTGACAGTACTGCGTTTCTGGAGTATTGCAGTCAAGCCTACGTTGGGCGCAACCGGCATTTGCCGGCATTCGTCATGAGCAAGGCGCGAGGATTGAGCGAAAACGGTGGCGAGTCGTTTGCTCTGGCCGTCATCTTTGAGCTTGGTTTCCCTTGGCCGGAGCAGCAAGTGGAATTCACGTGCATAGGGCCGGATGGCGCACGGAAGGTGAGACGCGTGGATTTTGCGTGGTATTTGCCGGACGGGCGGATTGTGGTCGGCGAACTGGACGGTCAGCAAAAGTACGTGGATCCCAGCATGACGGGCGGGCGTTCGATTGCCGCGATTGTTGAGGACGAACGTGAGCGATCGCAGATGTTGTATCGATGCGGTGTCAGCGCCGTTGTTCGTTTTACTTTCGATGACGTGGTACGGCGCGTGCCGTTGGAACGGAAGCTACGCGAGGCCAGGGTTCCCTGCGGTGCGCCGCCTGTATTGCCGCAGCCGCATGGACGCCGATGACAACAAGGTGGTAGGTGGCATGTGGGGCAGGCGGGGCAAGTGGGCAGGTGATGTGGGGGCGGATGCAGGCGGGGCGAACAGGTGCGTATGAGCACCGACGGAAATGCACCTGGACTCGCCGTACCGCATCGTGCCGTCAATTCGCGTTTTGTTCGCGCCGATTCAGTAATCCGACGCGGTGAATCCAGCTATGGGTGCTATACGGCAACCCGGCGAATACGTGGCGAATACGTGGCGAATAAGCGATGTGGTGGTTGCGGCAACGACTGTGACTGGTGTTGCAACAACGCGAGGTGATCGTGACAACAACTGTGACCGAGGTGACGGATTCCGTCACTCCAGTCACAGTCATTGTCATCTGGTCGCAGTTTCCGTAATTCTGTCACAGTTGTCGCCGCTGAGCCGCAGTTTCCGTAATCCTGTCACGGTTGCTGTAATCCCGTCACAGTTACTGCCGGCAACCGGCGCTCAGTGCACCACGGTGATCGGGCACTCGGCAAAATTGATGATCTGGCGGCTCACCGACCCCAGGAAATGCGCGTCCATACCGGTCAGGCCACGCGACCCGACCACCACATGGCTCGCATAACGCGACGCCGCGATCAAACCCTTCGACGCCGGAATGTGGAACGCATTCGCCACCACATCCACATCACTCGGAATATCAGCCTTCGCGATCAGCTCGTTCAACACCTGCTCCGCGAACGCCTGGCCTTCCTCAGTGCTCGGCACCGTGGTCTCATGGCCCGGAACCGCACCCAGGTCACGCAGCTGCCAGCAGAACATCACATGCAACGGCAGCTCATGAACACGCGCATGCCGCACCGCGAAATCCAACGCGCGCAGCGACGTAGACGATCCGTCCACGCCAACCACCACCGGGCGTTGCGCGGGCTTGGCGGGCGAAGCACCCTGCGTGTAATGCACCGTCACATTCGACGGGGTAAGCGAATTCGCAATCTCGTCGGCAACGGTCTCATCCTCACTGCCCGCAATACGCACCACCGTAACCGGCACCTGCGCCGTTTCCGCCAGCGATGCGGACAGCGAACCCATGAACCAGCGGGCCACGCGGCCCAACGAACGCCTGCCCACCACAATCTGCTGCGCGTCCTTGCCGATCTGCAACAGTGCGGACGTGCCCGAAGCGCGCACGGAAGTCATCTTCAAGCGTTCCGGGTCAAAATCGATGCCGTCGCTGGCCTGCTCGACCCAGGAGCGCAGTTCGTCCGCGATCTCATGGCGTACGCGCGCCCAGGATTCGTCGCTATCCGGCTCGTCGGAATTCGTGTCCCACGAGTGCGTCCAGCCGAACACGGCATTGATGCTCTGCCCGGTAAGCGAAGCCTCGCGCATGGCCCACTTCAAAGCGGCGAACGATTCATCGGAACCATCCACGCCGACCACAATGTCGGCCAGGGGAGTAGTTGCATTAGTTGCAGTTGCAGTAGTTTCGTCCACCATGGGTTGCCTCCTTCAGCGGCATGGTTCTCAGCGCCATCACCGGCGCACCTGCTTCAAGCATACTGTGCAAACCGCGTATGGCGTTGAGCGCAACAGGTTTGCGGCAGGAACGCGACGGGAACGCGGCGGGAATGCGACGGGAACGCGGCGGGAATGCGATAGTTGGCGGCAGCATACGCCCGCAAAACCGCCCCTGAACCCCCAATCGCACGATTTCACTGAATTTCATCGAATTTCGCCTACGTTCTGAGCGGAAAGTGAGGAATATCACCGTAAACGTCACTGTGAATCGGTAAAGTGGGGCGCAGTGTAACTTGAGGAAGGACAAGCATGTTCGAACGGTTTACCGACCGTGCACGGCGCGTGATCGTGTTGGCGCAGGAAGAGGCGAGGGCCCTTCAGCACAACTACATCGGCACCGAACACCTGCTGCTCGGCCTGATCCGCGAAGGTGAGGGTGTAGCCGCCAAGGCACTCGCCTCGAAGGGCGTGGAGCTGGATGCCACCCGCAAGCAGGTTGAAGAAATGATCGGCAAGGGCAACGCGGCTCCGAACGGGCACATCCCCTTTACTCCGCACGCCAAGCAGGTGTTGGAGTTTTCGCTGCGTGAAGCCCTGCAGCTGGGCCACAGCTACATCGGCACCGAGCACATCCTGCTCGGCCTGATTCGCGAAGGTGAGGGCGTGGGCACCCAGGTGCTCATCAAGATGGACGTCGATCTGGGCGAGTTGCGTAGCGCGACCATCGATATGATTCGCGGCAACTCCGGCACCGGCACCGGTGACGGCAAGGGCGACTTGGCCAACGCCGGCGGCGTGACGGACAAGCAGAACAAGTCCGGTTCCGCCATCCTCGATCAGTTCGGCCGCAACCTGACCGCCGAAGCCGCTGAAGGCAAGCTGGACCCGGTCATCGGCCGTACCAACGAGATTGAGCGCGTTATGGTCGTGCTTTCCCGCCGCACCAAGAACAACCCG